>Ga0098047_10000306_pt1 | contig 20021 bp, 28 predicted proteins | sample 12_taG_FD_92585 | JGI IMG/M metagenome (GOLD analysis project Ga0098047, IMG submission 92585) | Marine viral communities from the Subarctic Pacific Ocean - 12_ETSP_OMZ_AT15267 metaG | ecosystem: Environmental > Aquatic > Marine > Oceanic | place: Subarctic Pacific Ocean | collected 2015-01-16 | reverse complement strand
GCCCAAAGTCCCACACCCAGCCCAGGAACTTTTCAAAACTTTACCTCCTTCTCTACGACCATAGAGCTGACTTATCCACTACTGCTACTTTTAGGGCCCAACCATTGATCAGGACACGTAGCCCATAACAAAATCTGAATCAAGCTTCAAACCGAAAAGGCCCGACTTGTCAAAAAATTTCCGGAGAAACTTTTCAAAACTTTGGCCTATTTATAATTGCATAATAGGAGGACTTGATCGTGAAGATCACACGCAGACATCTTAAGAGAATCCTTCAAGCTCAGCTTAACGAGATATCCGCGTATGATATGGCGGCAGCTGACGCCATCACCGGGGACCTCCAGCTCGTGAGTGATGTGATCATGCTCGGTCTCGAGGCATACACCTCAGGCAAGCTCTCCCAGGCAGACGAGGATGAGTATGCCCAGGATCTCTGGGCTGTCCTTGAGCGTCGACCTGAGACCATCGTCAAGAGCCTGATCGGAATCGTGAGAGAGCTAGAGCATGGAGGGACGGAGGAGCCTGTAGGCACCGCTGCTCGAAACCGTTTCGGCCAGATCATCGCCGGAGACACCGATCTGATTCTCACCCTGGGGGCCTGGGGAGATCCGGTCATCATCCAGGCTGGAGATCCGCTCGAGGCTGAGCTGATGATTAGCAACTACGCCGGAAGAAATGACCTGATGACCGCTGTCAACGACGCCTTTGGTCCGCTACCCCCCTCAACAGTGGTTACCGATGATGGCGTAGGGGTAGGCAACCTCCCCCTCGAGGCGGTGTACGATGCTGTCATGGAGACAGCGTAAATAAATTTCAAAAAAGTTAAACTTTTGTGATAAACTTCAGATAGCGGCATTATAATTGCTAAATTGGTCATCAGTGATGCCAATATTATGCTAATAAACAGGAGAAAGATAGCATGTCATTCAGTAAAACAAAGTCCACGAAGCGCTTTAGCTTCGACATCAACCGTAACCCCACTGCCAAGAAGGCAGGTTCCAACACCGTCACCATTTCGACGGCGGGGGATGCGGGCCGCTACAGCGGAGCCACCTCGGCTCTCACCATGACGGTCAAGGAGGCCCAGGTCCTCCAGAGCTTCCTTAACGAGAACCTTCCGTCCTCAGGCCCGACTGTAGCCATCTAGACTGGACTTTGTCTAAAGGGCCCGGGTGTTTCCCGGGCCCTTTTTTTGTGAGATTGCGGTATAGTTATAGGCATTAGAGGAGTTTAGAAGTGAGAATCACCAGACGTCAGCTTAGCGGAATCATCCAAGAGACCCTGTTCAGCGAGGCTCTCACCCTGCCCGTGGGAGTCCTGGCCTCGATTGACCACTATCAGACTGAACAGGGTAGAATGGCGTGGCGAATGGCTGCCAACGACATGGCCTCCATGGCCGTCGGGGACGACCTTGAAGGCCTCAGACAGAAATACTACGCCGACGACGGCTCCAACCCGGACGGCTCCTGGTCAGACAGTGACTTCAACGCAGTCTACAAGGCGATCGAGGGCACCGACGCCCATGGCTTTCAGGGCAGCGGCGACCCTGACACCGACGCCGATGATGCTGCTGAGCTTCGGGACGTTGCCGACGACCTGGAAAAGAGGATGCTGACATATCTTTAAGATCCCACCAGGGTCCTATACGGTGATGAGCCCTAGGCAGTATTATCTATGGGAATGCTAACAGACGTTGATTGGGTTGAGATGGTTAGTTGCCTCGCGTGGGGTGTCTCCGTGGGGGCCGTCATTCTGCTTATCACCTGCTTTGCCTGGGATTGGCTTGACGCCCTCTACTGGCGTTTTCACACCTGGCGCCTCAATCGGCTAGCCAAGGTGGCAAGCGAGGAAGACGAGTACAGCGGAGCCGACCGTGATTAGCCGATGCTCTATATTCCCCCTTTAGCGTTTTTCGGGGAAACTTTTGGGACCTTTTGAATACTTATAGGGGAGACGGTCACCCCGTGATGTTGGAGAGACAGTGAGACTTACCCGCCCCCTATTACGAGAGATGATCCGAGAGGAGCGTTGCCGCTTGCTCCGTGAGGTGGAGTTCATTGGCCCTGCCACCAGCATCTCCCCAGAGGACTACCTCATGCGACCTGAGTACTCCGACTACCTCCATCGTATGCAACAGGCTGGCAGCAGCGGCGGCGAGCTCTTCGACATGTCGGTGGAGAACATCGCTCGCGACTTCCTGGAGGATCTCTCTGATGATCTCTATGAGGAGGGGCGCGTCAATCAGGACAAGGGTCGTCCTTCCCGTCTGATATACGGAGATGAGCTGGTGGAGATGGCTGATGAGCTCTCTGCCTATCTCGCCGATTATGACGCCGGGGTTGACACCCCGCTTGACTACGTCGAGCGTCTGGTGGGTTATGCTAGGGCACAGACCGGGGCTGTGACCACATCCGCCATCTCCGGCTACGTGATTCCCGACCCCCCAGGCAGCGGCCGCTAAATGCAGATGATCAGCCGAGGAGAGGTCACCCAGATCATTCGAGAGGCCCTGCTTCACGAGCAGGTGGACATCTCCGGCGAGACATTCCCTGGCTCGGTCAGGGGGAGCACCTTCAAGGTGGTCTCCACCTCCGCGTCGCCGGACACCATCGGTGAGATCGAGATGGAGGTGGAGAGTTTCCCCACCAACCCCGACGTCGAGGGAAACCGCTTCACCCTCGCCCAGGTGGCAGCGAGTCGGGGTGAGGATCATCCGCTCTACAGGCGCGTGCGAGATCGGGTGGTGTCGGCCACCGGAGGCTCGCCTCGCGCTCGAGGGGGTGTTGAAAGAGTCTCGCCACCTGAGGGAGAGGAAGGGGTTACCCCCGCTGGAGAAGCCACACAGATTTCACAGGCTGAAGCTCAAGAGATCTTCAACGTCGCCAAGACAATCGTCAACATCGCCCAGACGGCACATAACGGACTCTTGGTCTCTCTGGTTGCTCCGTATCGCACAGGTGCCAATAATCGTTCATTTGAGCGAGACAGTGCTGCTTGGAAAATTAATCACGGTATGATGACCCTTGCCGGAGCTTGGTCAAACCTCCCCGGCAGCGGCATGACAGCATCTTCCATTGAAGCTGAGTTTTCTAGAGTGATCAGGGGTATGCTAGATGCAATTCGTGAGCTGACCGAATCCGGGAGTGAGCAGGAGAGACAGGCCTTTCAGGTTCTCTCTGCGATCCGCCAGCAGGCGGCAAATCTTATCCCTCTCCTGGCAGACAAAAACGCCTCCAGTATTGCCGGTGCCGACTGGGATTGGTTTGTAAACTGGCATAGCAGTGGCACTAGCGGAATTGATCCTCGAGCTCTCTCTATGCAGCACACCCGCCAGGGTCGGACTACCACCGCTGAGGTCGATGCTAAGGAGAAATACCAGGAATTCATTCGGCAGATAAAGTCTGGTCGGACAGGCTTTAGTCGGATGTTGAGGTCCCCAAGGCCGAAATATGCGGGAATTTCCGCGGATATCCGGGCCGCGCTAGATGAGATAATGAGACTCATGTTCCAAGGCTATGTTCGAGAATCTGGGCTAGGAGACGTCCAAGATTCGATCGGTGAAAATGTCGATAGGATCCACACCAAACTAGAAGATTTTCTAGACACAGAGGCACCTCCGAGTGTCAAAGCTCGTAAGGCTGAGATGATGAGCGGATTGATGGAGGCTACCGGCCAGATAATGGATATCTACTCCGATCTGTCACGTGCGACCACAGAAGATTCTACTCCGAGTCGACGCCAGCGTCTCGTTAACTACATTGCTGGACTTCAGAGTGACTCCGGCTTAGCTGCGATTCGCTCTCTAGCCCCTCTCTCCCGAGGTGTGGCGTGAGACAGCTTCTTAGAGATGTCAAGGATTACCTGCTTGATCTTATTTTGTTACGGGCCCCCATCCACCACTACGTGGTGATATCATTGGTCAAGGCTGGGGCCCTGCTGGTTGGACTCTGGCTTGGCGCCTGGATATTACCATGGGCGCTGGAGAGAAGTAGCCTACATGAGGTTCCAGAGGATCAGATCGGCATGCAGCCTGTCGGCGAGCCGGTCCCCTTCCAGGTGCCCGGAGAGGTGAGGTGAGAGTTCCACGTGCTGAGTTAAGACAGCTAATTCTCGAGGAGATGCTGACCCTCTATGAGCAGTCCCGGACCCCACCTCCTGATCTCTGGTTACCTCCAGCGGAGGAAGAGGCATTGCCTCTTGTGGAGCTGGGGGCACAAGCAGCAAAAAACATAGAGGAGTCAATTGAAAAATTAAAAATTTTTCTCAAGCTGCTCGAGATAATGATTAATCACCCCGAGACTGCGCCCGCTGAAGGTCTAGCTGAGGAGTTTATGAATAACAGAGCAGATGCTGCGCGTATTCTTCAATCCCTTGAATCGCTTAAAATGGAGATGATAGATGTTGACTAAAAGGTGGGCAGATTTCAAGAGCTGGTTGCACTGGAGGGATATCTCTGTTCAGGATATGATCTGTGCCGGCGGAGCCCTATTGGTTATTATTTTGGTCACCTCACTTTTGATGATTGGAATGTGTCTTTCAGTATAGGATTGAATTGAGAACTTATCTCTCAATCGAAATACTTATCATTGTGCATTTTTCACAGGAGATGCTAGATAATGAAAAAGATTAAAGCCGCTGAGCTAAGAAATATAATCCTTCAGGAGGCTGCCGCATTTACAGATAAGGCAAAGGCAGCGTGGCCAACTCCAGACTCTAAGTACGGTGATGTTGCTAATAAGGCTGAATACTCAGTCATGAAGGTAGGTAAGGAGCAAGCCAAGCTCGTGTCCCATTCCTGCGCCACTCATGTGCTGATGGAGTCGGAGAAAGACGAGAGGAAATTTCAGATTTCTGAGAGAAACTCCGTTGGCAGGTGTGAGCGGCATACCCTAGATGAGGAAGGTCGAATCTCTCACTATGACGTTCGTTTTGGAGATCAGCTTGTAAGAGGAATACCGGTCGGGAAGCTAGTGATCCTACAGGAGAAACATCACCAGCACGAAACCCGACCCAAGAAATCCAAGAAGAAATCTAAAAATAAGTAAAAAACTACGAGGATTTCATGAAGATTACGCGTCGGCAGCTAAGACGTATCATCAAGGAGGAGATGCAAATTATCCTTATCTCTCCTCCCACATCATCTGACGAGCTACATCCGTGTGATGTCCAGCCTGTGGAGGATGTCTGGTCAGGAGGAGACAACCTTGAGGATCCGATTAACTGGGCTGATGTTGTCTCCGGTGAAAGTAATGCGGGTCCTCACTTTGATCTTTCAAACAGCATGATGCTCAGAGAGCAGGATGGCGACGCACAAGAGACCACACTTCAGGTGGGTGTTAAAGGTATCGAGCAGGTGTTGACCATCCTGGGGTCCATCGAAGGTCAGATCAATAATCTTTCCACAAATCTGTCCCAGGTCGGAGAAGCAGTGAATACAATCTTAAAACAGACGCCAGCTCCGACTCCGGTAGCAGCTCCAGCACCCGAAGCTACAGCATAATCATAAAAGATAATTTTTTATCTTTATTTCACTTTTTTGAATGAAAGACCCTGCTCATGCTTATAATATAATAGGAGATAATAAAATGATTGTCACACTTGCTCTATCACTACTTCTCGGGTGCTCCGCTCACGCTCACACATCCGGGCCCTCACCCACCACCACCGCAACAGTTAGGGTATCAACCAGCTGGGCGTGGGTGCCGGGACACTGGACCTACCTCAAGGTAGGGGTTCGGAGGCACACAGTCTACCGTAAGAATAAGTGGGTTTCAGGATACTGGACGCATTCGCAGTACGGTAAGTCTTATCGAACCCATGTTCAGGGTCCACCCCCTTCTCGAACCCATGTCAGGGAACGGTGGATTCCCGGTCATTGGCAAGGCCGAGGCCACCACCGACGCTGGGTTCCCGGTAGGTGGGTCTAGATAATAGTCCGCGTTTTACATCTCTTGGATAGATAATAATGTGGATCTTAAGAAAAATCAGGCAGTTAAATTTATAATCCGACCGCTGAACGCAACATCAGATGGTTTTGCAACGTATACCACTTGCGGGGGTATGATAAAGCTTTTTGAGAAGATTGATCTTGGTTCATATCCATCATGTAGTGACTTTAAGGGAAAGTCTTATCACTTCAATGGAGATGAGGTTGGAATAGTGATCAAGTTTGTCGGCAGACCAGACAAGGTTAACAGAGATCCACAGTGGTTTAAATACGACATCTATGAGGTATTAATTTCCGGTAAAGTGGTGCAAGTTTTTAGAGAAAACCTTGAACCTATACCATGATTGAAATACTTATTTATTGTTACCAGTCTGGAATGTGACATATGAATTCAATATCTGCTCAAAATCTAAGAATGATTATCAAGGAAGAGCGACAACGACTTGATGATGAGAGGCTTATAAGAAGGGCTCTCTACGAGCAGGCGTCCCGCCTTAGAAATGAAGGGTTACCCAACGATGAGCTTGTTGATCTCATGCTTGAGGGTTGGTGGTCTGACTTTTTTGGTGAAGAGGGTCTCACCGGCAAGGTTTTTGGAGGCGCTCAAGAGGCCGTCAAGGCAAAGCTAGCCGAAGGTATCATCGATGTAATTCTAAAGGCATTCGGACTTCAGCCCTCCACCCCAATGGGACAGTTTGGTAGAAATCTTGGAATTCAGATTGCGGAAAACTTTGAGTGGCTTCGTTGGCGAAGTTACTTTGGAGACGGAGCATGCGATCGATGGGCAGACCTTGTGCAGCAGGCACTTCTCGAGGAGGTGATTTTTGAACCTATCTTTGATGCCGTCGCCTCTGGTATGGGAGTAATACCTACAGGTCAATCCGCTGCTCGACCTACTGTGGCGGGAACCATGAGCACACAGAATCTATTGGGCGGGATAGTTTACACTAGTGTAAGAGAAGCTATAACTGAGACGCTCAACGACCACATGCCGTACACCCTGGGTTCCCTTCTATGCAAGATTGAGGGCCGGGATGTAGCCGCACTCGTTGCTGGAACGACCCCAGAGCTTCGAGGGATTCGTGCAGAGCTAGAAAAACAGACACCACCAGAAGAGTTGCTCAATGTTCCCAATCCTCCTGCTCAATCTAACGTTTAATTTTTACCATGAGCTTCTTACCAGAAGATGGACTGAAACTAATCATTAGGAAGCTTGTAGAGGATCTAGGTAGTGCAGAGACCCGAATGTTTAAAGGCCACGGCGCCGGACACTCTTACGCATACGGATCTTCAAAGAAAAGTCTCGGTGATCCAGATCCCTTTGGAACCTTTAAGCCAGATGAGGATGAAGCTTCACAGGGGAAGCCCGTCCAGATAAGTCGGGTCTTTGGCAAGCAAGAGGATGTGGATTAAAGATCTGGATGACCCAAACCTTTAGAGGAAAGTTGATTTATTTTTCCATATTTATAAAAGAAACTGTATGTTACCGGAGAGAACCTAGTGAAAATTTCTGATAAAAGACTTAAGGAGATTGTAAGAGAGGTTACCCTAAAACGGCTCGATCTCAATGAGCGAGTCCGACAGTCAAGCTATCTCCAGTTTGGATCCGTCCACGCCTTTCAGTCTCTCCTCGGAATGGAACTTGTCCGGGATACGGGTCCCCCAGAAGCAGTAAATGAGTGGAATAATGAGATATTGGGTCCCCAGACTGAAAGGCTCTGGAGGCTTTGGGTAGACGCCAACTATGATCCTAATCATGAAAAGCTTAAGAAGCTATATCTCATCCCTCAGCTCCAGAAGATACTCGAAGACAGGGACGTCGTGGATGTGAGACCACCTATCTCACCACAAGTCCAGGCCAACTGGGAGCATGCTGCCTGGCAGCTTGGATATGAACCGCCGAAAACTTTCGGGTCTCAGCTCGGGGTGGACGATGCGATAGCCTTTATTCGGGACATTAACGATGCCGACGGCTACGGCGGATTCTCCAGGACGACACTCAACGAAATGATTCGTGCCGAGGAGGAGGAAGAGGAAGAGAGAGCAGTGACCCGAAGACCTCGACCTTCCGGCAGAATTGATCGACCTGGCCAGCAGGTGGTCAGAGACACCGACTTCACGGAGCCTGATCTCCCAGTGGAAGCGTCTGAGGCGGAGAGACAGGAGCAAGCTGAGGAGAATGAGCGTTTTGCTCGACAACGCTCTGCGGTGATGGCCAGCGACACGCCGGCATTTGACACAGTGGGGACAAAATACTTCACAGGCTGGGCTGGCCACACCGATCCCTCCCTGGCATATCAGATGTGGATTGATTCCCGCAGCGGAAGTATCCATCCCATTTTTACAGACTCAGGTCAATTCAAGTTCATGGCGGAAGCCATGAAGGACTCGTTAGACGTTCTCGATATTACCAGCATTGGAGTGTCAGATAAAAATCTTAGAGACGTCCTCCGGGCCCTAGTATTTGTGGCGGGTTCTCCGCGGTCCGGCGGTGTGATTCCGACCGAACTCGGCGGTGACCAACGGATCGCTCACCAGCGTGGGGGTGTGGTCATTGGTAGCGAGGTTTGGGACGCTCCTTACTACCTAGCGGCCGCATACTACGACCAGGAAGGAGACACCCTGGGAGAGCGAGTGGAGAGTGAGTGGAGTCCCACTGACGTCCTGGCCCCTGGGAGACCAGCCTCGACTAAAAAAGCCCTTAAAGGTGCTATGGAGAAAATCTTCGGTCCAAACTGGATGACAGCAGGTCGAGGCGGCGTTTCAGCGAGGGGCCAAGGCCTGGTGTCCCCGTTTGCTGGGCGGATCCCCTCTGAGTACCGCTGGGATCCAGGTCCTGTTGAGGAGGCGATAGACCGAGGTGCCATTCAGGTGAATGAGGTTAGACAGGTGACATCTCACGCCAACCTCTCCCAGGCGATTCGCAAAGCTCTCCAGGAGTCATTTGGAGTGAAGCGAATCGAGGGACTACACGGCCCAGCAGAACCAGCACCAACGCCATCGATTTCTGATGAGTCGGAGCTACCTTCCGCCGGAGAGGATATCCGCCGGACTAGGATCGAGGTGGCCACGACCTTTCCCCTGGGCGAGCGGTCCACGTGGATAAAACAGATACAGAAGGCGATTGGGGCACCGCAGACGGGAGAGTGGGATCTCACCAGCGAGTCCCATTGGGACGCCTACGTTGAGGCTAACATGAATGCCAACGCTGACCTCAAGGGCTCGGTCAAGAGAAATTGGGCGGCCGCTGCTGCTGTTTTAGATAATCAGGGGTTTGCCGGATGGCCTCCCACACCGATGGGTGCCTATCACATGTTAAAGAATCCCCAGCTTTTTCCCGACACCTTCCGCATGGTGGGTTAGGGTGATGTCCGACAAGACCCTCTACGGCAATCTAGATGAGATTCGCAGCCTAGTTCGAGCGGCGATGGTCAAAAAGCTTAGCGAGAGAAGGCTAACTGGTTCAGGTGCCCGACGAGGGGCAAGGGGTGCTGATGCAGCCAGGTCTCTCCGGCTGAAGTGTGACTTGCTAAAAGGTCGAATCCAGGAGAAGCTATCTACGCTAGGTGTTGATCAATCTACTGTTACAGTCACCTCCGCCGGGGTGACCATAAAAGGCCGAACTGGTGAAGAGGAAACAACAGAACTAGTAGTTTCCCTGGGCGGGGGTGGCAATCCCAGTACCAGCGGACCGGGAGACTGGATCGATGATCCAGATATCATAGATTTTGCTCGCCAGGCGATTGATCACTGTAATCGGGCAACAGAGCTAGAGGCCCAGGTGTCGGATCAGGCCGACAGTGACGCTGATGTCGAAGCCCCCAGTGATGAAGAAGATAGTGAGGCAGCGGGCGAGGATGAGGTGCTCCTGCCAGGAGCTCTGAAGGCTGAAGTGACAAGCAGAGGCTTCGTAAAGCTTGACAAAGGCGAAGGTCCACACACTTACCGGGCTTTCGTGAAAAAGGAAGGCTCACTTCTTCCTTTGATGGCTGCCACAGTGGGTAAGGTAGTTCAAGGCCGTGGCGGCGCCGAAATAACAGGAACAGTCCACGGTTCGAAGAGGACAGTTAGATTGACCCGTCCGCAGCTCCAGGGACTCACTAACAACGTGGGCCAACAGAGAATTACAATTAGCGGTGTTCAGTCAGGGGGCGAGACAGGTCAGATACAGCTTGATAAGGTGGGTTAAATTATCTCTCTCTTTACACTCTCATATATGGCTCTTCGCCCAGGTTTTCTCGCATAGAGTTTAATTAGCTCACCTGCCTTAGCATTCGCCTGGTCCTCATGAAAACCGCCTGCGTCCTGCACCGGACCGGTAATCATTCCCTGCTCATCTTGCATCATGTGGGTCATCTCATGTGCGATAGATCTTAGCACATCCACCAGGGCTCGCCGTCGAGCATAGACCCTGATGTCATTTTGTCCCACCCGATAGGCACCGGTGGTTCCAATTTCGTGTTTATCTCTGTCATCAACCACCTTTACACAAAATCCGTTCTCAATTGGGAGGGATTTGGCGCAAAATGTGATAAAATCTCCGATTAACAACGTCTTTTTTGGATCTATGTTAAGATTCTTTGATATAAAAAGTTTTTTGGATTTTTCCATAAATGTAAACTTCCTATCTATTAAGTATTATTTAGAAGTCCAACAAAAAGGACAAAGCGGAATAGAAAATGTAAAAGGTGGTAAGCTTTAATGCTTAGATCCCATTTCGAATTTGAAATAAGACATCTTAGGGCGGGAATTCTTAATAGGTGATTATAATTAAGAGAGGTGAAAGGGTTATTCTTATTTCTGACCTTAGTAACCGCTTCTCAAGAAGCACGGCTTAAAAATGGACCCAAGAGAGATATTGATTAGGCTTAAGATGTTAGAGGAAGGACTTATTCCTGCCAGGTGTGGAGTAGAACTTGTTGACATGTTAAAAAAGCTAGACGAGGATGAGAGAAGAAAGGTGACAAGAAAATTTAGAAAGACCTGGAGAAAGATGGCGAAAAAGGATCCGAGCATTAAAGAGAGATTGGGATTGGGAGAAAATAAGCCAACAGAAATACAGAAAGCAGAGCGATCTGTTAGAGCATACATCGATGCGAGCAAAAAGATCTAAAAAAACAAAAAAGAAAGAAGAAAAGAAGGATAACAGGATATTAGAATATAATGGACTTAAGGCAGGTGATAAGGTCTGGGCCAAATATCTTAATAATCAGATTATCCAGGGTGTAATTGATCAATTTTATCCTAAAGATAACATTGGACCTGCAGCGGCAATACTGACCGATGCCATGGGATTTCGAATTGTTCTAGTTAGTGATATCAGTAAAGAAAAAATTAAAAAGTCAAGGAACAAGAAGAAGCGTCCCTAGCTCCTCTCCGGACTGCCTTAAAAAGTTTTTAATCGGATATATGTTACATCCCATTGACAGCGGTTGCAGAGCAGGTGACGCACTTTGAATCATTCCTATTATTTTAAAATCCTCATCTAAGATAAGACTTCCAGAGCTTCCAAACGTAGCAGGAACTGAGAAAAAACAGTTTTCTGAAAAGTCACAACCCGAAAAGATTCCTTCAAATTGTGGAACTGCTCCCGGAGATATAATTGAAAGCGGTGATGAGATCGTGTATATCCTCCCACCTTGGTGTGGCATGCTTCTAGCAAATTTAATTGGCTTTACCCTATTCATTTCTGGCGATCGAATCAAACATAGATCATACTCGTGATCCTGACCCACAATCTCACCTTCCCACTCATAGCCCCAGTAGTCAGAAATTTGGATGGTTGATTTAATCTCAAGATAGCTTTCCTCCCACTCAAATAGATTGGGGCCCCTATCAAATTCCTCACAAAAGTGATTAGCAGTGAGAATGTAGGTGTAACCTGACTTAGATAGAAATGACATACCGGACGCCTGACTTATTTCAAACGAAGCACCTTCCGGACAGTCTTCACTTATTAGACAAGAATCGGTAGAAATTTCCTTTGTAATGGTAATAGAGACAAAATTTTCTCTTGGAATCCTTTCAGCACCCTTTGGGATAATATCATAAACTAGAGTTGCACACAAGACACATGCAGAAACAGTACATGAAACCATTAGAGCAATTATTGTATTATTTTTTACCTTTAAAGCCATCTCTTCATTTAATAAGTATAGAAATTAAAAACGAAGAGATAAAAATTGTTCTATCGTGTTTGAAATAGTTATAGTTAAGATGAATAAAGATACTTTGAAAACCTTTATAAGGGCCACCCTGATTGAAAATCAAATCTCCAAAAAACCCGGTGCTGGTATCATTCTTGTCAAAAAATTTAATGACACTTGGAAGGTATTGACTTTGGTTTTAAATGGCGTTTATGACATACCAAAGGGTGGAATTGAGAACGGCGAATCAACATTTGAGACAGCGATAAGAGAGACCCATGAAGAGTCAAATATACAAGATTTCAAATTTCAATGGGGAAAAACTCCCTTCTCCTCCGGTCGCTTAACGGTTTATCTTGCCTCTACGACCGAGGATGGAAAAATCATACCTAATCCAGAGACTGGAATTTATGAGCATGATGAGGCTCGATGGGTCGACTGGGATGAAATGATAGCTAAGACAAGTGATTTTATCAGACCTTGTATCAGGTGGGCTAGAAGAGAAGTTAATAAAAGCCAAATTGCCCACGAAAATGGCAACTCCCGTTTTATTAACAGGTAGTTTTAAAATATAGTCTTAACAGGCTTCTCTTTTAATATTTATTAATATGTCAATATTCAAAGACCATAAACGGCATTCAGATCGGTCTGCTACAGATAGAAGCAGACATAAGAAGAAGATTGAGTATGCCATTCGAGAGGGAATTCATCACATAGTTTCTGATGAATCGATCATCGGTCAAGACGGAAAGAAAAAGATAAAAATTCCTGTAAGAGGAATTCGTGAATATAGGTTTGTATTCGGTGACAATCCGTTTAATAAAAAGGTGGGATCAGCACCTGGAAAAAACATCAAGAGAGGTCAGGTAATTAGAAAGAAGAAGCAAGGTGATGAAGATCAAAATAAGCCCGGGAGCGAACCAGGTGAGGAATATTATGAAGTAGAAATCACGCTTGAGGAGCTTTCTCACTATCTATTTGACAGCCTAGATCTTCCCGATTTAGAAAAAAAGAAATTTAAAAACATAGTTGGAGAGAAATATAGGAGATCCGGCTATCGAAAAAAGGGAATAAGGCCCCGCTTAGATAAAAAACAAACCCTCATAAATAAGATCAGGAGAAAGAAAAAGTCACAAATTTCAACGTCACTCGATGAAGAGAACAGATTTCCGTTTCATCAAGATGACTTAAAGTATCGACATATAAAGGAACATCCCAGAGATATTGCAAATGCTGTAATATTCTTTATGATGGATGTCTCTGGATCCATGACACAGTCTAAAAAATTTATGGCAAGGTCATTTTTCTTTCTTTTGTACCACTTTTTACGTGCTAGATACAATAATACTGAAATAGTATTTATCTCCCACACGACTGAAGCCAGAGAGGTGTCTGAAGATGAATTTTTTACCAGGGTCAATAGCGGAGGAACCTTTTTATCTTCTGCCTTACAGCTGTGTCAGGGCATCATTCAAAAACGATATCATCCAAAATCTTGGAATATTTATATGTTTCACTGCTCAGATGGAGATAACTGGCCTCAAGATAACGAAAAATCGATGACTCTATCGAGAGAGCTCAAGCTTCTCTCCCAGCTATATTGCTATGTGGAGATCATTCCATCTAATCCAGATGAACAGGGGTTTTCTCTAATAGATGACCTAAAAATGTCAGCTACCTATGCGCCTCTAAAGGATTCAAAATTTAAAATTGTTCAGCTTACAAGCCCTGATGATATCTGGCCTGAATTTAGACGAATTTTTGGAGGATCTACATAATGTCTGACTGGAATATGAATATCCTTACTGAGTGGGATGAAAAAATTTGTAAAGTTGCTGATAAGTTTGGATTGGATGGCTTTCCAATCTCTTATGAGGTTTGTGATTACTACGATATGATTGGAAACATGTCATACCACGGAATGCCCACTCATTATCATCACTGGTCATATGGCAAGGCTTTTGAAAGAACACATCTTTTATACAACACAGGTCTTACCGGATTACCTTATGAGCTTATTATAAATTCTAATCCTTCCCTTGCCTATCTCATGAAGGAAAATTCACTATATTTACAAATCCTTATTATGGCACACTGTATGGGACATAGTGATTTTTTCAAAAATAATAGATGCTTTGAAAATACTTTTCCTGATACTGTTGTTTCAAAGTTTAGAAATGCTAAAAAGAGGGTTCAAAAATATATTGAAGATCCATCTATTGGACTAGACAGCGTTGAAAGTGTCTTAGATTCAGCAAGGGCAATTCAGTTTCAGATAAATCGATATGATCAAAAAAGGCTTTCTCACGCAGAAATTAAATCAGACTATATTGAAAGAATTAACAACGACGCTCATGGCGATTATGAAAATTTTAATCTAAATAAAGTTCCCCTTGAGCCCGACTATGATATCTTAGCCTTTATAGACGAATTTGGAACTCATATCGAGGAGTGGAAAAAAGATCTGATCAACATAGTGAGAGAAGAGGCCTTATATTTTATTCCACAGATAAAGACAAAGATATTAAATGAAGGGTGGGCTTCATTTTGGCACTATAAGATTTTACATGAGCTAGATCTACCGCAAGAGTATCACATTCCGTTTCTCAAGAGTCACAATCAAGTAATCAGGCCGCATCTTGGCGATATAAATCCATACCATTTAGGATTTCACCTATTTAAAAAAATTGAAGAGAATCAAGGAATAGAGGAGTGCTTCTTTACCAGAGAAATTCACGATGACGTTTCGGCAATAAGATGTCTAATAGATAGAAAAGACTGTGAAGAGTTAAACCTGTTTAGCTATTCATCAAAGAAAAAGTCAGTCTCAATAGATGAAATTTCTGATGAAGATGGGTGGAAAAAAGTTAAAAACGATCTGATTAACAACATAGGAATGAGCTCGATGCCTGTGGTCTTTATAAAGGAACTAGAGCACGCAGGTATTCTTGTTCTTGAGCACGAGCATGACGGAAGAGATCTTGAGTTGAGCTTTGCAGAAGAGGTTGTTAGGCATATTTCTAATCTATGGGAAAATGAAGTTAGACTCTTTACAATAATTGAAGAAGATACTTGGGAAATTTAAATATTTATGTTTAAAGATAATCAATGTAGAATAAGAAGAACTGTGAGAACCAGAGGAATTTTTTAATGTCTCAGAAAAAAGCTGATTTTTTAAAATTAATCAATGCGCAGAGATCTGAAATCAAAAAGGAAAAGTTTTCGGGCACCTTTTTGAATTATCTTGAGCTGGTCCACAAGCAGCCTGCGATTATAACAACGAGCCACCAAAAACTATATGACACGATCATGGCTTATGGCATGGAAAGAATGGAGGCATCTGATCCTCGATGTCAGAAAATATTTGATGATGACAGAGTTAAGATATATAGATACTTTGAAGATGAATTCTTTGGAATGGAATCAGTCATAGCAAAAGTGATGAGATTTTTAAAATCAGCATCACATAGAGGAGAGGAAAGCCGTCAAGTTCTTCTTCTTCTGGGTCCTGTGGGAGCTGGAAAATCGGCTCTAACAGAGCACATTAAAAAATCTCTTGAACAGGAGACATTTTACCATCTTAGCGGTGATCCACAGAGAGGCGAGCCTCTTCAGCTAATTCCCAGAAGTCTTAGAAAGAAGTTTGAAAAAATTCTAGATGTTAAAATTGAAGGAGACATTAGCCCAGTTGCAAGGCATGTATTACTTGAGGAATTTGATGGTCACTATGAAAATTTCCCTGTAGTTGAAACAAGCTACTCACAACGAGCCCGAAGGGGAATCTCAGTTGTACCTCCTATGGATCCCAACTCTCAAGACACTAGCATTCTAATCGGATCTGAGGACATCTCAAAATTAGATATGTATCCGGAAGATGATCCTAGAGTCTTGTCTCTTAATGGTGCATTCAATACAGGAAATCGAGGAATTGTTGAGTTTGTTGAAATCTTTAAAAATGAAATTGAATTTTTACATACTGTGATTACAGCAACACAAGAAAAGAGAATCCCTAGTCCCGGAAAAAATGCAATGATATATTTTGATGGTGTCATCATTGCGCATTGTAACGAAGCTGAGTGGAATAAATTTCAAAGTGAACATACCAACGAGGCAATTCTAGATAGAATCGTAAAGATCAATGTTCCATATGTTCTAGAACTAGATCAGGAAGTTAAGATTTACGAGAAAATGATTGGAAGGTCTGAATTTGATGCTCACATTGCCCCTCACACGCTTAGGGTGGCATCCATGTTTTCTGTGTTGTCAAGACTCAAGGAATCTCAAAAATGTGACACAATCACCAAAATGAAAATTTACAATGGTGAAGATGTAATTGAAAAAGGGAGAGTTAAAAATATAGACATACGGGATCTCAGAGATGAGGCTGTAGATGAAGGAATGTCTGGGATTTCAACCAGATTTATTATGAAGTCTTTAGATAATTCTCTGGCAGATACAGATAAGAACATGATTACGCCTATCTCTATAATTGACTCAATTTCAAAACAGATCAAGGAACAGATAAGTGCTGAAGAAGAAAAAAGCAGACTATTAGAGATTATTCAGAAGGTAGTTAGAGATGAATATCTAAAAATTCTTGAAAATGAAATTGCCAAAGCGTTTATTGCTGCCTATGAGGAGCAAGCTCAGTCTCTATTTGACTCATATCTCGATAATGCAGAGTGTTTTACAACTAGGTCTAAGATTAAAAACAAGATAACCAGCGAGATGAGAGATCCAGATGAACACTTTATGCGTGCAATCGAGGAGCAAATTGGGATAACGGGCTCCTCGCGAGATGGATTTCGAAGTGATGTTACAGCATACATGTTTGCCAGGATGAGACGAGGAGAAAAGGTAAATTATACATCTTATGAACCGCTTAAGGAGGCAATTGAGATTTATCTAATAGCCTCGGTTAAGGATATGGCAAGAATTGTCACAAAAAGCAAGACTAGAGATGATGATCAGAGAAAAAAATACGGCGAAATGATTCAAACTCTTGTTGATGAGTATGGGTACAATAAAAAGTCTGCAGAAGAGGTGCTTACATTTGCTGCAAATAATCTCTGGAGAGATTCATAGCGTGTGAGCTGGAACGTGATGAACATATCATCCCTCAATAAAAAACAAATTGATAAAGAAATATTTAAATGTATTGACATTTTAAATGAAATTGAAGCTAAAAACACAATAATTGTCAGAAATGGCAGTCCCGTTCAGGTAACAAATAGCTTGATTCAGCAACTAGTATTTAAAAGGGAAGATTCACCGGTATTCAATAGGGTTCTTAAGCCTGCAATTTTATCTGAATGCATAAGCGCAGAGATGCTCTGCGGTGGATCAGGAGATCTATGCCTTCTCCTGATCTCAGAAATTCTAAAGACAGTTTCTAAGACATATAAACCTAATGCTATTTTAAAAGATTTTAACTATAACAAGATCTATCAGCAGATTTCTAGCGAGATTAAAAAAATAGGAAGATATCCTGATCAGAGAGACTTCAATGTCTTTATCAAGCAGGAGGTCTCTGATCAAAAAATTAGAGAGATACTTAAGGTCTCATTAAATCTATCAGGAGTAAGATCCAATATATTTACTGAAATCTCTAATTCTCAAGACACCTCAATCTCATGTCAGTCTGGATATAATTTTTCTCTTCCGATAAATGGTAAATTTCTTAATTTAGGAAAGTGGAAAAGAAAGAATCTAAAGTGTGTTGTAATCGATGGTACAATCCTAGAGGTGTCGGAAATTCATCACCTTCTACAAATTTCATCAGATTCAAAAGAACCGATAGTTATATTCTGTCGAAAGATATCTCCTGATGTTCTAAATACAATTTATGTAAATTTCTCTAGAAAAACAATTGATGTTTTTCCAATTGAGGTTGGATTAGATGAGAATACGATTAACATTCTCAATGACATCTCCATTGTTACCGGATGTGACATGATTAGTACTCACAAGGGAGATCTTATTTCTACTGCTGTGAGACACGGATTAAAAACTATTGATGAGATTGAGATAGGCGAAAAATCTGTATCAATTATTAATGATTCAAATAAAGCTCAGGTCTCATCACATTTAAAATATCTAAAAAAGAAAAGAGATGACGTTGAAGAAGTGCTTAGAGAGCTTTTTGTTAAAAGAATTAGGGGAATGTCCTCTGACAGGGTTATAATAAAGATTGGCCAGGAAGATTTAAAGAAAAATCCCACCTGTCTTGAAGAGATCGATCATTTTCTTAGAAGCCTAAAGCCCTTTGTCAATCAGGGATGTATGGATATCTCTAATTTAAATAAAAAAATAAAAATGATTGATAGACAGGATAATTTTGAAAATTCAATTTTCAATGCAATCCATAGAGCCTTAGAGACATTTTCAAAAAAAATAATGGGCGCCTCACCGGCTTGCATGGCACTTAAGACAGCATTATCATCTGTTGAGTCTCTTCAGTCATCAGAAATTATTTTACTGGAAGATAGATAAGATATATTTTACTTATTTATTGAGAATAATTAGTTTTTAACCACAAGGAGAAACAAATGTCAACAGTTGAACTTACCCTAAATAGAGCTGTAGCTAGCTTAGTTGATTTTATTAAGGAAAATGTTAAAAGAAATTTATATTCTGCTCTCGCTGCAGACATGATAGATGTTAACAAGGAAGAGCTTGATAAAATTTGCCGCCTTATCGAATCTTCAGTAGAAGAAGGTCATCAAAAGGGGTACACAGAAATTGAATTTGCATTAAAAGAAATTGCAAATAGATGAATGGAACTAAACACCTAGTTGAGTGTCATTGTGTACTACCGCAGTATCGACATAAAAAAGAAACAGTTTTTCACAAGTTTGTCGTCTTTTCAGAAATTGATGAAAATGACAATGTCATTTCTAAGTTTGCACAATGTAATAATTGCGGGGTCATTCATAAGGTGGTTGATATCTGTAAGTCAGAGATAATTCATGGAATCGACGAGTCTGTATCGCTGATGACAATTAATGACATCAAACCTTCTATTTCAAAAGATGTGGTATCAATTCTTGAAACCTATAGCTGTGATTTTGCCACATGGGAAAATGTAAAGTTCATCTATGATAATTCTTTATGGGGGTCAGTAGTAACAATCTCTAGAGATGAAATAGATAACAACGTTCAGCTTAAAGTTTTAACCATTAAAGATGAGAATAAGATAAATATTGATACTAGGATAAGAAAAGAAGTAATTTAATGAAGTCAAAAGTTAAGAAGTATGGAAAGACCGAAGAGGAAAAAGGGGTAGAAGACTCTATTCAGTGTCGAGAGATTGTAGTTGAGATTTTAAATTTTGGAATTAATGAATTTCAAAAAATGAAGCTGATCTATCTTATCTCTCTTGAGCTCGAGGATAGAGATCATATGCTTGAGGTCTCAGATTTAATAAAAAAACTCTTAAATGAGGAAAAGCCACAAGAGAAGTTACTTACTCTTGAATAGGAGAAAAAATGGCAAAATCAGAAATGTTAAACCAGTGGGATGAGCTTAAGGTTCTTGTTGAAAGTCTTGAATTGGATGTACACAAGAACGCTAATGGCAATAAGTCAGCCGGTGTTAGAGCAAGAAAGGGCTTGCGGCTTCTCAAAAAGAGAACCAGCGAGCTTGTGAAGGCTTCTCTTTCTACTGATAAAGAATAAATCTATGGGCCCGAAACGGCTTCGACGGGGTAGGAGAGAACGAGAGTGCAGGTGGTCTCACGAAATAGCAGACCTAAAATGCGGTTTCAAAACGATAATTGCCAATAACAATAATCACTTCGAATCTGTCCGCTTAGCGGCTTAATCGCGGGGTTTTCGATGACCTTGTTACCCAACATCGAATAACAGGTAGAGATCCTGCGAAATAAAAAAATCAGAATGGTTCCCTGGAAACAGGTGGGTCGCAACAGG
>Ga0098047_10000305_pt1 | contig 20041 bp, 26 predicted proteins | sample 12_taG_FD_92585 | JGI IMG/M metagenome (GOLD analysis project Ga0098047, IMG submission 92585) | Marine viral communities from the Subarctic Pacific Ocean - 12_ETSP_OMZ_AT15267 metaG | ecosystem: Environmental > Aquatic > Marine > Oceanic | place: Subarctic Pacific Ocean | collected 2015-01-16 | reverse complement strand
GTCAACCATTCGCTATCCTGGGGCGTATTGCAGGGCTCAGAGACCCGGTTCTATTCGGACGTGTATCACGTTGTTCGGATGCAGTTTAGAGATCCCGTTACAGCATCGGACGTTTATTCGTTCGTCGCTTCGCATCACCCGAGCTCAGCGGCGGCGATGACGATGGAGCGCCGGAAGTCTGCAGCAGCTCGCGCAAACAGTCGCGTCCGTTCTCGGCTCCTCGAGACTCAGCGCTATCCGCATCTCGTCGGGGATCCCACCATCTTCTACGAGGCCGGCAGAGCTGCGCTCGAGTGGGTACTGCTTTCGGAGCGGCTCCTCGTTCCTGCAACGGATGACGATCTCCCGTCGGTCATGAGCGATCTAGATCGCCGACTTGCCGAGGAGGTCTCTCGTGGGATCTCCAACTGCTGGTACGATGCAGACGACGATCGAAGCGTGGACCGTGACGAGATCGCTCCAGTGTCAACTCGGATCTTGTTGTGAGGGCCTCAGCTCTGCGAACGAAGATCATCGATTCGATCGAGTCGATCGTTCCAGATGTCAAGGTGTCCAGCTCGGACATCTTTCGATCGATGTCGACGATCCACGATCAGGCGCCGATCGATCGGATGTTCATCCTTGAGAGGTCCGCGCCGCAAGCACCAGCGCGCGAGCTGTTGACGACGCTCGGCGCATCACCAGATCCTTATTCGATCCGGTGGGTTCTTCAAGTGTTTTACGTGAACGGGGAGCACGCGATCGATCGGGTACTCGATGACGGGGATCTCGTCGTCGATGCATTGCGTTCCTTGACGAGCGAGCAACAGATACGGACAATCGATATCGCCGGATCGAGCGATCTGGAAGATGAGCAGATCATCGTGTCGACTTGGGATCTAACAGTCACCTACGACAGGCGCGAACCATAAGAAGAGAGAGGGGAACTCATGAGTTACAATCCGGCAGGAATAGGATCGATATCATTTCAAGCGCAGACAACGTACGGCACTGCGGCGTCTGGAAGCATGACGGCGCTCGAGTGCGATGCAGTGCTCCCGAGCGTGACGCGTGAGCTGTTCACAAAAGACGCGATCATAAAGCAGGGACATTATTATTTCGCTCCCGTCGACGGTTCGCAGCACGGTAGCAACGAGCTCTCTATCTCTATGCCGCTGCACGGCTACAGCTCGACGGGTCACCAAGCGACGCCGACCGCGCACGCCGAGGCGCTATTTCTGCAGTCGCTCATGGGATCCCTTCACACTGCGACGAAGGATCCGAGCAATTCGATCACAGACGCTGGAGCGTCGACAGGGACGATCAACGTCGACGGCGCCGCGACTATGTCGCACTTCGCAGCTGGTCAAGCGCGAGCGGTGACGAATGCCGCTGGCGTCTATAACGTCGGCTTTGTTACTGCCGTCGATGGGTCCAACGATCTAACGCTTCTAAACAATCTAGCCTCTAACAACGAGGTGGATTCTCCGATCCTGTCTAGCCTCAACTGCTTTCTGTCGACCGTGGTCGCGCCGACGTTCTTTACCTTCGAGTGGCAAGGACTGCAGGCGACGGGCTTCTCCAAGGTGGTACTCGAGGGATGCGTACCGACAAGCTGCGAGATCACTCTGGACGCAAAAGCGCAACCGATGATCTCCTTTGCATTTATGTGCAACAGCGCGACGACGACGACAGGGACGATCGCAGATCAGTCCTACACGCTCCCGATCATCCCTGCTGCAATCGGCGCAAACGGCGCGCGAATGATGCGCGGCAATAACGAGATCGCGGTCTCCGGTCTCACCGTGTCAATCGAGGCGACGCACTCCGCAGCTCTAAACCATAACAAGAGCCAGGGAGTCGGCGCGATGCTTTGCACAGACCGGACTGCTACGGCTACGTTTACCGAGCTCCTCGATTCTTCGACCGACGCGACGAGCGCGATTAGCGGAGCGGACGCGAGTCCGCTTATGCTGCAGATCGGAAACACGGCCGGCGCTATCTTTGCGATGTGCATACCGGCGCCGCAGCTCCTCGAGATCGGAGAGCTTGCAGACCAAGAGGGGATCATCGGTCAAGCGCGTACATACGGGGGAACCAACTACACAGGCGACACGGCGACGGGTGGAGCTGCATCTCCAGATCCTGCCGACTCCGATTTCCGGATCGCCTTCCTATAGAAAGGAGAAGCTTTTGGGATTCCTCGCTACGCGGACAACGGACGAGGTCGAGCTCGTCTGGGAGTCCGATCCTGCTATCGATTCTAAGGGGGACGGGGTTGTTGCTGCGACCGACGCGAAGATCAAGAAGAACAAGAAGCCGGATCGGTTCGTCGTCCGGCCGCTATCTAATAGAGAGCTGTTCTCGATCGGGTCTCTATCTGCAACGGAGACAGGGCTCGCACTTGCGGCCGTCGAATGCTGCATACTCGCAACCGTTCGGATCATCCGAGCAGACGGATCGATCCTCAAAGAAGAGCAAGTCCGAGAGGCGCTCGACGTCGGGGCTCCTCCCGATTTCATCACCCACTATGCACAGGCGATCTATAAGATCACAGTGCCGGAGGACCTCGCAGACGCGGCTAGCTTTCGTACGTAGCTATGTGCGATCCGACATAATCCAAGGCGCCCCATACGGTCTCGACTGCATGCAATGTCCACGAGAGATCGACGGCGTTCGTCAATGCGATACGTGGGGCAACGTCTCGTCCTATCCTTACGAGGGTAGACGCATCCTAAACCAAGACTGGGATCACTGTCCGGCGCGGCCGCTTCAAGATATGCGGCTCGTCGTCGCGGTCTCTTACTTTCGAGCTTCCAAGGTCTCACCCCTTGAAGGATGGCCGGACACTTATGCGGCGTGGGTGGAGCGAGTGGTTATGGAGCTGGACTACGCGGTGCAGTCCAGGAAGGTCGAGGAGGTGAACCGTGGGTCCCGGTAAGATCGAACTTATGGTCAGCGCGACAGGCGTCGACCAGATAACGGCAGTCCTCAAGAAGGGACAAGCCGAGATGCGAAAGCTCGGAGAGGCGTCCGAGAAGGCAGCGCAGTCCGGCGGCAAGTTCGCAGATCTGAGAGTCAAGCTCGAGGGGATGCATGGTAAGTGGACGGATATCAAGTCGCAGATCGATCTAGTTACCGGCGGTCTCGGTGCCGCGTTCGGTGCGCTAAAGGGCTTCATAGACTTCGCAACGGAAGGAGAGAAGTCTCGTAATATTGGAGTGGTATTTCGGCAATTGAACCAAGACGCAGACGCAGCAGGAGAGGCGCTTCGCAATGCGGCCGGCGGCACCGTAGATGATACTAAACTCAAGTCCATAGGAAACCGAGTATCGTGGTACGGCGGCACGTGGAAACAAGCGGCAGATATGGTGAAGATCTCGAGCCGTATGCAGATGGCCACGGGGATCGAGTTCGAGCAAACGATGGATCGTCTTATCGGCGCAGTCCTCAGCGGTGAAGCTGCAGAGGTTCGAATGTCCGGCGTGTTCATCGATCTGAAGAAAGAGATCGCCGAGTGGGCGGAGCTCAATGAGACCTCGATCGAAAAGATGGACAAAGAACAGATGGTCTCTGTTTCCCTTATGCTAGTAAAGGAGGCGATGGGGAAGAAGTATAGAGAGATGGGCGTGGACTTCTCAGAGATGCAGACGAAGCACCAAGCGTTCAATACCTCTATCGAGAACATGATCGGCAATTTACAGGAGCTCGCGGCGGGTGGGATGCCTGATGTTATCCACCAAAGCAAGGGACTTGCGAGTGCGTTCGATATGGACGGAGCTGCAGTGCTAGTACTTCGAGATGTTATCAAAGAACTAAATCCACAACTTGAGGAGCTCGCAGCAAAAGAGGTACAGATAACCAATGAGCTAATTGCGAAAAACGTTCCCAGCAGGCTTGCAGTAAAGGCCGCGAAGGAGCAGACATCTGCAACGGAGATACTTACAAGAGCTGCTTTTTTCTTAGAGCACAGGCTCCTTAATGTTGGTGTGAGTATGAGGGATGTCAATTACATAGTCGGAAAGCTCGGGCCGTCCGCTCAACAGAATTGGATAGCAGTCGCGGCGGATCTGATCGAGACTGCCGAGGGCGTCGATCTTAGTCTAGATCGACTGATCAAGAAACAGAGACTAGCGCTTCGGGGTTTAGCGTTTGACCTATCCGCAAGCATAACACCGGCCGTTACTATGCTCGAGAAAACCGGCGGCGCACTTGCGGCTCTGTGGGGCGGAGCAGTAACCAAGACCGCACAAAAGAAAGCAAAGAAGTCCGGCACGGACCGGAGAAAGGAAGAGCTTTCGCTCCTCGAGAAGCATGCTCAAATGTTAGCAGACAACCAAAACAGCCTAGCCGGAGAGCTGCATCGCCACAAGATAGAGACGGACAGGATCAAAAAGAAGAGCTTCAAGTGGGCAAAGAGCCGGAACGCAGCAACGGAGATCGAGGAGGATCGACACGATAAAGCCTTGAAAGCGATCGAGTCGAAGAACTTGTCAGAGGTTCTCTCGAGGAGATCTCGAGAGATGGGGGATCAGAAGAAAGAAGAGGAGAGGCAGAAGAAGCTACGAGAGGAGCACCTTGCAAACATGCAGGAGAACACAGAGAAGCGCCTCGAAAAGATCAGGCAGAGAAGAGAGGCAGAAGAGGCCGTCCGTCAAGAGGGCTTACAAGTGCAGCTTGATTTTGCGACGCAGCTCCAGGCGACCAGCCAATCAACAGACGACGATCTCGTCGCAGGGTTCTCGACGATCGCAGCGACGACGGCACTCGCAGCGAAGGAAATGAAGAATCTCAAAAAGGGAAGTCCGGCCGCGATCAACGCACTCGCGCAGGTAGCTACAGGTGCGATAAGGAGCGAGAAGAAGCGAGCCGGAATTATGGCCGTAGTAGCGCAGGCTACGGCATTGCTCGAGCTTTCTCGGGGCAATGTCCCAGGATACATCGCCGGGCAAGCATCTGCAGCGGCGTTCTTGTCGATCGCTCTCAAGAAGGGGGGAGGAGGAAAGAAAGCTCCAAAGCGGATGACAGGGATCGCAACCGGCGGCGCCGGCACAACGGGCGGATTTAGATCAGGCGCTAGCTCTGTGACGGTCAACGTGCAGGGCTTCGTCGGTAGCACGGTCGATCTGTCGAGCAGCGTTCAATCTGGTCTGTCGTCTTTAGGTGAGGCGGACTTCGCAGCGGGGGCGACCATATGAGCGCAGGCGCTCGAGGCTTCGCGGTCTTCCGGTCCGGGTGGACTGGAAGCGTAACGGTTACCGCGTCGGGGGGGACGGTGATCAACATACCACCTGCGCACTCCTCTGTGCTTTCGTTCGCGTCTTATATCGTCTCAGGATCTGCCGTTACCATCGGCGGACACTTCGGGTTTTCTGTTTCGTCGGTCGGCCGTCTCGTCTTCTCCAGCGAGAACGCGTTCGCTCTGTCGTTCTCTGGCAACTCGGGCACTCGTCTCGGCTTCTCTTCTGGGACGGCGAGCTCAGTCGGCGATCAGCACGCAGACACAGATCCGACTGCTGCAGTCTTCGAAGCCGACGCGATGCGCTATACGATGGACGTCCCGATCTCCCAGGCTCCAGGGTTCGCGCTGTACGGCAGAAGCATCACCACGAGAACACCGGGTACGGACTGGAAGATCCCAGATGCGCAGCTCTCCACGTTGAGACCTGTAGCGCTAGCGATCTCCGAAGCGTTCGAGCTTGCAGACACACCGGGCAAGATCTCGATTTTGATCGATCCATCTACTGTGATCGATCACCACCTGGGACGCGTGAAGATCGCAACCGATGACGAGATCAGCGGTTGGACGTCTGCAGACATCGAGGTTGTCCTATGAGCGATCACGCGATAGAGTCGTTTGTCAATTGCGGCGTTCCGGGGTTCAAGACGATCGAATGGTCGACGACGGGCGCGAGCTGGACCGAGGCGATCGTCTCTCCTTCATATCTTCGATTCTCAGACTATCTCGCAGCATGCACCGACGCGATCGTCGGATACACTTTCTTCTACAGCTCGACAGAGGATCGCGTCGTGATACAGCCGGGGCCAGGAGAAGTGGTGCTTCACTTTAGATTCTCCGCATCGACTGCAGATCTGCTAGGGTTCGCGACGACGACAGGAGAGATCGCTTCTAGGACGAGCGGCACTGCAGCTCCAGCGGGGATCGTGCCAGTGCACGGCGTGAGCGTCTTAGATTCGACACCAGCGAATCAAGCGAAGCTGCGGCAATACGCACACGGTCGCGCGCGTTCGATCATGTTCGGAGCCGGCACCTTTCACAGAGTCGTCTCTCTCGTCGACTATTCCGATCTTGATCGTCTCCTGTCTGGACCGTGTAGCGTCGGGCGGATCCGCATCGGTCCGAGCGCCTCCTCGTCTGCGTACAGCTCAACGGAGATCGGTGGGTACATCGAGGCGACGGTCGCACGCGTCGGAACTCCGGACGGGCTCGACGATGTCGAGGGACTTGCAAGCCTGGAGCTGGGATTGCATGCGAACGCGTACACTGCGCCGGATCCCTTCGACTCGTTTTGGGGGAGCCTCGAGAGAGGATACTCTCTCAGCTACTACGCTCGGATCGAGGGGATCCCTTTCGTCTTCACAGAAGTCGATCCAGGGTGGACCGACTCAAACCGGACGACAAGTGCGACTCTTGTTATGGGGAGCTCTACGTCTATCCGATATCGGATAGACAGAGAGCAAGGCGTTGCGCAGAGCTCACCGATCCAGATCGGGATCCTAGACGCAGACAACGCACTAGGGATATGGGGCAAGCCGACCCGGATCACAGAGATCACAGAGGACGTGGCCACTGCGACACAAACCACGATCAAAGCGCAGAGCGTGGATGGTTGGGGTTCTTCTGGTATCTTCTTTCTTGGTAAAGAATACATGCGGTATGGCAGCGTCGACGCAGGAACGAATACGTTCACAGTGGTCCGAGGCGAGATCAACGATCGAACCACGTTCGCGGCCGGCGGGTCAAGCGCATACACGACGCTCTCACAGGACCGTCCGCATCTTTGGAGCGGCCGGATCTGTGAGCTTCATTGCTTCCTTATGGATCCAATGGGTCGAGCCGTAGGCGCCGACTGGGACGACGTCGCCGGATGCCGGCAAGTCTGGACTGGAGACGTAGCCGGGGCTCCGGGTTACGACTCGGGAGTCTGGTCTCTTCACTGCAATCCTTTGGTAAAGAGACTGTCGACAAAGGTCGGGAAAAAAGCGACGGCCGAAGTCGTCGCAGGCTTTGAGACTTTGGGAATGAACGAGGTGATCGCAGGAGAGAGCGCACTGTCTCCATATATAGTGATCGATTCTGCGAAGGAGTCGATCATAATAACTGCGACGTGGACCCAGGACAATTCGAAGAAGTATCACGTTTGGCATCCAGGCGGCGAGCTCAACAAGTACGGCACGAGCGGCACAAAGCACGTTGTTCGGTTTTACGAGCTCCTCAAGTATTCTATGATCGAGACGTACAACAAGCAGGGACTCAACCCAGATCCGGACGCTTCTGAGACTTCGGTGCTTAGGGATGCAGGTTACGATCCGAGAGTCGCAGAATACATCACCGATCCGGGCGAATCATGGAAGCGGTTTTTCAGAGTATACAACGCGGCGACGATGATCTCGACAGGGGCCCCGCTCGATTGCAGTCCGTATCTATATGTCACATATGCAGGCTACAACGGGTCTCCGAGGTGGTGGAGACAGTCGATCACATTCGACGAGAACAGCCTATGGAATCCGACCACGGGATCGCCGGACGGTGACTATGAGAATATAAGCATAAGCACGGCAGGAAACCCGAGGCACAACAGCACGGGCGCGACTGGAAAGAACATAGACTCCGTTGTGCTGACAAAAGGATCAGACGCACAAAACCTTATGGGCTCTTGGCCGTCGTCGGGCTTCGCACTTCTAGCAGACGAAGAGCTGATCGAGTACGAGGGAAAGATCGAGAGTGATCAGTATGGACTTGTTGCGCTCTATGGCGTGACGCGTGGGGTCGACGGAACCACCTGCGTCGACGCGTGGGAAGCAGGGATCAAAGCGGAGAGCGTCTCTCGTCTCGAGGGGACATACGGCGCGCAAATGCTAAAGATGATAGAGAGCTCTGGGACCGGCACGCGGGGTACGTACGACTCCGAACCGATCGAGGCGGGATACGGGATCGACGACAGTCAGATCCAAGAGCCTTCCTTCCTGAGTGCTTTTAGCTGGGACACGACGACGCTACTCGGCGAGCTTTCGAGCTTCCGATCAATATATGGAACCATGCTCGGAGGACTGCGGCAGGCGGTCTCCCCTATAAGGTCCGGCGAGCGTCTCAAGCTGGGACTGGTTCGGACCGCTCCAGTGGGCAAACCGTCGATCAAGATCACAGACGAGGATCTGTCGATGAAGCCGCCGACGGTTGCGCGCGTAGGACTAGGTCCCAACATCGTCCGAATCGAAACGGCGAAGAGTCCGCACATCGGCAAATCCTCAAGCTACACGTTTCGGCTACTCGCAGACATCGCAGCGCGTGGGGGAATCGATGCAACGATCCGGATCCCAGGTATGGACGTTGGCTTCTTTCAAGCCGTAGCGCAGACGATCGGATCGTCGTACATGCTCTCGACGATGGGACTCGTCGCCTACAAGTTCTCGGTGGGTCCGCATAAGGACTGGCTTCCCGGTCAAGTCGTCGAGCTGGAGATCACAAAGCACGCTGGGATCTGGGACTGGCGAAACGATACAACCGGGCTCTCTGGAGTGGGGGTCATTTTGGAGAGTGCTCGCCGGCTCACCGGGGAGACTGAGATCACTGTGCTCGTCGGAGGTCATGGACTGCCGTCGGCTCTGTGTCCTTCGGTTCGAGTCGTGTCGACTGCTTCGAGCGGTACGCAGCTCACGCTCGCGGAGTCCACCTTCCCAGACGGATCGGATCTCTTCACGGGGGGGGAGCCTGTCCTGATTTATCAGGCCGGCGTGGGCGCCAACTATACAGAGTGCAATACGATCGCAGTCGTCGGTACGACGATGGTTCTCGCGTCGTCTCCGTCTTGGCTTCCCGACGGATCGATCGCTTCGTCTGCTGGTATCTTTGTTACCTATCCGAGCGATGACGCGGCAGACATCGGAGACTCTCAGAAAGCGCACACGCACTTCGACGACGAAACTACCTGGAGCTGATGCGATGACGATCACCCTTCCGAACACCTACGACAATACCGAGCTATACGCAGCCGGAGGCGTTGCAGCAGGCAAGCCGATCGGACCGACTCCGATCCAGACGATCGCTAACAATAACAACTTTATGTATAAATACTTCCGGGGTCCGGTGGCGCACTGCATCTTCGGAGACAAGCCGGCAGGCGCACAGACAGGGATAACTTTATGGACAGACGTATGGGAAGATCTCGCGGTCTTCGTTTTGCCTGGAGATGTCAGCTCGCGGCCGCTTCAAATGCTGATCGAATACGCACACACAGAAGCGTCTAGCCTTCCGGGATACTACCGGATCTTATCTCAAGGATCCGTCCTCGAGACTCTCGGACCGATCACGGCCGGATCTTTAGGAACAGCAACGATCAACTTCGACGCGCCTTCGACGTCGACAAGAGATCTTGTGCTGCAAGTCAAAAATTACTACATGAAGACTGCTTCTGTTCTCGTGTATCGCCGGACGATGGAAGACTCCGACACGGCGGCGGCGAAAGCAGATCCTTTCTTCTGGATGATCCCAACAACCGATAGGCTCGGAAGCGGCGAACCTCTTACAGATGAGCTGCTCAACCGAGGGACAAACAATATCAACAATATGGTTGCAGCGCAGAGGCACGCACTAGCCTGCGTCACTATGCCGATCAAGAGCGAGACAACGATCTGGGATCCGCCTTCTCACGTCGAATATCTGCAGAACTCCGCATACCCGATCGGCAAGGCGGGGACTCCTCCTGCGGATCCTAAGATCCAACTCCCCTATTCGATCTTCCAGTTCACGGTTAGGTATGAGCAGACGGTCTCGGTGTTCTCGTACTTCAGAGCGGAGTCTCCCGTGACCTTGAATGTACAGCTATCCGGCAATGTCGGTATAACTGGGATCTCACCCAATATCGCAGCCGTTCCAACGACGGGGCAAACGTATAGCTTCACAGAGAATCAGGTATTTCTGGAGAAGGGATCCTATCTTGCTAAGGTATATTTCGACGATCCGACGGGTGCCTACTCGAAGGTGTCCAGGCTCTACAACCTAACAATAGTCGGAGAGTAATGATCGAGCTGAGCCAGAATACAGAATGGAAACCGGGAGCAATCCCGAACGATCCGATCTCTCACGGCTCGATCGCGGAGTCCTTCATGATTTCGCAGATCGACGCTCTGCAGATCGCTGCGCTGTGGGCGTCCGTGCCGCACTGGTCGTCTAATTGCTACATCCCGAGGGGAGGCCTCGTGTACGTCAATGTGATTTCGCCACCTTTTACGACACTCCTCAACCCCTATTGCGTAGCGGCAGGGGAGGGGACGGTGACGTTCGGCTATGGATCTGCCGGGGAGTATTCGATCGTAAACATTGAACTCGACGCTGGAAGCCAGGGGATATCCGCTTCTATATTGAAGTCTGCGTCCGAACCTTTTGCCGTTCCCGGATCTTCAGGAGGATATATCATAGAGGGAGGCCACCAGATCCGCATTGAGGCGTCTGCAAATGTGACGGTCTTCTCTCTCGGCTTTCAGCACTTGCGACTTAGTCCGGCTCTGTGATCGTGGTTGCGCGCGCGCATCGGAGCGCATAGAATCGAGGTGGATCGGGCTTGTCTTCGCTCGATTCGCAGGCACACTAACGAAAGGGGGGGACTTTCCTCATGGCTATAGGCGATCAATCACTGGCAATCAACGACACCAACGCGACAGGCTCGGCCGAGTTCGCGACCCACAGAAGCGATCGGATCGTCGTGACCGCAACGATGTCGTCTGGAGCCGCATACGTCCGTGTCCTCGGAAAGTCCACCGAGGCGCAGACAACGGGCGGAGCGCTCACGAGCTGGAGATATATCTCCTCGACTTATCCGAGAGCGTGGAGCTTCGATCAGGCGCCGTTTGCGAAGCTAACCGTTGAGTGGAAGTCGAACACCGGATCTCTAACCGCCGACGCGTACGTCGGCTCGATCCGATAGGGGGAACCGATGGGATTCAAGAGCTACCCAGACGACGAGTTCGACGCAAAGAAGCTGATCGCAGTCGACACAGATGGGATCATAATAGAGGACTCGACGAATACAGCGCAGCTCACGATCGACGCGTCCGGGGTCACCATTGCTTCTGACCTTACGGTTCAGGGAACCACGACGACGATCGACTCTGCGACGCTCACAGTCGATGATAAGAATCTCGAGCTTGCGTCGACTGCATCTCCGACGGATGCACTTGCAGACGGTGGCGGAATCATTCTCAAGGGTGACACCGACAAGACGATCCTATGGTCCGACGCCGACGACGCGTGGGAGCTAAACCAGAGGGTCAACATAGAGACGATCGAGAACAGCGCACTGCGTCTCGAGAACACGTGGAACGGTGGAGATTGCGCGGTCAACTTCCGGACTAGCTTCGACGCGGATGTCAATTGGGCCGCAGGGATCAAGAACTCCGACGATAGCTTTCGGATCTCCAATAGCGTTGCCGTCGGCACAGATGACAAGCTCACGATCAGTACAGCAGGCAACGTGGGGATCGGGACAGATTCTCCGACGCACCCGCTCGAGGTGCATGGGATCGAGAATGCCGTTATAAAAGCGGTGAACACCCAGGCCGGCGGAGACTGCGCGGTACTCTACCGCACGAGCTACGGAACCGACGTAAACTGGATCGCCGGTCTCAAGAACTCCGACGATTCCTTTCGGATCGCAAAGAGTCAAGCGCTAGGCACAACGGACCACCTGACGATCGACTCAACCGGTAACGTGGGTCTCGGTGTCGCAGACCCAGACGAGCAGCTCGAGATCACTGGTCGTCTGCATATGGGACAGATCGCAGCACCTTCGACGACGACGGATAAGCTTTACAATGTGGGCGGTGCGCTCACCTGGAACGGTACGGATCTGACGGCCGGCGGCACTGGTGACGTCTCGGCCGGATCTACGTTCACCACTGCTAACATAATCATGGTCTGCGACGGCGACGACAAGACGATCGACGAACCGAGCGGAACCATAAGCACTAACGATCAGGCGCTAACTGTTGGATCGAACACCGGGATCCGCATCGGAGACGGGGACGAGCTCGAGCTATCAGTGGAAGCAGGAAACGACGTTGTGATCCGTTCTCATGGATCGAACAATGACGTTCACTTCAAGGTGAACGACGGCGGCACCAATACGACGGTTATGGTACTCGACGGTGGAGACCCTGCGGTGCATATCAAGGGCGGCGATGTGAGCTCTGGGATCTTGAAGATCTTCGAAGACTCCGACAACGGGACCGACGCGGTCTCGATCACCGTACCTGCAGATCTTGGAGCTGCGTATACTCTGACGCTGCCGGCGGACGACGGAGATAGCGGGGAGTTCCTGAAAACAGACGGCAGCGGTACCCTTAGCTGGGACGCTGCCAGCGGTACCGATCGCCTCACAATCACCAACCGCTTTCGCTGCGGTGCTCTCAGCGCGACTGCTTCTACCTACTTCACCGGAGACGTTGCAACCGACGCGGGTCAATTCTACATCGGCTCATGGAGCAAGACCCACGGAGCAACGATCGATATCGACGCCGACTGGCTCTCCGGTTTCGAAGTGGGTCCGCACTGGCAAGCGTCGAGAGCGTGCACACTCACGCAGATCACTGCGACGTCTCGGATCAATAACACGGCGGCTACTGCGGTCCGCGTCCACGTGTTCAAGGCGACACCTGTACAGAACAGCGGACCCACGGATCAACTGACTAGCACGCTAATCGGATCCGCAGATCTCGACGACGGCGGCGGGTCTCCTGGCGTCCTTACAGACTACGAGCTGCAGACTGTGAACGACGCGATCAGCTCTGGCAACTCGGTGTCCGCTGGTGACTGCATATTTATCGGTCTGCAGCCGATCACTGGAGCGACGGCGGCTACGTCTTACTTTCAAATTACCCTGGAGTTCACGGTGTCATAATGGATAAAATCGCAAGCATAAAGACCGCACTTCGAAAAGCTCTCGACAAGAGAGCTGGACAAGCCGTTAGCATATCGAGACCGTCTGCAGACTCTGCAGAGATGACGCTAGGATCTGTGGGGTTCGTCGTCACATTCTCAGACCACGACGACGACGGAGACCCTGCAACGGACGAGCAGCACGATCAGATCTTCGAAGCTCTCGAGGGTATCGTCTCAGAGCACAACGCTGCGTAGAGCGAGGGGGGGACGTGGGGGGACTGTGGATCCACAAGATCGAAAGATGCGGAGGACCCGAGAGTGCAGTCTCCAAGGCTCTCGGGATGGGAGCCGATCGCCTTATCGTCAAGGCTCGTGACGGCCGCGGACGCTATAACTCGGAGCATATCTGCGAGCTCGCAGAGCGAACACACGCCGCAGGGATCTCTCTGTGGCTATGGTCTTGGCACTACTCGACGGATACGACAGGCGCCGTGGACTATTGCAAAGAGCAGGGTCAGCTAATCGCTGGTGACTCCAACGACTTGAAGGCCGACGGCGTGATCCTCAACGTCGAGGCTCCGTTCTCATGGTCGAAGATGCATCGATGGGGACAACTTCATGAGTCCATGTACGGAAACAAAGCGAGCCGCAAGGCCGCAATGCGCGAGCGAGCTCGAGAGCTGATCCTCGGTGTTCGCTCTGTGCTCGACGAGCCTACGACGCTTGCGGTCTCCTCCTTTCCCCTTCCTTCGCAGCACGCTCTACCCTTCGATATCCTCGCACGCGGCGCCGATCTGGTGTGTCCTCAGATCTATTTCTCGGGTATGGGATACAAGCCGAAGGTCCGAAAGTCTGTCGAGCAGTGGACGAAGCTCGGAGCTGAGCGGCTTCGCTTCAGTGGTCCAGGGTGGAGAGGTCCAACCAAGATGCGATCTATGGGATCGAGCGTGAGGCTTCACCAGTGTCCGAGATCTCCGATTGACTGGTGGGTCCTCGACAAGATGGACGATGCAGATCTTGAAGCAGCACGGATCTTCGGGGAGGTAGGCGCAAGATGTTCGATCGCTTGATAAAGTATTGGCCTATCCTATTGGCGCTTGTGTCTGGGATCGCACTGCTGATCCAGACCGGCTATAGCGTGGGAGAAGTCCACGAGAAGACCACGACTGCCGCCAGCGAATTGACAGAAAGGATCGAGCGACACGAGTCAAGACCCGGACACGAGCAGACCGCGATCCGTCTTGAGAGAATCGAAGTGCAGCAGACCGGGATCGCTCGGGACGTGGGACGCATACAAGGCCAGCTCGACGAGCTTGGAGATGACGTACGGGAGGCGATGAGGCGATGAGGATGACAGGGATCATGGTGTTTGTTGCAGGCTTCCTCACCGGATGCGTCACAACGCAGAGCATTGAGGACGGACTATACTCCGCTGCGCAGTGCTCGGTTACCACTAGCATCGGGTGCGCTACTCAGGCGATCGGCGGGTGCATCATTCCGTCCATCAGAGAACCGGGGGACGGGTGGAAGAATTACGCGGTGTGTCTTTGGGACAAGGCGAAGCATTGCGAACGCGCAGGACTTGCGCGGTGTGCTCTAGCTGGGGCCGTAGAAGCGTCCGGCTTCCCAGGTCTCGGAGGAGGATCGGACCGGACCGGCTCTCTTGTCCTCATGGGGTCAAGGTCGAACGTTCCCTTCCGCTGCGACGATTCAACCGTCAAGGCGTGCGTCACAGACGCGCGAATCGAAACAAAGATCGAAGCGGTGCGAACCGTGGCCTATTGCTACCGGCATCACTGCGGGGGGATCAAATGAAAGACTCAAAGAAGTGGTGGACATCTCGGTGCTTGTGGGGAGTGGGGATCGCTCTGGGTTCGATCGCTGCGATCATCTGTGGCGACTCGGGTCTCTTCGAGCTTTCCTCAGACATCCGAACGCAGCTCCTCGCGGCTAACTTTCTCGGCTTGACGCTCGCCGGCTACGGCCGGATCAAGGCGTCCGGAAAGATCCGCTAACCTATCCAAGAGATCCGCACTCCGGTATATACCGGGCTCTTTCTTTCCCAGATGAACCATGCATAGTCGCACGCGTCGGTGCGTCCATTTATAAATGCAGGCCGCTTAGACAGGACCACGAGCCGAGAGGGTGGGTGCTTCTCCCATAGGGGCCGTCTCTTTCTGCTGGCCAGGAATCCAAGACGAAGCAAGACCGCGCAAGACTCCGCCTCCTCGATTCCCTTTCTCACCCAAGTCTCCGCGTCCTTGTAGGGTGGGTTCAAGATCACGTCGAGACCCTTCCAGGACACGGCGAGACCGTCTCCGCATACTACGTCTAGACCTTTGGACTTTGCGATCTTCACCAGCTCTGGATCTTTCTCTATGCCTCGCACGCGCCGACGTGGGAAAGCTTCGCGGCTACCCTGCACCAGGGCGCCTACTCCTGCACACGGATCAAGGCGAGGGGCTCGGAGCTTCGTCGATGCGTACAACTCGGAGACACACCATAGCGGCGTCGAATAAAAGTCGGTCTTTCTTCTGTCTGATCCTCGGTTCGTCGCACTCATTGCATTGCTATAGCACGATCTTGTGTGCGTGGAAAATCGTGCGTTTATTATCTTGACCATTGTACATACCCCGGTCTATACTTGACACGGTGCGGGGGAGGTGGACGGGGGGCAACAGAGAGGAGAGAGATAGCATGGAAAAGAAAGAGACGATCGAGACAAGAGACCGCAATGAAACGGAAACTCTTTTTATAAAAGCGAAGGTAACGCGATGGTTATATTGCGCAGACAATATCCGATATGCCGGCAATCTTTGCGTTTTATCCGTGGGGGAATACAACCAACTCTGTAAAGAGAAGGGGGCCGCAGGGGCTGAGCAGGAGCAGTGGCGCCGTAGGGCGGAAATTGCAGCGCTTTACCTGGAGGATTTCCATAGGTTTTATGAGTGTGCGCGTGAGTCATTGGGATGGAATCACCCGGATTTCGAGGCGTCTTCGGGCGCGGATGATTGGATGCTAGCCAACCTCCCCGAAAGCACAGAGGAGGATCGATCATGAGCAGAAAGACAATGCACAGCTTCCGGTTATCAGCTCGCGCAATTCGGCAGCTCGACGAGGTGACGAGCACCGAGGGGATCGACGGAACCAGAACCGACATAGTCGAAGCGGGGATCGCTCTGGTCTCTTTCCTCGCATCGGCGGCGCCTCGATCGGTGTCCAGGCTCGCAGCTCTGCCGCGACTGGTTGACGTTCCGGCGCATCTCGACTGTCTTGTCTCCGTCGAGAAACGACGGACCGAGGCGGCACGCGTCAAAGAAATTGACAACAAAGATCATGCAGAAGATAAAGAGGAGGGTCCGCGTGTATAGCAAACTGAAGACAATAGCCGAGGGCGTGTGCTTCCTAGCGACGATCGCAGCGATCTTTCTGATCTTCGTCGCACTGAGTCCGACGGTTTAGGGCCGGTGGTCAACTTCGGGATGTGGCGGCGCCCGTGGGATCTGGTCCGGATGCGTCCAGAGCTAGAGCCGATCGAGGACTCGATCGCAGACGGTCGCGTCGAGCGGTACGAGTTCGAAGGGATCGAGCTGGTGCGATGGGTCCACCGTGCAGAGCCTCGGGAAGGCTCGACGGTATGGCGATCAATACCGGAGGCGTGCGAGTTCTACGGGATCACGTCTCGGTGTATCCTGCAGAGAATCAAACGGGGATGGATGCGAAAGCGCTTCGGACCTCGACAGATAGAGGTGGCGGCAGTGGCAGGCGTCACCATGAGATCGAACGATAGGATCGAGACGATCACTGCCGTTCCAACAAACGATCGCGGTCGCGATCCGACTTAGCAGCCTAAGGCGTCAATGGAGTCGTCAGACAAGAGGTGATTGTATTGACACCGAAAGGATCGCGACCGTGGTCGGACCCTTCACTTCCCGCAGACTGGTGCGTGGGGATCGTTCGCTGCATGCTCTGCGATGAGAATTACCACGAGAGCGGTACGGAGCCGTGCAAGTGCGCCCTATGCCTAAACTGTGACGGACAGTTTACCAGGGTAGACGAGGACGATCTTGAGTGCAGCACGTGCCGAGAGCAGAGAGTGTGTGCAGAGTGCGGGGAGAGGTTCGAGCCGATAGCAGAAGAGAAGGAGTGTCTTGATTGTGAGACCTAAACAGACAACGATCGCGGCTCGGTGGCCTATGCGGTCTCTCGTCGTTGCAGGCGCTAGCCGGGAGGAGTGGCTCTCGGTCCGCTCCGGCTTCTCCGGTATGACAGGATCGGTCGCGCCGATCCTCTATGGCGCCGTGAGGTATAACACGCTCGAGCTCGAGTACGACAAGCGAGCCAACGGAATCGAGCAGCCCGAGCCAGGGTTCCTCGCTACGTGCGGCATTGTGCTCGAGCCGCACATACTCGACGAGGTATGCAAGCAGCCGATCGAAGATCGGCCGCTGAGGTTCGAGCTCGTCGACGGTCCGAAGTTTATCCAGCACCCTGTATTCGAATGGGCGGCATGCTCTCCAGACTTCGCAGCATACACAGAAGACCCGGATACATGCGCGCAATATGGGACGCAAGCCGGCGCGCGAATCGTCGCCGAGCCACTGCGCATCACTGGAGAGATAAAGAACCGAGACGGGTCTCTATCTTGGAAGTACAAGGATGGAGAGTGCCAGCTCTCCGAGCGGGTGCAGGTAGCGTGGAATGTCGCGTGCATGGACGCCGACGTCGGACTGCTTCTGGTGAAGCTCTTCGGAGAGGTCCGATCGTTTATCCTGCCGAGGGATCGCGCGTTCGAAGACGAGCTCTTCTCTAGTGCTCGGCGCTTTCTCGACGCGGTCGAGGCGCGCGACGTGTCAGCTCTGATCGATATGACGGACAAAGCCGAGGAGAAATGGGACCTAGTCCGAGCCGCATACGACACAGACAAGAGCCGGATCGAAGTAGACGACCCAGAGATCGACGAGATGATCTCAGAGCTTGAAGGGTTCAAGGCGGCAAAGAAGACCGCCGACTCGGACATAAAGCGACAGAGCGCAGCGATAGCGCGAACGATGAAACAAGCCGAGCGCATGAGGACCGCACGCTACAGCGTGTCGTGGCCTACGCTCAAGACCGGTAAACGCGGGGGACTGAGGATCAAGGAGCTACAAACCGATGACGAATAAGCCGACCTCACACCTTCCTAAATCCGCTACCAGACCCACCATAGACCCACGCAAGTCTAGGATCCTCCTTTACGGTGGAAGCGGCACGGGGCGAAGCGTCTTCGCTTCTCAGTTTCCCGCGACCTATTTCGATCTCGCGCAGACCGCGACCTATCTCGAGATCATGCGCTATCCTGTATCTCCTCCCGACGGTTGGAGTCCGTCAAGGCGCGGCAAGCGTGCCACTGCTTGGCAGTGGTTCCTCGACGGGATCGACGCGTGCGTTCGAGATCCGCAGACCGATATGCTCGTGGTCGACACAATCGATCGAGCGTTCGAGCTCTGCTTTGACGCGGTATGTATGGAGCATTCGATCGAGTCTCCAGAGGATAACATGCGGCGCTTGCGGCAGACGTACGGACAGATCAACCGAGAGTTCGGTCGGATGCTTTCCAGGCTCCGGCTATTCCCAGGTGGGCTCGTTCTCATATGCAACGAAGAGATCGTCTGCAGAGATCAGGCCGGCGCCATTGTGGATCCGAGCGCTGACAACGTCGCGACACGCAGAGCAGAGCCGTCCTTCAAGGCGAAGAGTCCAGCTCGCCACAAGCTGCGGGGGAATCTCGAGGAGCTATGCGGGATCATAGGCCGCACTGTGATCGCTGCCGATGGGTCTAGGATGCTCTGTATCAGCTCTCGAGACTCGCTAGGCAAGGACCGGACCGGACTGCTTCCGGCTTTGTTAGGGCTCGACTATGAGAGCTTTTGCGAACCATTCCGCAAAGCATACAGCGCGGCGCCGTCCGAATGATCTACGCACGAGCAATACCACCGGCACTCAGCGCCGATCAGCTCAACAGGATCACAACGGATCACGGGTGCACCCTTCCGAGAGGAGACGTGATCGCGATCAAAGATCTCGACACGTTCGAAGCGCTCTGCAAGGATCTTGCATGCGACGGGACAACGCTCGAGCTGATCGATCAGCGTGACGCGTTCCCGTCGAGGATGACAGAGCACGAGACGACGATCCTGTCTGCAGGGTGGCTCGCTCGCGAGCTGCGAGAAAAGCATAGGGACCGGGGGGGATAAGATGACGCAGACGGGGGGGAGGGTAACGCATATGATCGCGGGTGGCTTTGCTCTATGCAGGGCCGACTACGATCCAGATGGGACGATAACGATCGCGTGGGGGATCAAACAAGTAAATTGCTCACACTGTCTCGCTCTGCTGGGAGTCAGACGAGACGAGGTGGAGCCTGAGAAAGAAGAGGACTAACAATGGCATGGAGAGCTATCCAATCGGGTCTATTCGATGATCCGTCTTTCGTTACACTGCCGGAGACGGCGCAACTTCTTTACCTTCGGATCTGCATAAAGGAGGCCGACTCGTACGGCAGGTGCATCGGTCACCCTGCGATCGTCCGTGGTGCGATGTCACATCACACGATCGAGGAGACGTGCGAGACCCTGCGGATCTTATTCCTCGCCGACTTAGTGTACTGGTACGCCGATCCTGGACCGGACAAGCTCGGGCGGCACAACGCGTGGATCGAGGTGCGAAACTGGGAGAGAGATCAACCCCAGAGATACCTCGCACACCGAGGAGAACCGAGGCTCCCAGGACCGAACGCGGGACACGTCGACGCGGTGGAGCTATTCACCCCAGACGATAGCGCAGCGCCTCGGTTGGCAGGTGCCTGCCAGGTGCCTGGCAGGCACCTGCCATAAGAAAGAAAGAAAGAAAGAAAGAAGTTAGCAAACCGCATGCCAGAAGAGAGGAAAGCACCAGATGACACAG
>Ga0098047_10000299_pt1 | contig 20206 bp, 17 predicted proteins | sample 12_taG_FD_92585 | JGI IMG/M metagenome (GOLD analysis project Ga0098047, IMG submission 92585) | Marine viral communities from the Subarctic Pacific Ocean - 12_ETSP_OMZ_AT15267 metaG | ecosystem: Environmental > Aquatic > Marine > Oceanic | place: Subarctic Pacific Ocean | collected 2015-01-16 | reverse complement strand
CGAAACAGCACAAGAACACAACTCTAGTTTACCTGATGTAGAAGATGCTGATGTAGAAGATATTATATACGAACCAGAAGTTGTTCCATGGTTTGTAGAAGATCCTGAGCCTGATCCAGAGTGTATCGATTGTGCAATGTATTTTTGTCCTCCATTGGATGCGATATGGAGAAAAGAAATATGCATGAATATTTGCGATGATCCTCCAACACTTTATTCTGAATCTGAATGTATACAATATATGGAATGTGACCCGACACAGTATCTTATTGATGAAGTCGAATGTACAACTGAAGATGGATATCCTGGCACCCAAGAGAAGGTTTGTAATAAAGGTCTAATTCAGTATACTGATTGCGCTACATTGTGCGAAGAAGAAGCATGCAATTATGAAGATGACGATTGCGACGGTGAGATTGATGAGGGTCAGTTAAACGATTGCAACGAATGCGGCATCGTTCCCTCAGAAGAATGCAATGGTTTTGATGATAATTGTGACGGCGATACTGATGAAGATCTAATTCAACCATGTGCCACAGCTTGTGGGGCGGGATACGAAATGTGTTATGAGGGTAACTGGATATCCTGTACAGCGCCGGCTGAACTAGATGAAATATGTGATGGCCTAGACAATGATTGTGATGGCCAAATAGACGAAAACTTGGACTGTGTATGTACTATCCAAGATATAGGAGTATTGTTTCCATGCCAAGATGATCCTCTTGTATGTGGGCAAGGTTATAAAACTTGTCAATGTTTGGATCCTGATTGTATAAATCTTGCAATGACAGAGTGTTATGCTTTATGTTATTGGGCGCCCTCTGGTGATCCGAACGCTGTTTGCGATCCACTAATCGGGATGGAGTTAAATCAAGAAAAATGTAATAATTTTGATGATAACTGTAACCAAGAAATTGATGAGGATCTAGATGCACCATGTTATACCGGGCCTGAAGGCACCTTAATGGTTGGTATCTGTGTGCCAGGTGAAATGACATGTGACGCCGGTACTTGGGGTAATTATGATGATGGAGATAACTTTGTTCCGTATTATTGTAAAGATGAAGTAGTGCCTCAAGAAGAAATATGTAATGGTCTCGATGACGACTGCGATGGTATAGCAGATTGGGGCGAGGAAATGAAAGAGACTGATGTACTCTTTATTGTCGATTGGTCCGGTTCAATGGGGGATGAAATGAGTGCTGTAATGATAGCATTAAATCAGTTTGCACAAAATTTCAGTGATGAAGATGTTATTAAGTGGGCATTTATGCGGGGTCCTGTGGCTGTTCTTCCTTCAACATATGATGAGCGCTTGGAGCTAGTACAAGATCTAGTTGGATTTTCTGATTATCTGACCTCCTTGGCAGGAATGGACACCAGTGCCCAATCAATGAGCACTGCTTATGAAATGTTGTTGGACGCGATATATATATCAGTTCACAATATTACTTCTACATTACCACAACCAATCTCTAATTTTGAATGGCCAGGAGCAGCCAACATTGGTACCAGTGTGGTAGAATCCGAACCACCATTACAAAATTTTGATATTAGCTGGCGCGCTGGAGCAGATCGTATAATTATTGTTTTCAGCGACGAAGTACCACAGAGTTATTTAGAACCATCTTTAAGTATAGAGAACGTTAAAACAGTTGTTTCTGGCACACCACAACTTAAATTATTTACATTTTCTAGGACAGCTGGATCCTCACAGTGGGCGGATATAGCAGCTGCTGGTAACGGTGCTTGGTATAAACTTACAAACAACCCTACAGAAATGTATGCTAGTTTAATGGAAATTCTTGATGAAATTTGCAAAGGAGGCAACTAATGAAAGAATTAGAAGAACTTGAGAGACAAATAACCAAAACTGAAGAAGCTTTAAAAAAAGTAAGAGGTGAAAACGCCAAACTTCAAGATGAGGTTGATTCATTATGGTCAATGATGGACGAAATAACAGAATCTGATATTGAAAAATATTCTTATTTATTGAAAGAATTAAAAACAGAAATGGAAGAAAAAGCTTTAATGACAACAAAAAAAGTAGCTGACTGCTAAGAGGAACTGATGCTTGTTAAAAAAGGTCATAATATTTTTGTCTTTGATGCTTTGCTTTACATGTTCTGGCCATGGCCCGGGCGTGTTTTTATCAAATGAAAATAAGCCAATCTACAAAAGCTCGGTTTGTGATCCAGACAAATCTTTTCCACAAATGATATTAATACCTTTTTTTGAACGCGCTTCCCAAATTGTACCTAACTGTCAAACATATCCTAAACACGAAACTGCATTAGCTCTTTTTATTTTTTATTATAAATGGACTGAATACTTTGGCGATCGTGATTATGCAGTTAGGGGAATGCTTGAAAAAGTTATGATTCAGTGGGATACTCATAAAAAAGTTAGTAAAAAAGGCTACAATCTTAAAGGAGAACCATTCGAAGATCGTAATATTATAGGTCGTGTAGAAAGTGATTCTATGACATGGGTATGGCAGGGTTACGATCATAGAATTTCGCAAAGCGCTTTGTTCCACGAATTGGTACATATGGCGCTGCGGGCTAAATTTGGTACTGCTGATCCTGATCACGAAGGCTCAAAATATCGTGGTTGGACACGTGCGCACTCGGTGATGATTATAGAATCCAAACAAATGTTGGCGGCTTTTAATTTATAAGGAGGTTATACAATGAAATATTTTATTAGTTTTATTATATTTATGTTTATTTTTTTGAACACTACAGCAGTAACTGCGAAACAACCTAAATCTAAGTTTTATGACTTTAGTGAGCAGATAATTGATGGTGAAATAAAAAAACCAACAACACTTTACATAGATCATAGAACACAAGTAAAATTTGGTAGATTGCTGAAACTTAAGAAAAGTTTTTTGCCTAGAATGCTTAGAACCGCTAAAGAAAGAGTTTTTAAATAAAAAAAACTATTTATTAGTATGCAAAAATTATTTGAAAATTGGCGAGGATATTTAGAAGAGGTCCGTGACAGAACGGCGCGTACAAATCTTTCAGATAACTGGGAAGAAGCTCGAATACAAAGTCGCGGTGGACGGGGAGGCGATCCCACTGGATTTCTAGATGCTGCAGCAAAAGCGTATACGCGTGGCTTTGGTTCAATTTCACGCGGATATGCGAGCGCTGGGCGGCGCGACGCGGCGTTCCAGAGATCTCTAAGACAAGGACAAGGTGAGTCTGCATTACGTCAGCGAGAACTTGAAATGATGAAGCGTTTTCTAGATGATAGCGAAGATATCCACAAGATGATGAGGTCGACGGCCTTGGTGGCTAGTATATTCGATCCAACTGGAATCTCTGGTTGGCCTGAGCTAGTAAGAGCGACCCGCGTAGTCTACGATGCGCCAGACGTCATGAAAGCCGGTGGGTGGCTCCTGGCTCTTCTTGGTGTTGTACCGGTGATTGGTAAGGCTGCGAAAGTGGGAAAACTCGGCAAACTAGTTAACGCCGAACAAGATATGGGAAGGGTAGTCAAATCGACTGCTGCTGATTTAATACCAGCGCTTAGACAAAAGGGGTCCGCTGGCGCTGCTTTAGCCAATAGGATTGAGGAAGCAGAAAAATTTTATGAAATTCAACGAAAAACAAGGGCGGCAAGAGCTGCGGGAGAGGGGCGAAAGGCTCAAGCTGTAAGTGGTGTTGGAGCAAGAGTAATAACATCGGCGGCGCCCGAGGTCGTGAAGCTAGCTGATTTTAAAAATATATTATGGAAACATATAGTTGACAATATACTAATCAGTAAAAAAGCAGCACAAAGTGTAATTGCGCAATTTCCAAAGTTAAAAATATTTAATAGAGAAGTTTATAGAGGGATGAAAGTTGATGCCGACTATATTATAAAAAATTATGGAGACGAAATATTAAGTAAAGGACCAGGTGTACATGTAATTGAGGTAAAACAAACTTTTAAACCAAGGTCTAAATCTGGTACTTCTTCTTGGAGCTTGGAACCCGGTGAAGCAGATGTCTGGTCACAGGGCTGGGGCAAGGCGAAGGGTACAGGGGATACACCATTTGAAATTACTTTTATCGGAGGTAGAAATTCTCAAGGTTTGAATATTTCTGCCGCGGCCGAAAAGGTAGGCCACACTGAGCGCCATATGGATTGGGCCGAAGTAGCTATGATAGGAAATGTTGATGTATATAAAGTGATAATAGTTAATACGCAAGGTTTAGAAAAAGGCCAACATTTACTTAGAGGCGCTTCTATTACTAAATTAAAGTCTGGTTTTTATCCGCCAGGAAGCAGAAAAGAGATATTAGATAAGTTAAAAACACTTCCTGAATCTTGGCAAAGATATCTACATGAAGTATCCGGTCCATTGTCATCAGGCGTGGGCGTACCTTTTGGTGGCCTGTCTCCAGCTTTGGCTGGTAATTTTGGCAATAATGCCGGCGCTACTATTACCCCTCATAGGACCACAGACGCCGAGCCTGCAGAAGACACTTATATTACTGTAAAAGCCTGCATGCATAGAAACAGCAAAGTTCTCTTATTAAAAAACGAAAAAGGGTGGGATCTGCCTGGTGGCCACTTAAAGCAAGGCGAAGATACTGTTGACGGTTTGAAAAGAGAAGTTTATGAAGAGACTGGTTTGAATATAGGCGAAGTTGAATTGGTAAACTCTCCAACTGGAAAAAAGAGGTTTTTCTGTACGGCCTTCTTGAGCGATGATGTTCACCTTAGTAATGAACATCATGAATATAAGTTTTTTCATATTGACGAAATTAAAAATTTAGATAATTTAAATGAAACATTTAGAACAGTTATACTAAAATGTCTTGGTGCTGAACAAAAGACTAGAAAAATCTCGCATATAAAAATTGGCTTAAAAATATGATTTACCCCTTAAATGAGCAAGCTGCTGGGCCTATTACATTTGACCAAGCAGTAGATTTAATGTTGCCTGGTGACAAATTCCAATTAACTTTTCAAAAAAAAGTTTCAAAATATGGATTTACTGTTTTTAAACCTGGAAAAGTTTATGATGGGTCAAGAGTGTTACCAGATGGAAGAATACGTGTAGTCCACGAGGACATTACTTTTAAAGGAAAGACTAGTACTTTTACTAAAGAAGATTTTCTTGAAGAGCTAAAATCAGAAGGCGAGCCCTGTAGTTTATTAGATTGTAATAAATCATTGTTTATTAGACCGGGTGCGGGATATAAAACATTTGCAGATGCATTGCAAAACCCTTCTTTTGATGCACCGAAGTCACCAGAAGCTCCAGTTCAGGATCCAGCATCAGCAGATCCTGCAGGGACTCCAAAACCGGCACAAGGAGGCGGCATAAGTTTTTACGTAAAGTCTTCAGCAGATAAATTAGAAATTAAAAAAACGCAAGAAGGGCAATACATAATATCATATGGCGATATTATAAATCAGCCTATTGAACCAGAGCTGAGGCGACTTTTTGGATATGATAGTTGGGATGAATATAAACATGATAATTTTGAAGATCTGACAAAGAAAGCTCCCACTGTTCATCCTTTCCATGTTGCATATGCCCTAGAGGACTTCTTGCTAAGTTTGAAACCTTTAGACTATGATTTAGTAGCAGTTCCTGTTAATGGTCAAGGGGTCACCGCGTATGAAAGAACCTTAGTCCAGGTTATACATGGTTTGCGTATGGGATTTTTTGGTTCAGGTTTATCAGGAGTAGCTACACTCGCGGGGACTGGTATATTAAACATAGCAATGCACAACCCCATAGAAGGATTAAAAAATCCTGGAATAATTGACAGAATCAAAGATACTATTAATACTGAAGAAAAAATAGCAAAAGTTTTTAGTGCTGCTAGATTCGCTAAACATCCGAATGGAGCCTATTGGAGAAGAGATTTACAAGCGCCCTTCATAACATATAAGAGAGGAGAAGCTTTAATAACTAGACCAGACGAGACGGTGCGTGTTCCAGCCGTGATGCTTTATGAAATAAAAGGCAGAGCATATAAAACTCATATAAACAATGCCTTAAACCAGACTACGTCGCGCGCGTCGATCGTCGAAGCAGCAGAACCAGAGTCAAACAATATTATTTTAGAATATTACATATTGCCAGTCGGATGGCAAAAAGGTATTATATTAACCAAGGCAGAAGAAACTTTAGCTAAAAAGATAGGAGCTAATTATTCTTCTGGGCTAATGGTCACACCAAGTGGTGGGATGACGCTTTTAAATCTCAAAGCACCAATCAAAAAGAAGGCGCCAGTTTCGGCGCCAAGTATATCTTCAACAGGCACAAACATGCTATTTTTTGGCCATAGTCAAACAGGGGCGTATAAAAGAACGATTAAAGGGATACTTCCAAAAGGAGTAAATATTTCAAAAACATATGCTTTCGGTGTAAATGATCATGGTCTCGCGAAAAAGATAAAACAAGTTCCCAAGAAAAATTGGACTCATGCGTTTCTATGTTTAGGAGGCAATGTAACGGTTAGTGATTATAATAAAAAAATTGAGGGAAAAGCCACTCTCATGAATGAATCTCCGGATTACAAGCAGGCAAAGGAGGAGATCATTAATTATGTAATTAATGATTTAGGAGTACCAAGAGAAAACATAGTAGTTATTCTGCCTCCAATCAACGATGATCCAACATCCGGTGATAAACATATCGAAAAAAGAAAGTTGTTGCATACAAGAACAATAGACTTTTTTAATTCTATAGGCATAAATATAGCGCCGGTGGCTGTTGGTGGGGCTGCAAACTTTAGAATAGAAAAAAACAAAGAAGGAGAAGTTTTAACAAGACGGTACCATGTGAGATCTAATTCAGAAATAACAAAGAAAGTTAGTCATGGAGTATTGAGCGCTCTTCCAAAAGCTGCTGCCGCGGCGGCCCCTCCTGCAGCTGAACGTGCACCTGTTGATTCTTCTGGCAGAACAAAAGAGATTGTAAAAGGGAAGGTCGATCCTCTGTTGATATATAATTATTTGATGACAAAGCCAGATATGACGCGAAACCACGCGATAGGAATGGTTAATAATTTACGCCACGAAGGAGGTTTCAAGCCAGGATCAAAGGGTGACCATGTTGATATGACAGATCCGAATACATCATGGCAAGAGGGATATGTTTTAAAAAGAAGAGTAGACGGAAAAAGAGTGTGGACATGGGGACATCCGAACAAATCTGGTGGAAGAGGGCCAAAAAAAGTTAAAGGGAAAAAAGTTCCAGGTGATCCAATTCCTAAAGAAAACTGGAATAATATTGTTGCAACGTCTGGCGGCCTTTGGGCGTGGCATAATGCCGGGAAAGGTTTTGAGACTGGAAGGTTTTCTAGTATGAAAAGGTATGCCGGATCAGACTGGCGAACGGATTGGAAAAGTCAAGTTGATTTTTGTTTAACGGAAGGACTAACAAAAAAATATCTGTCCATAAAATTTTCTACCCCAGAAGAGGCCTCTAAGTGGTTTACATATTTTTGGGAAGCCCCAATGAACCGGGGTAGATTATTAGATAGAGATTGTAGAAAAAACTATAGAGAAGGATGCATCACTGGCGGGAAAGCAGGCTCAAGACTATCTACGATCGATCAATATAAAAGACTAGGAAGTGGCCTATCTGAAAATAAATTAACTGGATATCTATTAGAACTAATAAACGAGGTAGAATATGAGCTGGCGTATAAACAGATATAACAAAAAATCATCCAAAAGATATGGATGGCATCCATCTTGGTTTGATGATCACTTAGTTGAATTTGATTCTGAACTAATCGATTGTATCAAGTGGTTTCAACTTGACCATGATCTTGAAGCCGATGGGTTGGTTGGCCCATTAACATTTAGACGCTTGTTATCAGAAAGAGATCTAAAAAAATCAAAAAATCATATCTTGATTAATAATCAGCATGTTGAAATTGATTGGGATGTGAAAATAGATCTAATGCCAAATAATTGTTACAGAAAATGGCGAAGACAAAGAAAACCAAACATGATTGTTACTCATTGGGATGCAACAACTTCTGCTGAAAAATGTAAACGTGTTTTGCAAGCTAGAAATATTTCAACACACTTTTGTATTGATAACGATGGTATTATTTATCAGTATGTTGATACCAATGATGTAGCTTGGCATGCCGGTGGAGTAAACAAATATTCAATTGGTATTGACTTTTCTAATGCATATTACTTAAAATACAATGATTACTATGTCAAGAAAGGATTTAATAAAAGACCAATCTGCAAAGATAGCAGAGTACATGGTGTTAAACTACGACCTCACTTAGGATATTATCCTGTGCAAATCAAGGCTTATAAGAAGTTGGTAAAAGTGTTATGCGACCATTACGATATCCCTATTGAAACTCCAATGGTTAACGATGAAGTCGCTGATGCTGGGGTTCGATCAGATGTTAAAAGAGGAAAGTTTGATGGCATAGTTTGTCATTATCATGCCAGCAGAAATAAGATTGATTGTGCAGGCTTGGACCTTAAATCAATTGTTGATCAGCTTCGCTGATCACTTCTAATCTATGAGACTTCGCTTTATCAACTAAAGCAAATCTTGCTGCTAAGCCTTCATTGAGCCAAATAATTTCAAAAGTTTTGTTACCAACCTCTTTCTTAACAATTCCAATAGGTTTCTCTTTTTGTTTGTTTAGGCCTTTTAGTGTAACAAGATCGCCCGGCTTAATCTCCAACACAATTCCTCCGCGTACATACTATATATAATATAGTCACGGAGGACAAGTATGTTAACTTGTAAAAATAAAATATTTAATAAATTTTTATTTTTTTCTTTAGTCTTTCTTATCGTTAGTTTTGCAGTAAACTCTGTTATTGTTTATGCTCTAGAGCCAGTTGAAAAGAAAAGACATTTACATAATAAAGTCAAAGCGGCCGAAATACAAGTACAACAAAGAGAAATTTTAGATCATTTAGAGAGAATAGAAAACAAAATGATAATTTCTGAAAAGAGGCGCCGGCATGTCAACTAGAGACAAGAAATTAGTTGAATTAGAAATGTTGTTGGAGAGGCCTAGAAACAAAAGAAAAATTGTTTTTGGCAGGCATTTAGCTAAAATTGAATTTGATAGCAAAAAATCAAATCAATTAATAATTTCTGGTTCAGCGGGCGGTGGGGTCGCAATAAAAAGTCCAATAGAAATTGATTTGGGTTCTCTAGGTGACGGTTCTTATTCACATCTTATAGGCATAGGTTATTCTAATGAACTCGTAAAAGCCGCGGCGACGGCGATTGGTTGGGACGACGCGGCGACGGGAGATAATAATATTATAGTAAGCGATGGTGCATCCCTGAAGATAAAAGAAGCCGATGATGATATATTGACAAATGAGCAGGCTTTAAGTATCAATGCTGATGAGAAAAATTTAAGTATAGGCGCCGGTTCGGATCTTACTTTGTATCATGATGGAACACATAGTTATATAGAAAATATTACAGGAAAATTAATTATATCTTCTTCAGCAGAACCACAATATGTTTGTGTTTCAGGTAGCACAATGATTTTAGGTCCGCTCGGGGATACAGGAACAACGTATACTCCTTCATTTACTCCAATAGCAGGACTAAGTACAATAACAGATTGTAGTGTAGCAGGAACAAGTGTTGGTAACTCTATAACAGCAATTAGCGATGGCCAGGCCGGTGGGGAAATGATTAAATTAGGTACTTGTGACGAAATGGTGGACATAAAAGGTTCAGTAGTCATGTTATATAGCTCTAAATGGTATCTAGCAGATAGAACTGTCAGTTCTGGAGTGAGTAGCAGTATAGGAATGTTGGCCATGGCCATGGATATTGATGGTGGAGTAGACGAAGGCCTCGTGCTTCTAAAGGGAATTGCTAGGATACCTGATACTTTAATAAATGATAATCAAGGAGATCCTGCATCATTTGATATAGGAAAACCATTATACCTGTCAGGAAGCGGACAGTACCATATGTCTGGTACTACTATATCCAATGATATACAAAGAGTAGTCGGACACGTACTTGACACAGATGGCACAGATTATTTAATATATTTTAATCCGTCTAATGACTGGGTTAAGGTGAGTTAAAATGCCAACAATATATTCAGCGGCAACGGATGGCGGTTGTAGATCTTATGGGCCAACAATTACTTCTTGGGATTCCGTGCATGATAATGATGGAACTACTCATTCTTTTGCAATTGCGACTGCGGGCGAAACGAACAATTATGGGCCCGGTGTGGTCGTTAATGGTTCTGGCCAATATACTATTTACAGAACTTTTTTTGCTTTTGACGTGTCCGGTATATCAAGCGCGCCAGGATCAGCAATATTTAAATTTAAATCTTATGTGTATGCCAATGGAGATATTATAGCTGTTAAGGCTACAAAGCCCGATACATCAACAAATCTAGCAAATGCAGATATCAGTGCTTTAACTGGATATACATCCGGATTTAATAATTCAAATCTTACTGCATATTCTGCAAAAATAACAGGAGCTGGTGCTGTTTCTGCATATCATAGTATTGTTCTCAATGCAACAGCATTATCTGATATGGCTGCAGCTAGCACACTATCTCTATGCTTGATGAATTATGATCATGATTACTTAGACAGTGCGCCGACATCAACTAGTACAACAGCTCAACGTTTTGGCGTATATTTTGCTGATAGTTCCGGAACTTCTAATGACCCCTATATTGAGTATGTTCTTGGGTTTAGCCATGAAGTCAGCGGGGTGGCCACAGGTGATATCTCTGAAATCAGCGGAGTCGCAACTGCTAACATTGCAAGTCGTAGCGGCGTTGACACATAAAATAACTATTTATAGTCGAGGTTAATTGTGTCTCAAGAACAAAATCAAAACATCAATCTTCAAAGTCTACGTGATTGGGCCACGCTAGTGGTAGCAATAGTAGCTACAGTGGCCGGCGTAATATTCTGGGTTGGCTCTGTTAATGATCCAAAGTTTGAAAAAATTGAAAAAGAAATTCAACTCATTAGAGATGAAGTAACTCTAATACGCCACAACAATCATGAAATACTCAGAATTGTTGGGCGTTTAGAGGGTAGATTAGAAAACTAGAGGGTCTTCTTGTAGTGATCATGAACTCTTGTGATAGCATAATCAGCACATGCAATGTTGACAGATGTTCTAGCCGTTCTATGCATGGATCCGAAAAGCCATCCAATAATTGTAATCGGCAAAAGAATAATTGATTCAATAATATTAAAAAACATACTTAGTTCCTCCTTTAAAGTATTGTTATTTTCTTCTACTATTAATATAATAACAATATTTAATATTGTAAATATATGAAACTATTTATTTAGAGGGTTTGGACACAATTTATGAAAATAAATGATTTTTTAACAATTAACGATGATTTAAACGAAAAATTCTGGGGTGCTTCAGGCGGTGAACATTTGAACCCAGAAATTTCTAAGCGTTTATTGTCAGTTGTACAGGATTTTTTCAGTAATCTAAAACTTGAAGGTGTCGATATAGAGGATATTACCCTCACAGGATCGCTGGCTAACTACAACTATACAAGGTTCTCAGACGTTGACCTGCACGTCCTTATTAATTTTAGTGACGTCAACGAAGACCTGGAATTAGTGAGGGAGTTTTTTAGTGCAAAAACCTCAAATTGGAACAAAAAACACAATATTATGATTTTTGGATATGAAATTGAGATTTATATACAAGATTCTAATGAAGATCACCATTCAACCGGTGTTTATTCATTGATGAACGAGGAATGGATAGCCCAACCTAATAGAATTGAACCAGAAATTGACGAAAAAATGGTTAAAAGAAAAGTAAAATCGTTTATTGACATGATTGAGCGTACTGAAGACAAGTTTGATATCCAAAAATATGAAGAAGCTCATGACGAAGCCAATAAATTAATCAAAAAAATTAAAAAGTTTAGACAATCTGGCCTTGAAGAACGCGGTGAATACTCATATGAGAACTTAACATTCAAATATTTAAGGAACCATGACCATATCAAGACTTTATTCGATACAAGAGACCAATCTTATGATAAAATGAACTCTATGGAAGGTAGATATGACAAAAAATTCAAAATTTTTGTAAAAAATGATGATTTTCTCGAAGAACCCGGGTTTCATCACCTAAACGAGGTAGAAAAGTTCCAAAAAAGAGTAAAAAGACGTCATAAACGTATGAAAAGACGTTTAATTGGTCGTGGAAAGCAGAAACCAGGAGCAGCTTATCCCCAAAGACCTAATTATAAGAGATCAAAGTCGGCTCCACCTGGTTTTGGAGGTACATAGTGTTTAAAATTGTTGGAAATGACGAAGGATACGAGTATAAAGATGCCTTGCACAAGCTTATAAAACAATTTATGCCTTTTTCACAAGAAAAATTAGGTTTTGACAAGCCAGTTACGATAAATTTGCTTTCAGATCCTGAAAATGCGCAAAATCCCTTAGGAAAGACAGCACATTATGAACCGAACAACATGAATATCGGTCTTTTTGTAGTCGGGAGGCATCCTAAAGATATTTTGCGTTCGTTATCACATGAATTGGTGCATCATACACAAAATTGTCAAGGTCAGTTTGAAACAGGGATGGATACAGGCCCGGGCTATGCTCAAGATAACGAACATTTGAGAAAACAGGAAAAACAAGCCTATTTACTTGGTAACATTTATTTTCGTGATTGGGAAGACGGAATAAAACAGAAACAGCAGGAAAACAAACAAATGAATGATAATCTTATTAATGAAATAACGAATTTGTTGGTACAAGAGGATGACCCGCCCGCCGCGGAGCAGCCCCAGGCCGGTGTTCTGGACACCACGGTCGGCGGCGAGGACGATGGGAGAGATACTGCTGGGTATAAAAAAGGTGCCAAAGACAGAGATCCTAAAGTTGGTCGCGAACTAATGAGAAAAATGAAGGCTGCAGCAAAAAGCGACCCTAAAGCCAAAGGAAACTGGAAAGATCTACCACAAGACCATCCTACTCGTACAGCTTTTAGAGCCTGGTACGCCGGGGAGCCAGTTCCTGGTGCAGATGCCGGTGGAACAGAAACAGCGTCTGCGGCTGGTGGTTCAAGAGAAAAAATGCAGCTTACAAGACAAGTTAACCTGTTAAAAAATTATAGAAAAAGAGTTGATGCGGCTATTTCGTCTAGAGTAGAAAAAATGAAGACCATGAAGGAGAGCAAACAAGTGAATATTAACAAATTAGTTAATGAAATCATGGATGTTCTATGCGAAGATAATAATATAGAAGAATATCTTGGTGCTGGGCTGCATTCAGATGAAGTCTTCGAGGAAGAGCACGATTGTACAAAGACCCATGGGCCCGGCACTACAACTGGAGGTAAAGCAGGTATTTCTCATACAATATGGGAAGAAAAACAGGAAAAGTTAGCTGAAGGAACAAAGGGAAATATCCCTCCGCATTGGGAGCCAACGAAGGACCCGGCTGGCCAAGGACGAACATGTTACCACGATACAAAAAATGATAATAAATTACGCTGTACAAAGGCCAAAAAGAACGAAAATTGGCATAAAGGCAACAAGGATCAGCTTCTATTCGAAGAATTAACCAGAAAATGGACTAAAAAGAGGTAGATTATGGGCGGCGCTGGCGGACATATGTGGCATCCTTTTGACTGTCCTGATGTAAATTCAGGATCAGATTTGATTGAGTTCTTTCGAAAAAGTACTCAATCCCTAAAAGAAAATGGATGCGCAGTTAAAATTGATGGTGTGAATTTAAGTTTTCGTCTCATCCAGAATCCAAGTTTTTCTCCGCCCTACGAGTTTGCTGTTGATAGATCTTCAATGAAAAAATTGGATATTGAAGGAGTTACAGCAGCAAATGCATCTGAGCGATGGCATCCGGGTCATGGCATGATTGAAGCAACAAATATTCTTTTAACAATTTTTAATAATGCATTACCAGAAATTATGCCTGAGTTAGAACAATTAGAATTAACTAGTCCATATAATCCAGAAACTGGTACCGGAGGGCATTTTGGCCTCTACCTTAATACTGAGTTTGTTCGTAATGAGATCAATGTCAAAGAATATCCGTTTGATTTTATAGCCATACATGGAGTAAATAAATTTGTCCCAAAAGGGCCCAAATCTAGACATGGAGTCCCTGTTGCAGCAGATCAAAAGATACTTGATACAATACGTGATAAAGTAGAAAAATTTGCGAATGAACAAGATTTTAAAATTTTTACAAAAATTCCCGCTGCTGTAAAGAGAGAAATCGCTCTAGAAGACGCTTTAAACAAACAACTTTTAGTTCTTTATAGCTCAGAAATGCGCGATGAGGAAGAACCTGGAGAAGCTGGAATTGGTGAAGGTAATCAACAAAGCATAAAGCAATGGCTCGATGGTGTAAGTGAGAGCCCACTAGGCAAAAAAGTTATAATTTCTGATTTGATGATGGCTAAGTTTCCTAGAATGGGGCGCATTCAAGAAGCAATGGCCAAAAATATTTATATTGCGATTGGTAATAAGGTGCCAGTTAACGAAATAATTTCTAAAAAGAAGCAGGATCCCAGAACTAAACAGTGGGTTGACAGAGCTGAGGAAGAGATAAGTCATGATGTAGAGGCAGTTGTAGATTCTGCAGTAGTGTGGCATGCAACAAGAGTTATGGGAAATGCTGTGCTGGATGCCATGGAGTCAGAAGATTTTGGTCCTTTGAATGAACAAGAAGGCTGTGTTGTCGATGATCCAAATATTTGCGGCGGGACACCTTTTAAAATAACCGGTAATTTTATTCTAGATGGCGTCGACGGGCCCTTCGGCGAACTTAACGAGGAGGAATTTAGAAAAGGCAGACTCCTTAAAGAATTTACTTATGCAGACACACAAAAAACAACAGGTGGAGCAAAATACGTGATCCTTATTCCAGGTGGATTTAAGCCTCCGACTGTCGGACACTACAATATGATCCAGCAATACGACAGAAACCCTGATGTTATAAAGATTTTCATAGTTGTGGGCTTCAAGCCTAGGGAAGGTGTCACCCACGAACAAAGCATAAGAATTTTTGATATATATGGAGGTTTTTCAGATAAAGTTGAATTCAAAAACGCAGATGGCTATCCCACGCCTATGACTGCATGTTATGAATTTATGAAAGATTCTGAGTTTACTGGAAAATTTCCTAATTCTGCGTGGTCTCTCGGCGCTAGTGATAAAGGTAAAGATAAAGATAGAATCCGCGCTTTTACAAAATATTTTAATCAGGATAATCCTGATCTTGTAGATGTAAATGTAATATCAGTTGATGCTGCAAGGGCGTATGAAGTTGATGGCGAGGCAGCTAGTGCCAGTAGAATGAGGCAAGCAGCCAGGGACAATAATTGGGAAGAGTTTAAAAAGTTTCTTCCAAATGAAAGTGTCTATAATGATGTAATAAATATTTTGAATATAGATGATGGGGGCTATGCCAGCGGCAAGGAGAGAAAACTAGATGAAAATTTTTTATCACTGACCTCCCTATTTTCCTTGGTTAATGAAGTTTCACAGTCCAAGAAGAAGCGGGTATCTTCTAAAATAGCAAAAATGCAAGAAGTCGAGTTGAATGAAGTTGACGCAGCAAATTTGCATGATGCGGTTGGTGGGTTGGTCGCGCAAGCATTAAAAGACAGAGGTATCGGCGCAAGTGATTTTTTTGATATGAGTGAAGAGGAAAAAAATGCTATCGTTGGTGAATTAGCTGATATGCTCGTAACTGGAGTTGAACAATCAAAAGAAGAAAGAGCAAAAATAGCTCAAAAAGAAATTGAAAAACAAAAATCAGCAGCTGTAAGAACGGCCGCGGCGACACCAGAAACAGCAGTAACTGAGCCAGAATTAGCAGCAGCTGAAGAAGTAGACGAATCTATGTGGTCTGGACCTGGGCCGATTAGGGAACCAGTAGAAGAAAATTCATTAGAAGAAATTTCAGTTGCAGGAGGCCCAGCGCCATCTGTCGAAGGAAGTCCAGGCAATAAAAGCCCATGGGGCAAACTAAAAAAGAGGGATTATTATGTATGATACAGATGAAAAAAATCTTAGGCTTCTGGTTAGAGAAGCTATTAAATTAAAACACCTTAAAGAGAATGAAGAAGAATACCAACTAAGAAGTGTTATTCAACATCTTCTAAGAGAGGGCGATATTGATTCTGATACAAAGCCGGCGCCTTATGAATCAACTTCTGTTAATATGCTGGCTGATGCTTTTAACCAGATCCTCCCTGTTTTAAAAGCTGGATTACGTAAACTAGCGAAACCCGAAGAAAGACAGTCCTATAGAGATCATGTTTTGGAAAAATTTAAATCAGTTTTTGATGGCTTCGATGGTCTAGACGCTCAGCCCGTCGCGCTAGGTGATGGAAGTTTAACAGAACAAGAAGAAGACGAAAAAGGAATTAAAGTTACAATTGACGATCCGTTTAGAATAATGCCTTCTGATGGAAAAGAGGATGATCGCTTCAAAGAAGAAGAGCCCGATCCCGAAGAAAAGATGGAAGATGAGTTCAAAGACTTTGCAAAACCTGGTATGAATCCGACTGGTGCAAGAGTTGCTTTTGAAACCATTAACGATTCTAATATTCAGTCTGTTCTTGCAGACAAAAGAAAAACTCTTTTTGATGAAGAAGATAAACAAGAATTTAAAGAATATGCTCTTTATAACGTTGATCTTTGGTTGTTGACCTACGAAAAAGAATTGGCTGATACAAAAGGACAAGAACCAGCATTTACAGAGCCTATGACTGAAAAACCGGCCGGTGCTAAGGTTGAAGCAGCTGCAGCAGATTTTGAAGGTGGTGGTATGCCAGAGATGCCAGAGGGAGAGGGCATGGGTGGCATGCCAGAGTTACCCAAAGGCCTATAATTATGTGGGAGAGTAAAAGAAGCAGATTTAAAAAGCCCAATCAAGATTATTATAGTATTGCTAATAAACTTAAATCTGAGGAAAAAATTAATGAACGCTTTGAAATAATGCTCTCTTCGCTAACATTAGAGGAAATAATTGGGCTTCGATTGGAATTGGCAGCAAAAACAGTTAACTATAAATTATATGGTTTAAACCTTTGGCATTCGGTTCAAGATGTTGTTCGTGATGGTATATTAAAATATGCGTATTCAGCGTCAAGAACAAAAGGTGAAGCTGCTTCTTTTCTTGGAATCAATAAATCAGTTTTTAAAAAGTTACTAAAGAAGTATAATATAACTAATTATTTTAGTAAATCATACTTATAAATGACGTACTTTTGTTCGTAGGACTAAATTATGGCCAAATCAAAAATTAAAAAAATTATTCTCAGGGAGCGCAAGCGTAAAAAATTACAAGAAAATGAAGCAGCTGGGTATTCTCAATTTGATGAGCCGAAGTCTGGCTGGGACGCCTACAAGGACTGGCGATTTCCGGTACTCGGTGGCTCGGGGTACGTGTCGGACGAACCCGAAATGCGCACTGGATCGAAAAATGTTTGGTATGGCCATCGAGACCCGAGCGAGTCATGGATAAACCCGGACTATAGTCTCTATGCTGGAGAAGTTGAGACCGTTCAGGGCGACGAGATCGAAGATTATCCTTCGACACCAGAAGGAAAGACTCAGATGTTCCAAGACCTCTCTTCGGAAGGAGAACACGCGGCGACAATAGGTGCAGCAGGGGGCAAAGCTGGAGAAGAGTTACGTCAAGGATGGAAAAGCGAAGTAGAATCAGACTTTGGGGATAAACGTTCGTCGGCGTTTAAAAAGAAACGAGCAGAAACAAAAAAACAAAATGATGCACGAATGTTGTTATGGCAAATCCGCGACGGCTGGAACGATGGCGATTGTAAGGATCGGGGCTCGGCATGCGACCCGATGACGATGATGGCCAAGTTGGGGCTGTCAAAACTAAAAAGGGAATACGAAAAAGAACGTTTGATGAAACTTCCGGATGAGGAACGACATTTCAAAAAGGTTTATGATGTTTTTCTGGGATTAGTTAGAGATAGAACTTTAAAAGAAGCATGGTATCACGATGAAGCAGACGTTGAGGTTGTCAAAAAGAAGGCCGAGGCGATGGAGAAGATCCTGGCGGACGTCGACTGTCCACCCGGAAGTGAATATGACCCCGCCGGGGATGCGCCGGAGGGCCGGCCGTGTTTTGATTATGATCAGGAAGACTTCGTCGCAGCTGAAACCATCGGGGGCTTGCGGCCCGGTGACACCTTGAGGGGCAAGGACGAGCGCGAGAGGGCCAGGGGCGGGTGTCCACCCGGCCGGGTTTGGATCGACGACGCAGGTAAAGACGGAGAAGGTATGTGCGTCGATGGCCTTACTGAGCTAGATTTAGAATTTATTCTTGGTGATCCGAATATAGAGATGACAGAAGAGGAAGTCCTTGATATGGTCATGGCTCAAGCTGACTCACGTTGTAATGGAGAGGTATTTGTCGAGGACTACAACGATGGTTGGTCTTTCCCATGTGTAGAGAAGGGGAAGTCTAAAAAGAAAAAACGGGTGGGGGCAGCTGCGACGGAACCAGCTCTGCCGGCTGCGGGGCAAGACGCTGGTCCACTGGCACCAGAGGTCGTCGCCGCTGAAGAGAGATGGTTTGTTAGAAAAGACGAAGAAGGAAAACTTGAATTTTATACTGAAGGTGGGTTATACACACGAAATTGTCCTACAGGGTGGGATTGTAAAGGTATAGAACAAATGCTAGCTGATGCGCCGGCTGGAAAAACAACAGAGGTACCTGAAGAAGTCAAATATGAATTTGAGTATGAAGAAACCCCCTCTAGGGATCCAAATGAAGTTGGTCATGACGCTTACGAAATGTACAATGCCCTTAAGGGTTGGGGTACAGATGAGGAAGTGGCCGAGGATGTTATACAAAGAAATATTGATGATATTCCAGCTCTGTATGACGCGTTTAACCAAGTTTTGGAACGGAAAGATGATACTGATGATGGTGATTTGATTGATTGGTTGAGAGATGATGGTGAGGATGAGATGGCTATGCAAGTAAAGAAAGCCATGATTGGCGATGCTGCCGAAGAAGTAAACGAAAACATTTATACAAGGAGACAAAAAATGTTAAAAAGAAAGAACAAGCAAGTGCTTGAAAGATGGCAGAAACTTGCTTTTGGTAAAAATCTATTAAAAGAACAAGCAGGAGGATATCTGCAGGAGGGGCCCCCACCGGCCGCGCCACCTGCGGCGCCGGTGAAGACAGCGGGGACGGCGGAGACAGCGGAGACAGCGGAGACGGCCGAATGTGAGGCAGGCGACGTTGCCTGTTGGCAGGAAAAGTGGAAAACGACAAGACAAGCAATGATGGATACTGCAAAAGCTGCTGGCGTTTCTTGGGGACAAGTCAGGCCGAAGCATAAAGAGGCCTGGGCAGCTCGAATGGCTGCTCGCGCTGCGATGAATGGCTTGAAAGCCGCGAAGAAAGCACCCAAAAAAGCTGCAGCGCCAGCTGCAGCTGCAGCGCCCGGGGAAGAGGCCGCGGCGGCGGCGGAGGCCAAACCGAAGCTGGGGAGGGGCCAGGCGGCGGTCGATGCTCAAAAATTAGTTAAATTAGCAGATGGCTTTACATCTGGCGGACCAGAGATTAAGGGCGATGCAGCTGTAATTGACAAGATTGTCAGGAAATGGTTTAAATACGATTTACGTGATTTAATGCAAGCATATGAGCACTACGCTAAAGAAGCAAATATGGATGACGATCAACGGACACTTGCAGACATGCTCAGCACCGAGGACCTTATCGATTTGGCGGGGGAGGCTCGTAGTTGGAGGCCGGAGGGTACCTCTCCAGAGCCGGAGCAGAAGGGCGGAAAATATATGCAAGAAAGCAGAAAACGTGCTATTAGAAAGGCAGTGCGAGAAGCAGTACATGCAGAAAAGAGAAAACGCGCCATTAAGGGAGTCGTACAAGAAACGGTAAGACGCATGCGTAAATCTAAAATAATCAGATAACAAAATTTTAACATCCATATGAAAATTTCAAAAAGCAAACTTAAAAGAATTGTTCTGGAAGAATTGCAGGGTGTATTATCTGAGCAAGAAACTACAGCTGCGCCTGAAGAAACTCTAACAAGACAGGCCATAAAAAGTCTTATGCCAGATGATTGGTCTGAAGAGGCAAAAAATTGGATTACTACGGCCGGGCAAGTTGTTGATATAACTGGTATTTCTGGATGGGAAGATGCCGGAAGATCTTTTGT
>Ga0098047_10000296_pt1 | contig 20256 bp, 5 predicted proteins | sample 12_taG_FD_92585 | JGI IMG/M metagenome (GOLD analysis project Ga0098047, IMG submission 92585) | Marine viral communities from the Subarctic Pacific Ocean - 12_ETSP_OMZ_AT15267 metaG | ecosystem: Environmental > Aquatic > Marine > Oceanic | place: Subarctic Pacific Ocean | collected 2015-01-16 | reverse complement strand
GGATGTGTAACGGAGTATGGAGACCTACTGGATGAAAAACTAAAACACTGTGGTGTTGGATTAATTCAATTTATGCCCGTGACGGCCGAAGAATTGAACACATCATCTGAGAAGATTTTTAATATGACATTTCAGGAACAATTGAATTTGACGGTTAAATATTATAAGCATGTCCGCGTCAGCCCTACAAGTCAAGGAGATGCGATGATGGCAGTCTTTATGCCCGCTGCAGTTGGCGAACCCGACAGCGCCGATCTCGCTGATATATACGCTCAAGACGGCGGAAAATTCCCCAAAGGGGGCGCCCCATACAATGCGCGCTATAACAAAATGTTGAATCAGAATAAAAATATAATAACAAAGGCAGACTATATTAACGCGGCAATTCGAAATGCAAACCTCAAACCACCATGTTAAATGGCTGAAACTATAACATCATGACTGATAAATGCACAAAAAAACTATACGATCCAGAAAGCACTCTTGATCCTGAAAATAGTAAGTACATATCAGAGAGACTTAAAGAAGGAAGCGTTAACAAGGTTCCACCTCAAAGTGGTCTTTTTCATAGCCGCGAAGCGCCAAAGAAGTTTAGCAGAAAGAAGAAACCCAATGAGCATGTCATCGAGCATGGCCATGCCTACCTAGCATTTGGTACTGATGGTGAAAGTATCACTAGTGGGGCCGGCTCCAGTGGCGCCACAGATGCGGCTGCTATTGATTTGATGGTTGGCCCTATGTCTAGTGTGGCATCCAAGATGACACTTGGCGCCGCAGTCGACCCAAGCTTTGCGGCGGATGCAGCAAGAATCTATATTAGTCAAGATACCGACATTGATAAGAATTTTGGTTTGGCAGAGGGTATAGGAGGCAAAGATCGAAAGCATCGTTCTGGAATTGGCATAAAAGCAGATGGAGTTAGGATCATCGGGCGCGAAGGTGTTAAAATAGTAACTGGCCCGGGCCACGGAAGCAAAGGCTTTCCCGGAGGTGTGGAGCCTAATTCCAAAGGCGGGAAGCTCCTCCCTGCAGGCGGTAAGATTGATTTGATTGCTGGTAATTTTACAGAGCCACGGTCAGTAGCTCTTTGTTGTGGTGTTGGGACGGAAAAAATAGAAACACTACAACCGGTTCCTCTCGGCTATAATGTCGCAGATGCTCTTTACAACCTTCAATATAATGTGGGACATATTTGGAGTGCTTTATTTGCATTAGTTGCGATTACGATTCCAAAAGATGCTGCCATAGGAATTGATCCGTTAAGAGCGTGGGTACCCACAGCGATAGGCGCCGCCACAACGCCCACATTAAGCCAATGTTTGGCGTCCCTTTATCACGTACGCGTTAATATGTTGGCTTGGGAAAAGAATTACCTTACACCCGGGGCTTATAAATATATTAATAGTTCAAATGTAAGCACAACTTAATCACAAAAAGGTACGCAAATGGCAGAATCAAAGTTTTTAAAATACCAAGACAAAGATGGCAATTTTCTTATTGATGTTTGTGATGCAGTATTAGAAGTTGCGGAAGCCCCCTGTGAAGAAAGCGTTTGCCTCCCCTCAGCGACAGCTGTTGTGCCCAATTGGCAAGTGAGAAAGAGTCTTTCGCCATTTCTAAACGAGAAAATATGTCACTATCAAGTTCCCATTGAGACAAGTTATACGACGACTATCGAGGAGAGGCTTTTAGAAGATCCCAATTTGACGGAAGAAGAAGCTGATGGCTCCCTAAATGAAAGGTTTGAAGAACATATAGAGGAAGCAGTAACTGCATTTATTGAGAGCTATAATAAGGATGATGGAGAAGGTTCAAAGGCTATTGTTAGAGAAGCAATTATTTGGGATGTTACAACGGATTATTTTTTAGAGGCTCGAGCCCAATCACGTCTCCGATTATTATATTCACTACCGTATGAGGTACTTAATAATTTAACTGATGCGCTTCCTGAAACAGACGACGGAGAAGCTAGTCCTATTGAAGTCACATATGAGATAGATGATTTAAAAACAAAACTGACTCACGTTAGAAAAGCACTCAGAATGTATAGCTGGTATAACAAGGTTTATATCAAAACAGATGGTAGTAATTTTTATTATGATGCCGGCCCCAAAGAGGGATCGGTTTTCAATCTGGAAGATTATGGAGATTTTGGAGTTCTTAATGGCTCAAAAATGGCAAAGATACTTCCCGAATTGGACGAATTTTTGAATTCAAAGGGATATAATATTGGCGGCGTTGGTAAATTTGGTGGTTTTACTAAAGATAAAGTTACCAAAGTAATATTTGGGTTTTCTGAAGAATATGAACTGATAAAGATGACTATCTACGCGGTGGGGTGTAGCGAAACTCCTGTAGTGTTTGACGATAGGCTAGCTCCACTTAAAAGAGAAGAGTCGTGGAGCGACCCAACTGCCATGGCCTACTTGGCGCAGTTGGATGATATGATCATTGACTTAACTGCTAGAGAACCGTTGCCATGGCTGGAATTTATTACAAAATACACATATCCGACAGTGTATTCGACGATTAACAAAGGATATGCCAACACAGATCCACAAGATTCGGTAGGCAGTTGTGTGGCGGATACGCTAGCGCAGGAAGGAAAACAACTAGGCGAAAACATATTAGACGAAGTGTTCAGTATTGGAGATGCGATTGCGTACCAGTTTCATCGAAATCGTTGTTCGGATGCACCAGATAAGATATTAGAAGAGTGGGCCCAACTTGGATTAGTTTGGGATCCCGATGCAAATCCGGGCGAGACCGTGCCTTTAAGGCAAATGGCAACACAGCAATCATATGAGACATTGTGCGCAGACGATCAAAGTTTAACTGAAATATGCTCCCAATTTGATTATGCCGAATCTCTTAATGATATAGACGAGATATGGAATCAACTTCTTAGTAACATTAAATTCTGTGGAATGTCGGAATTGCTTATGGGAGCCATCCAATGTTTATTTGGTGGTGTATCTTTTGAAGAGGCCATGTCCACCGTCATAGAGAGCGCCCTGAGGGCCATGAGCTTAGAAAACTTTGATAAGTTGTTCGTTGGTTTGCCTCCGGAGAAACAAGCAGAGCTAGAAGCATTAGCCAAAAAGAAACTCGAGAGTGGCGATGTATTCAAAACAAGCTCAACCCTCCAGCAGACTTCAGATTCCCTCGAAGGTAAGTTAGAAATTGAAAAACTTTGGGAAGACAAGGATATGGTGGAAGCAGAGCAAGAAGCTTTCGGAGGTTATCAGACGCAGCAAGGAACCCAAGAGCGACCAATGTGGGGTGATCCTGAGGCCGATGAGATCTCGGGCACTGACGCGTCAAGGCGAACATTGGCAAAACAGTTTGACGAGGCAATCTCGGGGACCGGGTCTGCTAGAGCCAGCAATAATGTTTTAATGGAAGCGTGGATCCAGGCATATTTGGAATTATTCTCGGAGAATTATCATGAATTATTGGATCATTTGAACAAATTACCAGGAGCCCAAATAGTCGCATATCTTATTGCTACTTTAGATTGCCCACAACCCCCCATATTAAATCCGTCGGGTTTGGATTTTATTAAAAGTATAGAAGCCCCGTTTTGTGGAAACACCTTTGACCTTACATATCCAAAAATAAGAAATCCTTTTGAATGGTATCCGAAATCTAAAGACTTTATGTCGGTAATATTTGATGCAGCCAGATATGTGATTCAGCAAGCAATATTGAAGATCATCATAATGATCATGGTGAAAATTTGTGAAATAATGGGAAATGCTGCCTGTGACGCTATAGGCGCTGGGGGCGCTGCTCTGGCATCATTGGCATCTGGAGGTCGAACTAAAATTTCGGATGCTATTAGAGACTCTATTTGTGGTGATGAAGTCGATCAAGAACAGATAGATGATACTGTGGTGGATATGCTTTCTACTTTGGGATTGGGCGCCGCCGCCATGGCTGATACAGAACAAGTATTGAATTTAGCTGGTGATATATCGAGTGCAGTTACGACGGAAGAATTATATGGCGCGTTTTTATGTGAACCGTCGCCAGAATTTTTAACAATAGTTAGACAGATAGTGCAATATGATTACCCAGACCTAGCCGAAGCGTTGAAGGGCGAAGAAGATATAAAAAGTTTTTTCTGTAATATGGGCAATTTAATGCCTGAAGATTTTAAAGATCAAATGAAAAATATCTTGGATGAATATCCCGGGATCACCCAAATTGCTAGTTTGTGTCCAACACCTGAAGAGATTTGTAAATTTAATGATTTAAGGAGTGAGATTCTTGGAGACCGCGCCACCCCAGATCAGCTTTTACAAATGTGTGAGCCCAATGATGATTTAGCTGATTTAAGCAATCTTGCTCAAGGAGGATTGCCCTCATTGCCGCCGATGGTTTCGGATCCGGGATGCAATAATGGTATTTTACCATTTGAACCAGACGAGGCGATTGCGGTTGTGTCTGTCGCTCTTAATAATATGTTGGAACAATTAAAAGTTGATTTTACTTACGATATGATTGGGAATGGACCATTTGAGAAAAAGTGGGGACTTATGAATATGGTTTTATCGGATACGATGGGGAAGCCTCTCACTGCCCACCTTAGAAAATCTTTTAATCAAAAGAAATATGTTGATTTTTATATGGCCCAAGGCCTCGCCGAGGGCGACGAAGTGAGCGCGTTTACTCTCTTCCCAGATCCCCCTCTTCTCATACGACAAAGGGGCGCCTTTCCGACAAAAATTGCAGAATGGCTTCAAGAACAATTGGGTGGTGATATCATCAAAGATACTTTTAAATCAAATAATGAGTTTCAAGCCTTGGTTGCGGATCCGCCACGGCCACTTAGTGACGTGGGTGTAGAAACTGCTAGTGGAGTGATAGACCCATTGAGATTGGATGATGATATATTGGGATATAACACATCATTCACGATTGCAGACGAGACGATTACATTTATTGAGGAAGCAAGGAAACTAAAGCCCGATTTTACCTTAGAATTTAGAGATAACTGCAAAGGTCTTCAAAAGGCGGATGGCGGTGTGCTCCCATCGGAAAAACTAGATGTCACAGGCGACGCTTATTTAGACGCATTTAATCTAGAAATTTATTTATCTGAGATGGTTTCTGATGATGGGACCATTGGGCTAGCCCATAATTTAGGCTCGCAGCCGGCTCAGCCATGGGCGATTACATCGATTAATGATGATCATGCTCACACTTATACCGTTGATGTTAATAATAATGGGACAACTTCTTATACTGATGGTCATGAACATGAAATTATACTTGGTGTAGTCCAAGAAGCGGACGACCATACGCACCTATTAGAAGGAGTAAAATTCTCACCAGAGTTTACTTCACTACCGCGTGACACCAGTCGAATTAAGATCACAGGAACTGAAAACGATACCGCAGATATCGGTACCACTTGGGCAACCATGGTTCCTGTGAACAGAACCACATCTACGGGTATCGAAACACAAGCAGTCCTTATACCTAAAAATGAGGCCGAAGATGCTGTTCCAATTAGCAATGTAAGATATGAATTTTTGTCAATAGACAACACCTTAGAGGGAATGAAATTTGATGATTATCCGGATTTTGTTTCAACATTTCGCTCTTATCAAGATTACCTTCCGCAGGTGGTATTGTTAAAAGAAATGTTAGGTTCAACGATTATGAGTAGCACGCTAGCTCTTGCATATGATGAAATTATGCAAGCTTTATTGGAAAAATTCATTGAAGAGGTTGCCGCCAACGATGATTCATTTGAGTATGGAGCCGTTTTTGATGATTTGTCATATGAAGATGTTGAATATGTATTAGCAAATGATTTAGAGGGCGCTTCTACTGTCGACGGTGCGGCCGCAGTGGCTGGTACAAATTACTACGATGTGAGAATACCAGTAGACGAAGACGATCCTCGACGTCCCATCCTAGGATCGGAGCGCAGGATTTTCCGTAACGATCAAATAATGGGAATAAGTAGAATGCAACATAATGAAGAGACTCTGCTCTCCGACACCCCTAACCGCGTATTTTATTTAGATCCTCTTGTATATGGGGGTTCATACGTGAATCCACCCATCCACATCAAACCGCTTCAAAACAAAGGGTGGTTAGGATTGATAGATGTTATGTTCCCAGAGATAAGTCCTTGCAAGCCTTACGCAACCGATTTAATTGATTTTGAAGATATTCAAAAGAAGATGGATGATGCTTACCCGAATATCCCCGAAGACCCGCGACTCCAAGACGATCCAGATTGCGCGGTAGAGGTACCTTATAATAGGATATTAGACAGATCTGCGGCCGCCGCCCTAGAAGGCCTTATTGCGGCCGCCATAAGAATTTATGTTAGCACCAACCTCATAAAATCGATGAGTACGTTTACTAGATTTAAACCGAGTTTTCCCGATGTTTTTAGTTCAATATATGCATCTTATATTGTTGAAGATATGAAAGCGAGTTTTAAAGATCCCGTGGGTATTTTTCAAGGACCATTTAAAAATATTGAATTTTGGTATGCATTTTTAGAACAAACTGTACAGTTGTATGGAAGAAAAGTTGATGATGGTGAAATTTTTGATCCGCCGGAAAGCGTTATAGAAGCTTTAAATCGATTGAACGATATTCAAGAAAGCTATGTATACCCCGACAGAGAGGCCATGGAGGAAGAAACAGGGACGTCCGGCCGCCCCAAGGGGTTAGGGCTAATTAAAGATTTAAGACTAAGAAGATACCGAGAAACTAAAAATTACGAAGCCATTCAGGCTACCGAAGAAGATGCTAAGTTAATTTTTAAGGAATTGGTGATAGAACAATTGAATTATATGGGCGAGAAGTTTGCTAAAAATCTAGAAATTATTGGAATGACTCCTGACGTTTATGATTTGGATTATTATCTCCTTCAAGAATTGGCATGGGGAGGCGAGGGCCTAGATCTCGGTCATGAAATAGTAGAGAGTTATACCAACCTTCCAATAGTCCCATACGAAGAGAATGAGGAAGCTGAAGGGCCCTATTATACCGGCGGCAGCGAATTCGCCACCCCAGACGGAAGTGGATATGTTGGCTATTATCATGTTACAACAGATGAAGAAGATGGAAGTCCTTTATACTTGACTGGAGAATTTGACACTGATGCGGAACATGATATTTTAACTCCTTTTGCCAACAAAATTGAAGTGATGATCGGAGACATAGAATCTTATCCAGCTACGGAAATGACGGATTATGATCCCTCCGATACAAGCAAACCGTTTATTATTGAAAAATATATTAGCATAAATGGTACCAAGATGGCGCCCGCAACAGCAGTGGGGGAAATAACCAACACAGCCACCAATCCCGATCAAAATTTAAACATATCAGATGTTTACCCGGGCGATATGGAACTGGTCACAGATACAAACGGTCAAGTAGTTGGTTTAACTGGCGAACTTGGCGTTAGATATGGCCTTAGATTTTCAGTAATTATTAATAGCGCCGCATACCCAATCACAGAAGTTGAGGTAGATTCTCTGGATTTACAACTTGCACAGGTTGATCCATTTAATGAAAATAGTAAATTATTGTTATGTCTGATCAATATGTTGAAAGAAGATGAAAAATTTAGACTTATAGCGCATTATATTTTTCCATTGAACAAGCTGACTGCGGCAATAGCCATGTATAACGGTGAGGCGTTTTTAGCCTCAATTGGTGAAAAAGTTGTGCCCGTTGGCGATGCAAACTCCGGGGAGATGGACTTAAAGCCTGGATCGAGTGTTAGCTTCACATCACTCAACGAGGCCGGCGAAGAAGTCGACGCCGACAGCGACAAGGTGGTGTCGGTTGTCACCGAAACCGACGGCGTCGACGGGTGGGCCCACAAGGTTGATCGGGGATTAGGAACGCCATTTGTGTTAGAGTGGGATGATTGGGGCCAAACCTTATTGTGTAACTCACAAGCTAGAATAAAGAAGATGTTCAAGAGTTATTACAATTCTCGTACATGGGCCCCCGGCGCCGAAGATGATAGTTTTGGGGGTCCTGGTGATAGCCCAGGAGTAATTATTACCAAAGAGTTTAAAGAAAAAATCAAGAGCGCCCCTGGTCAACATCTTTTGCCAAGGTGGAAAAAAAGAATGCTTCGAACAAATCCCTTTAATGAGAATGGAGAATTGTGCGAAAGTAGTGATTGATGATATTTATATATGAGGTAAACAAAAATGAGTTCACTTGCAGTAGCCCTTCCGTTGGAATTAAATTCTTCAACAGGCTTTCAAATGATTGGGAGCATCAAGAAGCTTTTTCAACAAAATTTAAAAATGCTGGTACTAACCAATCCTGGCGAACGAGTCATGGAACCACGATTTGGTGTCGGTCTTAAAAGATATTTATTTGAAAATTTTGGAATAGATACGAGAACTGAAATAGAGGCTAAAATTAGAGAGCAAGTACGAATTTACATACCAGCAATAAGAATCGATGAGATTCTTTTTGGCAACACTGATCCAGATAGTAATTACTTAGGCATCCAAATAAGATATAGCATTCCCAATATTAGAGTATCGGATTTCTTAGAAATTACTACTTAAAAACGAGGGTTTTTTAATGCCAGATGAACAAAAAAAGATAGTACCAATAGATTATACGCACCGCGAGTATGAATCGATTCGCAGTGATTTGATGCAAATAGCTGAAAGATTCTATCCAGACAATTTCAAAGATTGGAGTGAGGCATCTTTCGGTTCTTTAATGCTTGATGCGGTAGCTTATGTTGGAGATCAGCTTTCATTTTATCTAGATTATAACGTTAATGAGTCCTTTTTAGATACCGCTTATCAGTATAATAATATTTTGCGGCACGGTAGGATTTTAGGATACAAATATACGGGTCGACCCTCCACGTATGGAAAAGTGGCAATGTATGTTATAGTGCCAGCTTCGAGTACTGGCATAGGCCCCGACGTTGATTATATTCCCATAGTGAAAAGGGGTGCTCGCATGACGTCGGATACTGGTTTAAACTTTGTTTTGGTTGAGAATATTGATTTCGCAGATCCTAAAAATCCAGTCGTTGTAGCAACAGCTGATACTACCACGGGGGCTCCCACTTTTTATGCGATTAAAGCATATGGAAATGTCGTTTCGGGCTTTTTTAGCCAGGAAAGAATTAGTGTAGGGGCTTATCAAAGATTCTTAAGACTTCGTTTAAGAGCGTCAGATGTTAATGAGGTAATTTCTATAACCGATTCACAAGGTAACGAATATTTTGAAGTAGATTATTTGGCGCAGGATATGGTGTTGAAAGAAATAGCCAATTCAAATTATAAAAATGATAACGTGCCATCAATTTTAAAACCTCTTTTGGTATCTAGAAAGTTTGTTGTTGAGAGAACTCGCACAAATACTTATTTACAATTTGGTAGCGGGCAGACCGGCGAGACTAATGTGGTTGCTGATCCTCAATCAGTCGCAATGAATATATTTGGGAAAGATTACGTAACCGACATCACTTTTGATCCGACGCGTTTATCAAAAAATGAAAGTTTAGGAATGGTTCCCTCCAATACCACTCTAACAATAACGTATAGGGTGACGAACCCCGCCAACTCCAACGTCGGCGAGGGAGCTTTAAAAACTGTTGCAAATGCAAAAATGAACTTCGTTAACCTACCGGCGCTGAATACAGCCACCACGAAGGCGGTTACCGATTCTTTAGAAGTTTTTAACGAGGAACCGATAGTTGGAGATGTAACATCCCCCACCTCCGGAGAAATTAAAAGAAGAATTTTTGATACTTTTCCCACTCAAAGCCGAGCCGTCACCAAAGCCGATTATGAAAACCTTGTATATAGAATGCCAGCAAAATATGGTTCTATTAAGAGAGTTTCTGCGCAAAAAGATCCAAACGCATTGAAAAGAAATCTTAATTTATATGTTATATCCGAGGACAGTCAAGGAAAATTGGTTAAGACCAATAGCACCATTAAAGATAACATAAAAACATGGTTAAATCAGTATCGAATGATTAATGATACAATTGACATTTTAGATCCATATATTTTGAATATAGGAATAGAATTTACCATTAAAGCAGCTACCGGCGCCGACAAGTTTGTATTATTAGATAATGCTATTAATACATTAGCGGCAAAATATAATTACCCTTTTTATATTGGAGAGCCATTCTATATTAGCGATATTTATAGTGAGTTGAAAAATGTTAATGGTTTGTTGGACGTTTTGACTGTGAGGCTTGTCAACAAGGGGGGCTCTGACTACTCTTCTGCTAATATAGATATTAATGACAATATATCACCTGACGGAAGCTATTTGATGGTGCCGGCCAACGCATTAGTGGAAATTAAATTTCCTACGACCGATATCAAAGGAAAGGTTGTGTAATGACTATTAAAAAATATGTAGCTGACGCCGATAATACAATTGTCAACGCTTATGAACTCAACTTGACGACCCGCGGCACTGGTGCTAACGCCGGCCAGGCGGATATTTTAGAGACTTTTTCCATCTATGGAAGAGTGACAACTAGCTCACAGGAACTTTCTAGAGTTCTTATTAAATTTCCAGTTACAGATGTTTCTACAGATAGAACCAACGGTAACATTCCGGCCAGTGGTAATGTTAGCTTTTACCTTAAAATGCACAACGCGGAGCATTCCAAAACAGTGCCACGAGATTATACCATTTCTGTTTACACTGTTTCACAGTCTTGGCAAGAAGGTCTTGGTTTAGACCTTGAAGGGTATAAGAATTTAACAGCAGGCCATCAGGGTTCAAATTGGATGAGCGCATCTAAGACTGCTTATTGGACGGATATTAATGATACTTTATTGGCTGGTGGTTCTTATATCACAGGCGCCGAACCAGATGGTGTTGGCTCCAATGCTGATGTTGATACTGAAATATATATTTTTAAACAAACAATGTCAACAGGATTGGAAGATCTTGAAATAGATGTAACACCCGTCATAGAGCAATGGATCGCCGGAACGTATTCAAATTATGGCTTTGGAATTCGTCTATCGGCGAGCTATGAAGCTTCTGATTCAGGTTCCGCCAACACGCTTACAAGCAGGAAGCCGGGTCAGTTAGCACTTGATGCCGATGACACCACTCAAAGCGTCATTTATAATCCTAGTGGCTCAACTATCTCATATTATACAAAGAGATTCTTTGCTCGAGGAACAGAATTCTTTTTCAAGAAACCAACTATCGAAGCCCGGTGGAATTCAGCAAGAGCGGACAATAGAGGAGACTTTTTCTTTAGCAGTTCCCTAGCACCAGCAGCTAGGAATCTGAATACTGTTTATATGTACAATTATATTGACGGGCAATTAACTGATATTCCATCCCTCGGCGCCGACAAACGCGTTTATGTGAGCATCTATTCAGGCTCAACTGGTGGTTTTTATGCCGAGCAGGGTGGTGGCGATGGTGATGATATCGCACCATCAGACGTTCCTGCTTCTGGCACAACCTCAGCAAATACCGGAAGTGTTCAAGTACTATCTGTAGATGATAGTGGCTACGTTAGAAGTGGGTATCCTACAGTTATAACAGGCGGAATTGTTTCGACGGGTATTTATAGCGCTTCGTTTGCATTTACTGGTACCCAGAACCCGACGCTTGATACCATTTATGATGTATGGTTTACTGGAAGCCACACAACCACTAACGCTAACGATGCCATCACCCAGTACTTTACAGGTGCGATTGCGTGTCACACCCTGCGCGCCCAGAATCGCGCCGGGCGCCCCAGCTATTATATGAACATCACCAACCTTAAAGATAAGTATCGAGCCGATGAAAATGCAAGATTTAATCTATATGTAAGAGATAAATATTGGGATCCAACTGTCTACACAGTAGCTAACGTGAATGCACTTACCACCAATATTATAAGTGCTTCATATAAAGTTTATAGAACTCTTGATGCTTATGATGCTATTCCTTATGGAACCGGTAGTGATCTACACACGCTAATGTCGTATGATGTTTCTGGGAATTACTTTGACTTAAATATGAAGTTGTTAGAGCCGGGATATGAATACGCACTTAAGTTTTCATTTTATAATAATGCTGTGAAATCTTGGGTTGAACAACCCGACATATTCAAGTTCAGAGTAGAAGATTATGAGTATTAAGAAACTTTTTGAATCTACCAATAAATCTCGCAACTATCTTTCTACCACAGATCAGAAAGATGCGTTTAAAGATGTAGAGTCGGCAAAAAATGTTGTTGAGATTAGAGAAAAACAAACAACATATATACCGCAGGTTGATTACAACAAACCAGAGAACTTTGTTAAGTATGGTTCGGCAAATTTATATTATAAATCAGCGATTAACAGAATCATTGATTATTTTCCTTATGATGGATCTGATGCTGAAATAAACGAATTCTATAATGAATCGCTTGACATAGAAAAGTTTATTTTTGACAATCTTTATCCTCGTACCAATGGTTATGCGATTGTAAGTGCCGATGGGTGGGGGACCGCCACCAACGATATCGATAATGATAATGGTTATGGGATCCCTTCTACATTAGAACATATCACTTTGGATGGGGGCCCCAACACTATTACTTCTAGTACAACTGCGGGTTTGTTTCCCGATTCCGAATCTTCGAGCAGAAATTTTGCAAACATTTACGATACAGATATATACACGGACGCCGGCCTTCCATCGGATTATGGTTCGGGTTCTCGAGAATCTAATTTAAAATGTGATTTTGATAAAGGTGTTTCGGTTGAATTTTGGCTTAAAACAGGCTCTGCTGGAACATTAGATCTTTTAACAGAGGAGACACAAAAACAAGTTATTTTTGATCTGTGGAACAACAATAGTGAACTCGATCATGATTACGGCCGCATAATTATTGAATTAACGGGCGCCGCAGATCTCACTGGTTCTCCATTTAGGTTAACGGTTAAATCGGGATCTGCGGGATTTTATCAACTGGCGTTTGGTTCTACTGCTATAAATGTAGACACTCTTGCTTCTTGGCATCATTATGCTTTTGTGATTCGCAACACAAGTAGCCAATGTGACGTTAGGTTTTATGTTGACGGACAGCAAAATCAATTACAGACCTATGCCTCCACAATTGGCTCTTTGCCTCAAAAAAATACTAAAGGTAGAATAGGCGCCCTCTTAACGGCATCGATGACAATTGAGAAAGATCCCCCTATTATAGGCGATTTGGATGGCGCCGGCAAACTTTCAGGCTCCATAGATGAATTTCGATTTTGGAAAGTGGCTCGAGATGGAGAAGAGATTTATAAAAATTGGTTTGCGCAGGTAAGAGGCGGAACAAATACTGACATTTCTAATACAACACTTGGCGTATATTACAAGTTTAACGAGGGAATTACAGGAACCGCCAGTATCGATAACAGTGTCTTAGATTATGGTGGTAGAATTTCTAATGGTAACTGGGTGGGATATGGATCAAATTCAAGATCGACTAATTCAGCAATTGTTGAAGCAACGGCCTCGGGTGTCACAAGGGAGTATAAAGACCCGATAATCCGCAGTATGAATCCTGAGGTTGTTGTCCTCAAAGAAAATCTTCAAAAGAAAGGCTCATACTATGATTTTAACAACAACGCTTCAATTAAAAGCTTGATTCCGAGTTGGATTATAGAAGAGTCAGATAAAAACACAGAATATATTCCCTCTAACGATACCAATATTGAAATGATCTCACATATAATCGGCACTTATTTTGATAAGTTGCGATTAATGATTCAATCAACTCCAAGCCTTCGATATCTTAACTATGCGAGTGCGTCCTACACTCCCATTCCGTTCGCACAACATTTACCACAATCATTAGGCTTATTTACACCAGAAATTTTTGTCGATGCTGAGGTAACGGAAAAATTCTTAAATAAGACTGACACTACTCTTTTTGAAGGCGATCTTACGGAAACAAAGAACCTCATCTACCAGAATTTATACAACAATCTTACGAATATTTATAAATCAAAAGGCACAGAAAAAGCAATTAGAAATGTTTTACGATGTTTTAATACTGATGATAAACTGCTTAGATTAAATGTTTATTCCAACAACCATGTTTACGAATTAAAAAATAATTTACGTCAAACGTTGGTTAATAAAAAGATGCTAAACTTTAACACAGCTAGCAATACTTCCGCAGTTGTATATTTGGCATCCACCTCAGACGCAGAGAGAAGAAGTTATATTTCGGGTAGTGAGGGCGTTGGGGTACCCGCCGGTACCGGGTATGAAAGCAAATATGGTTTTACGCTTGAAGCAGATGTCACTTTTCCTAATTTTGTAGATCCCATTAAGCCGGCCAACCGACAAAATATGGAGATCTCTTTATTTGGCATGCACTCAGCTTCAACAGAAAACCCCAATATCACTACATGGTTTGCAAATGATAATGTAAGTTTTCAAGTATATGCGATTAGAGATGAGTCGACCTCCAAGAATGTTAGGTTTAAGTTAACCTCTTCTTTAACACCAAATTCAACGACTGATAGTGTTCCTTTTCCCACACTAACAAGCAGTACTTTTTATGATGTATATGATAATCAAGCATGGAACTTGTCAGTTAGATTGAAGCCAAGCAACTACCCTCTTGCAGACGTGGTAACGGGCTCCGCGGCCTACACTTATGATTTGATTTTTAGAGGTATAAATGCCGAATTGGGTGTTGTTCGTAATAGTTTTGAATTGACATCTTCTGTTTCAAAGACAGTTGGCCACAATTTCTTAAAAGCAGCTAAGAGAATATATGTAGGAGCCCGCAAAACTAATATAACAGGAGCCCTTGAAACACCGTGTGATGTTTTAATCGGGGGCACTCGGTATTGGTTGAAATATCTTGACAACCTAAGTTTGGATCAACACGCTTATGATGTTGACAATTACGGTATTTCAGGTTCTTATCAATATACATCGCCTCTTGATTGGAATTTAAAATACAGTGGCAGTGTCTTAAATTCAAACATGTTGGCTTTGAATTGGGATTTTAACAAAGTTCATTCATCAGATGGCGATGGGGCTTTTACGGTCACTGATATAAGCTCTGGTTCAGCATTACTCAGAGACAATTATGGTTGGGTTGGCAATGTCGCTGGCTATCGGCATGCCGGTTCGGGGTCTGGCTGGGCTGCATCTTCACAATATGTCATCCACAGTCAATCGACAAACGCTTATCAATTTATTAATCCAGAAGTGGCTATTTCCTCAGATATGATACAGATTTTATCAGAGGATGACACTTATTTTGGATTCATGGAGAGCCCTCCAAACTATTACTACACGCTTGAAAAAAGTATGCAGAACGCGATATCGGAGGAAATGCTCAATTTCTTTGCAGGTGTGGTTGATTTTAATAATGTTATTGGCGCTCCGGTCAATCGATATCGCGATAGATATAAAACAATGGAGAAGCTAAGAGAGAGTTTCTTCCGCAAAGTAAAAAACATCAAGCAAGTAGAAAAATTCTTCGATTATTACAGATGGTTTGACGATGCCCTCGCAGAAATAATTGGACAACTAATACCAGCCACCGGAGATTTTACAGGAGATACATATAATACCGTTGAAAGCCATGTTCTCGAAAGAAATAAATATTGGAATAAGTTCCCAACACTAGAATTTAAAGATCCCAATCCCATTGCGGTGATTCCCATGACTAAGACATTCTCTTGGGACGGGAAAGGAATTGGGGCAGGATCTTATAGCGGCCCCCCGCATGGTCCGGATTCGGCTGAGTCCTCATGGACTTTTAAGAAAGGTACCGACAATTTTGCTCCACCTCCCAATGATAGCGGGGACTTGGACACAAACCAGAACTATACTTGGTGGTCGCAAGTTGCCGACCCTGTTGAAGTAACGGAGAATTCTTCTGGCGATGGGGCCATCGACAAGCAACGAAATAATGATAAAACCACTATTTTTACCGGTACTCCCAATAGGGGAGATATCACTCACAACCAAAGTGATGCTCAGGGAAATTTATATCAACGCACAATTAGAAGTGATATTTCAAGTTTCACTATGGCCACTACACTCGTGACACCGCAAGGAGGTGGCCAGAACTCTGGTCGCTCTCCCGGAACACAAAAGAAAAATATGGAGTTTATCTATAATGCGCTGTATTCGGCCGGCCCAGTTAATACTGATGGTGGCTCTTTTGTACCACTAAACACATTAGTAGCATTTACGGATGACTCTATCAGCGGCCCCGCCTTGTACTCTTTGGACGAGATCACGCGAAATCAATCTATAGCAGTGCCCAATAGAAAAATAAGAAGAGTTTTTAAAGTTAATTATGGGCGCAACTGGCAAGATGGCCTTGGATATTTTAATTTGAAGTCTACTGAAGCTTTTCCGTTCAATATAATGAGTTCGTCAGTTACAACAGGGTACAGCAAATTAGTATCTAATGGACTCGGTGCTGGCTTCGATGTGGTGAATCTTCACAATGATGTATATGGCCCAGAAAGCGAAGTGCCAATGCAGGGTCCATTTACTCAATATGCTGTTGGCGGACAGCAGTCAAGACACATTGCGTTGAACAAGGGCCCGACGCTGGACACATACCTCACCCGCCCAGAGGCATGGAAACTTCTACTGGGTAAAACTCCATGTACATCTGGCGCAATTGGTCTCGCCGGCGCAGATTATCCGTGGCCAGAAGCCAATGAGCCGGATGTCACCCCCTATCCCATGACAGGTTCGCAGAAAGCCGTATATTATCGCGATTTTATAGCTAAGCGCCCGGTGAATATTAAAAACATTCAACACAAAACTGGCTCAACAATATTGGGAAATTATGATCATAATTATCAAATTGTACAATCGGTAGGTGCATTTGCCAATCCTCGTCACTTTGTGGAATATCAACCACCACTCCCAACACCAGTAGTAAATCTTTTAGAGACGGTTCCTTCTGCTTCTACTAATGTAGTGGGGTTTTTCCCAACTTTGCGGCGCACAGATAATTCACACTTTGATTGGAACTTGACTTATGCTCCATTACAACTTACCGGTTCTAATAATAAGTCAATTTGGATTGGTCGATTCGCAGCACCCGGTGGCCCAGATGTTATGTCGCGTGGCTTCTTAGACATTCGAGGTGCTGAATACTCTCCTTATAATGCTCTTCCTTGGCGTAACCTCTCTGTTTTGAGGCCATGGCAACCTCCTAGTGGTACTATTTCGCAACCCACAGGCTCCGGTGTACCGGGTATACGTATTTCTGATATTCATGGCAAAGATTATGGCTTGGTAGGGCTTCTAGGTCGTCACTCGGCAAGATTTGGCCGAGATTCAATATTTGAAACGGCGCCAGCAGGCGAAACGTATAACCAGCTACCTAGTTTCCAAACAACCAATCGTAATACATTTGCGATTATTAACTCATCTTCAACGGGCTATTCTAGCGGTTCACAATATGACAATGGGTACGTTACGCATCAAATCCCAAGATCAGACAGGCAATATTCATGGTTTACGGCATCCTTGATATCTTCGAATGATGTGAGATTTTATCGATATGATTATAGCACTCCGGCTATGCATTTTCCCCATAAACTATTTTCGGGTTCTACAGGATATGTGGAGTATTTTGAATATATTACAGGTAGCGCTATAGACACAACAGACGGCGCCTATCAGCCAACATCAAGATTGAACATTTTTACTCTTGATCCGGTAACGGGTTCAACAAATAATATAGTTGGCTACCCAACTGCTTCAAGTAATACATTGTATTTTAATTCTGAACTGATTGGAACTTTCACTGCAGCAAACCAAGATTTGGTGACAGGTTCTGCCGCTAACTATTTTAATCTTTTAATGGCTCGTCGCGGCAACACTTATGGGTGGAATTGGAAAGCATTTCGTCAAGATGATAACCCAATTTTAGTTTCTGAGAGTGCGAACAATGCTCTAACATTAACTAAAAATTATGGAAGAGATACATTAAGTTCATTTCGTTTAATGCCGATTTCATCGAAAGGCCGCCCCGCCACACTGAGCTTGCGCGCCCCTGGCGCGCCTCGAACTTTGGCTCGAGTAACAGATAATAATGAAAGAATCTTTTTTAATAATGTAGATTTAGATAACTATTTTGATATTTCTATAGAAGATATTAGAACTCCTTTTGATCGAATGCTGGCTATAGGCGCCTCACCGGGATATGACTTAAAGGCTGTTCTCTATGCCCAAGGAGTCTATCCATCTTATTATAATGAATATTATTCAACAACAACAACCAGAACAAACTATGATAATAAGTTTTGGAGAGACTCGCGCACGGGCACAGATTCTCGCGCTACAGTGGGGAATGCGATTCGAAACTCATTTAGCAGATCAGTTTCACAAAGTTGTTGGCTTTTGGATCCTCAAGAAAATTGGGGATCCCGCACCGGTACCGAAATACCCAGTCCAAGTTGGAACTCATCCTCAGCAACTGATGATGGATTGGAAATCTCTGGTGCCGCCGGAGAACTTCAGAATAACTATTTCTTCTATTGGGATGCTGAAAATACGACTATGGGCCCAGCGGAAAACAAATATGAAGCTTTGGCACCAGGGGCGTTGATGGAACGCAAACACATGCTTACAACGCCAAAAGGTGCGCAGGGCCCATGGAAGTTCGCCGCGATTAATATAGCTGTAGATGCTCAATGGGGCGACGGCGAATTTAATTCTTGCTCCATGACATTAGCCCCCGAACCCTACGCCGGCGAAGCGCTTTGGGAAGCTGATACCCAAGCCGGAAGAGTTACCAAAACTGATTCTACGGTCCTTTTTGAGGCGACTGCTTCAAATCCGTGGTTTAACAAATATGATGATTTTAGATATGATTTGAAGTTATTAGCAAAAGACTATTCCATAGTGCCAGAATTTAGAATAAGTGAACATGTCGAGGATATGTTAGAATTTGGGGCCTTGAGTCGGCTAAATACTTTCGAAATTCCCGGGACTTCCCTGAACAGCTCACAAGCTACCTTTTATAAAGATTATTCTAACTCTGAAATCATGGATGTGGATTACGATAAAATCTCCAATGAAGGTTTGGGGGCCAAACAAATAAAGCTTGTGATGAGTGGCGCTATTAGGTTCAACCCATATAAAGGCTTCTACCCGGCACAAAGAACTCTTGATTTAGTAGAACAATTTTCAAGTTCTTATGGCGATGGTCTTGTTGGGAAAGCTAGTGGCGCGCCCCCTAAAAGCGAAGAATCATTAATAAATATATCTGGATCTTTATTGAGACCGTTAGCCCAAACATTGTTTGCGCCCGGTATTATGTATAATACGATCAAAGCTGGTTGCGCAGTCGATTATCCTATTTTCATAGATTCGAAAGCATTTAAAACCATCCCCCTGACAGCATCAAATAAAACTACCGATAATTGGGGCTTGACGTACCATAAGGCAAGCACTGCCGACGACGCGGTTGAGGGCTATCATGGTGGGGCCGCATGTAGTTATAGGATGCCATTTGAAGCTATAATTGAACCAGAATCATATATTAAAAATATTGGGTTTATTGATTGCGAGCCTCACCCCTCTGTTAGTTTGGATGTAACTGCTTCTTTCTTAGGAGAGTCAGATGGAATATATTCCATGATGGCTAAAAACTATTATGGAGAGATAGCCAACTTTTTCTTAAAAAATAAAGAATTTTCAACATTGAAAAGTGGGTTTTTGAGAAGGACTATAGAATTCGAATCCAACAAGGCTTATGGTGCGCGATTCACAATGCGGCGCCCCTTTAAAGGTACTAGAACTTATTCAAATGAATCTGGTTCCCTTGGTAATAACGATGGATATGCTGCTCTTGGGGCCCAAGCCTATAGTGGTTCCGCAGGGGTTGTTTTGACATCGTCGGGCTACTATCCCATCCCGCAGGATCCCGCTAAGAATCCAAATTTTAAACCTAAGTTTATAATGTGTAGTCGACCAACATCATTCGGCCCCCCAATCTCTGGCCGGCCCGCGTGGACAACAGACGTTCTTACAGCGTCTATTGTGCAGCAAGGTGATTCTTATGGTGTAAAAGATCTCGCGAATGGGTATAATTGGAACTACACCCCGCCATATTATTACGGAGAAGCTTGGGTTGATTTTATTTTCAGACCAGAAACAGGTGTAGAATATAGTGCTGAAAGAATATTATCTGAAGTGAGTGCTACTTATTGGCGCGTTGATCCAGGTGGGGCTATTTATCACCCCTCAGACGGAATGACAAAAAAT
>Ga0098047_10000295_pt1 | contig 20265 bp, 30 predicted proteins | sample 12_taG_FD_92585 | JGI IMG/M metagenome (GOLD analysis project Ga0098047, IMG submission 92585) | Marine viral communities from the Subarctic Pacific Ocean - 12_ETSP_OMZ_AT15267 metaG | ecosystem: Environmental > Aquatic > Marine > Oceanic | place: Subarctic Pacific Ocean | collected 2015-01-16 | reverse complement strand
TTCGTTTAAACTTTTCTGGTTGCTACACAGTCGCATAGGAGATATTGAGATGCTTGAGAAAAGAACTATTCTTGACCAAATAGAAATAAGTCGTACAGGAAGAATTGGAATTAGGTTTGCAGTGCAAGTTATAGAAGATGAAAAAGTGATATCACAGGAATGGCATAGAACAGGGTTAGAACCTTCAACAGATGTTGCTGCACAATTAAAAGCAGTTGATAATGATTTAAGTGAAAGAGATAAAGCAAAAATTAAAGTAGAAGATGTAGCTCTTGTAACACAAGTGGTTGGTGATGCTCGCACTCAAAAATTTTACCCTACAAAAGATGAATTTAACGCTCTTGAGGCATAAAAATGGACAACGAAAATCTAGGTCTTCTACTTACAGAAGTAAGAACAGACATAAAGTGGATGCGAAAAAAACAAGAAGCTTCCGCAAGAACAGACATATTAGTAGATAAGCGTATTGCCTCTCTTGAAACTACTCGTACTTGGGCTAAAGGCGGTGTTGCTGTTATAGGACTTTTAACATCTATCGGAGGTGTAATTTATAAGTTTCTAGGAGGCGGCTAATGAAAGATATAGTTCTAGTTACCGGGACTTGGGGAACTAAAGAAGCTAATAACTGGCATAATATTTCTTCACCCTGGGTTAAACAGATGGAGCAAGAGGGATTACAAAAGCTAACTAATGAAGAACCTTTTTATTGGTCTTCTAATCTTGACGGATGGTTTGGGGATAACTATGATTGGAAAGCTGCTGGATATGCTTTAAAATGGTATATCAAAGCTCATACTAACAAACCTCCTTGTATCTTTGGCCATTCTCATGCGTTACAAGTTATCGCGGAAGCAGCTAAAGCTGGCGCTATATTTGATAATGTAGTAACTGTAGCTGGCCCTGTAAGAGATGGTATGGCGGGAGCGTACGAACAATTATGTTTGCAATCTAAGAACTGGATGCAAGTATACTCAGATGAAGTAGACTATATACAGTGGCTTGGGTCAATGCGCCCTGGCTTATTTTTAACTCCTTGGAAATTTAAACGATATAGTAAGTGGTCACATATTAAAAATTATATTCCTTCGACTTCTCATAGTAATTTGCTTGATTTTAACACTCTTAAAGTTTATGGAGTTTTTAAATTTCTTCGGGGTGAATAATGGGGTGGTTTACAGAGCTTTTCAAAGCTTTAGTTAGTATCTTTCCTCATCTTTCTCTTATCACCATACGAGAAGGGGGAGTACGCTTCGGCCCCGGCAAACGAGTCGAAGAAATGAAGCCCGGTTTGCATTTTTGGTGGCCTCTAATACAAGATTTACAAGTGATACCTATAGCCCGTACTTCAGCTAACCTTAGAACGCAAACTATATTAACGGTTGATGATGTTCCAATCATAGTAGGAGCTATGGCAATCTATGAAATAGCAGACGTAATGAAAGCTCTCGCTAACACTTTTGATTACGAAGATACTGTTGAAGATGTTCTTATGACAGTAGTAACAGAAGTCGTAGCTCCTTGGAACTATAAAATAGAGAAAACTGACCTTACAGTATTTAATAAAAAGCTTACAAAAACTTGTCGTACTAAACTTAGAAAATATGGGATTCGTGTGCTTGAATGCTCTTTAACTGACCTTGCCCCATGCAGAGTCATTAGGAACGTGCAAAGTGATTAACATACCCCAGCAAGCTAGAGAAGGAATTATTTCTTAGTTAATCATGTACTTCAGGTGATACGTCACACGGCCCTCCTAACTCATAGCCATCATCCTCATCAGCAACTTTTTCTAACTTTACCTTAAGCTGGGTATAAGGTTCTTTCGATTCTGGATACTTCTCAATAACTTCTTCAGCAAGTATATTAGCTTCGCCTACCCAATTAAAATCAGTCTTAGGAGGACGGTCATCCCCCCAATTCCCTCGTATTTCGGCATCTCGGATTACTCCTAAACTGGCACGAGCATGAGCTAAATGATGAAGGCCGCTTTCGGGGTCAAGGTCTTCTCCTTCCCACCATGCCATTACATGCCTCATAAAAGCATCATAGTAGACGGAAGCTTTAACGCCTACCCCCCTGAAATTATGCCTTCCGTACTTTCTAGCCCCCCCCATCATTACTAAACCTTCTTCTAACAGCACAGGTGCGGGTAAAACAGACATAGGAGCTTTAGCTACTCCTACAGAGTCTTTTGGGTTAGTGTCTTTCTCTTCCATTATTTTTTCTCCTCCTCTAATCGTAACCTTAAAGTACTTAAAGAGCTTCGCAAACAATTATTTCTGTGTTCATCGGCTATCTCCGTCACCTTTAATCACTTCTCTTTCTTTTCTGCTTTCTAGTTTTTCTAAATTCATCTTCGCTATTTCATCTAGGGTAAAGCCTATTTCGTCAGCAACAGCATTCACATACCAAAGAACATCTCCTAGCTCATAAGCTAAAGCTTCTTGTACTTCTAGACCTGGGAGAATACTTTCATCTTTCCTAAGAATCTTTTTAATTTTATTTGCTAATTCACCAGCTTCACCAGTTAAACCTAATACTGTGTAAAGTATTCTTTCAAAAGGAGCATAAGCTAAAACTTCTTTATACACTGCTGTTTGCCTTGCGCGGATATCATAAGTACCAAAGTCCATAGAACCTCCTCAATCTAATAGTTTACGTCCCGAGAGTTTAAGAAACCTTAGCGTAAACTTTTGTTCTGCTTGTCTTGGGGTAAGAGGAATACTTTTATACACGAATGTTTCGTCATACTCTATTTCCCCCCACCCACTAAAATCTTTCTCTTCTAATAGATGTTTCGCTTCTGCAATTAACGCCGTGTTATCAGCATACTGTACTTCATCTGCCCCATGCTTAAAGTCGTATCTCTTAGCGATAGCAGCTTGAACCTTTTTCTCTAATTCATAGTATTGGGGAAGAAGGCTTTTAGCTGGCTTATTAATGTCTGCTAGATAAGCTTCACTAGCGTCATGGAGCAAACCAGCAAGCGCAAACTCTTCAGGAACTAAATGAGAAACAATAAGACTATGCTCGGCCACACTATAAAACTCTTTTATATGTCCGGTAAATCTACATAGGTTTGCTAATGAATGAGCAATATCTAGTATATGAATCTGGCATGCCTTTATATTTAAAAAATCAAATTGCAAACCTGTGAAAGTTCGCATCCATGAATCTTTATTAACAACCATTTATTTCCTCCTTAATCTGTAGGTACGGCGGTTCCTTCGATATGGGGATGGATAACATCTTTAGTTCCTCTTCGCTTTCTGTTAAGCCAAACCTTATATCTAAGGTACCCCAAGCCGGCGGGAGAATACCCAGCCTCTTCTTCATAGGAAGGAGATAGAGGGTTATCTGTTAGGATATTACGTTTAAAGGTACCAGAGCGCCCTATATGCCGGCTGAAAGACACTGGCTCTGCCCCGCTAAAACCTAAAACTGACCTTAGCTTCTTGTCGTAAAGATGGTGAGTATGACCGGCAACAAAAATATCTACATCAGTATATTGCTGCATTTCTTTGTAAAGTTTATTTTGGTCGCCAGTTTCAGTAGTAGCTCCTCCTCTCCCATGCCTTGACATAACCCTAATAGAAGCTGCTCGTTCTCCTTTTCCTAAAAACATAGTAATGCGACAAGTGGCTAAAGCTGCGGAGATAGGACAACCGATTGCTTCGGCCCAATTTAAGTCTAAACTTGTTCCATACTTTTTGGTGTCGTAATATTCCCATCCATGATTTCCTATAACCGCATACACTAAATTATTTTGAATAGGTTGGTTAAGGGAAACTGCTAACTTTTCTGCTGCAGATGCTTTTTCGTCTAATGTTACTTGAATATCTTTCATTCCCCCCACTTTTGATATAGTTTTCATGGCTTCACGAGTCCGACTATTAGCCATATCAGTTAAGTCGCCTATCTGAAATGCTAATGCATTCTTTCGTCTTCGTATATCGTCGGTCATTTCAACGAAGCCTTTTTCAAAAAAGCCTCTGTCGTCCGTGTGCATATCCCCATAAAAGAACAGATGAATAGCGTGTTTTTCCCCAAGCCCCCCTAGCTTAACTCTTTTTTGCAAACTTAACATTCAAACTCCTTCTGTAGTAACAATAAACATGGGCAAGCCAAATTAGATTTACTGCTAATACAAAAATACCCGCATAAAAAGATTGCATTTGGTTCAAGCATGGGTAATATACTAAATTCCAAATCCCCCACATAGTAGTAAATGCTACTACCTGCCAAGCGAAACCTTCTACCTTCTTGTCTGCTCTTATCCTACGAACATTTAAGCAAAGCATGAAAGCTAAACCAGCTTCAAAGAACGCATTAATAGAATCCACTAATTTACCTCCTACCTGTTTGCTTCATTACCTTTAAAAAATCTTCAGCTTTCAGAACAACAACCCAAGGCTGATTATTCTTTCGATGGAAAACTACTGCTTGCTCATGTTCATTTTTATCTGCTTCAGCTTGCTCAAGAGCATCATAGAGTCTAAAAGCTTCAGTACGTTTTACCTCTATATGTATTCCTTCAACAGAGTGTACCACATCAGGGCTGTCTTGTCCGCCAGCAAATTGCTGCCCCCTTCTTGCGTTAAAGCCATATTCTTTTAGTAGGTGGGCAACCTCAAGCTCTCCGTTCTTGCCTTTTAGTTTAGAATTAACCATCTATGTCCATCTCCAACTGTTTTATTATACTCTTTAAAGTAAACCCAGCTTCTATTTTTGGGTCTTCTTCAAAATTTATATAGTCATCTTCTCTACCCCAATTATACACCACTCTATCGTCTTTGTGAATCACAATATTAATAATTCTCTTATCCATTTTATGCCTCAAAATAATATTAATGCCAACTTCTACTTTACTCATTATTTCCCCCTCTAGCGCCTTAGCATCTTAATAGGAAACTCTCTCATTTTTTATATCTCTCCCCTTCCCATGCCTCAACTCCTATTGGCCAATCAAGCCACGGCTCATTAGCTCCTGGTGTTTTCATTATTTCTTCAAACTCTGTGATAGACCCTTGCCCATTCTGTACCTCACAAAGAATTTCGTCGTAAACAGATAAAATGACGGGATATCCAGCATCTTCGGCCCGCAGCATAGCAGACACAAGAATCTCTCGACTTACCGCTTGCGTTACGTTCTCGGCTAGCTTGCCCCCATAAGTATTGACCCGTTTCCATTGGCCCTCCTTCTGGCTCATATAAGTAAATACTAATTGAGAATAGCAATCACAAGACCCATCTTTACATGCTTTCTTTTTATCAGGTTGATGCCACATAGGTTTAGCCATTCTGATTTCAGGGTCAAAGTACCATATACGTTTTCCGTTCGGTAGTATCATAGAAAGCCATTCATCTACTCGCTCAAATCCTACGTTGCGATAATATACTTTTTCTTTACTTTCTAAAGCTTCCATCGCGGCACCGTTTAACCCCCACCAAAAGTCTTTAATGGCTGGGTGCTGCGTTCTCCATGTTTTACATATGTCCATGACAGCTTCATCCGAATGGCGGTCTGAGGTATCGAATTTTCTCCACGCACCTAGAGCGCCCTGATAACCGAAAGCTAATTCACAAGTCTTTCCATCTTGCCTTTCTTCGGGATGCGTTTCCTTAGTTACAGTACCAGGAGGAAACTTGTAAATTTTATCAGCGGTCATCTCGTAAATTTTCGCACCTTCGCGGAACGCTTGTACTTTCCATTCCTCCCCGGCGAGTACAGAAAGTACTACCGCTTCGATAGATGCGAAATCTCCTGCTATAAAGCGGTATCCTTCCCTAGCTTTAATCCAATGGCGGCTTGCTTTCCCAATAGCTTCAATACTGTTACCATATAATGCGTCAAGATATTTTGGATTTCTATACGAGATATTTCTAACGAGACTAGCAGGGGATACTTCTTCAAATCCACGCGATAGGTTGAGAGGTTGAATACCAAGTCCTGTCCAGCGGCCCGTAACGGCTCCATGATATTTACATTGATATTTTGCTGTCCCATCTTTACCCCTTTGTGCCAGCATCTTGACTAGCTTTTTAGCGCTTGCTTTAGAGATAGCTAACCTAAGCTCAAGAGCTTTAATAAGATGCTTAGGCATAAACGCTTTTACCTGCTTTAGTTTCTCTTCTAAATATTCTGCTTGCATATTCTCTAATTCTAATCCTTCTTTCTTAAACCAAGCTTGTACTTTCTCCCTTTGGGTGGGGTTAAGTTTAGTTAGCTCTTGAAACTCTTTAACAATCTCTCCGTTTCTTTGCTTAACTATCGCGGTAGCTGCTTCTATCCCTTCTTTATCTAAAGGTAGACCACGAAGGTTAATCTTTTGGTCAAGTAAAAATACAGGAAGCTCTCGTTCTGGAAGGTTGCCAAGGTAGTTACTGACTTGACGTTCAAGCTCTACATCTTTCTTGCAATAGTCTACGAATTTAAAAAAGTCTTCATCAGGTATCTCAGTCTTAGCTGTTTTAAGATGTAGGTTCGAATACTTTGTTATAAGCCTTCCCCCCTCGGGGTCTTTGCTATCTCCACCAACGGCTTTCAATAACCCAGCAAGACTAGGGGGGAGAGAGTAATAAGAAGCCACAGCCATTGTATCCCGCCATTTGTTCCTTTCAATCTTAGGCCAGCCGTAGCGCTTAACCATAATGTTTTCCCAAATACCTACTTCGAAAGCAACATTATGCGCTTCAAATTCTTCATCTCCAAAAGCGCTTAACCCATGCCAAAGCTTAACAGGAATTTCATCTGTCTCGTTTTTCCCTGGCCACCACTCTTTTATCTCCCCATCATCTTGCGCCCAACACAAGCAAATGACTTCAGTAGTAGGATGCTCAGAGTAAACCCAAGACCCTACTTCCTTGAGGTCAGCATAGCTCTTAGTTTCGAAGTCAAGGGTTATCATATTTTAATCTCCTGATATAAACTCAGCTAAAGCATGTAGTATACATTTTTATTCCCCTTAGAAAAATGAGGGCTTCGCACCCTCTCGTATGTTTTGCCCTAAGACATATAACTTCGACTACCGCCACAGTCTTAACCCTCGGGTATCCCCGATTAAGGCCATAGATTTCAGCAGGTTTATAGTTTTGCAAGAGAGTTAAAAACCCACCTAAAATTGCTCTCTTCGTTGGTCTTAGAATGACAGGGCCGGTACCCCATAGAGCCGGCTCCCTCACCGATAGCTACCGCTTGACCTAGTTGGCTTCCTCTTCAGTCTACGGAATATGTGCTAAGGGTTACGTTCCTCTCATACCTAGCGCCCAACACGCTACCTGTCAAACTTTTATCCTCTACGCCTACGCCTACCAGCAGGAACGCCTTCTACCTCTCCGCTTTTTCCCATTGGCTTAAACAGCGTAGAATGGTCAGCGTTAGTGACAAGCTTCTCACCATCCTTAGTCTTCTGGAAAGCATTCAAATAAAACTTCATAGCCTTATTGCCACGGTTGTCAAGGTAAGTGCCGATAGTCACACCGGCAATGCCATAGCATCCCTGGTATATCTCGTTGCGATTAACCGCTGTAACTTCTTTAACGTCTTCATCGAACACTTGAACACCACCAGGGGCATTCTGACCAAACTTATTAAACTGCGTATTAGCCCGAATAACAGTCTTGCCTTCGTAGGCATCCCCCGGCTTACCTTTCTCCGCACGAGCTTTCGCCAACCTATCTCCACTGATATAGGGAAGAATAATATCGCCGTTGACAAACTCCTCGCCGGCAGTATCCCCCCACTCTTCGATTGCTGCATTGTAAAGGTGGTCTTCAATAGTGCCTTCGCCCTCTACAAGCGCCGGGTCAAAAGCTATCTCTACCTTGTACTGCGGAGTCCCCGGCGCTCCACTCTTGTCTGCTTTAAAAGCTTCCTTCTCAAACAATCCTTCGTTAATCAAACGGCCTTCAGGTAATGGAAGTACTTTACTTTCTTCGCTCATTTTTTTCTCCTTTTTTGGTTTTCGAAATCTCTTACTGCTGTTAAACTTCTAGCTTCTCTCTTTAACAAGCTTATAGTAAAATCTATCCCTTGCTCTTTCACTAACTTTTGAAGGAGCATATCCATTTCTACGGTAATCATTGTTTCTTCCCTTTCCCTACAGGTTTAAATAAGCTTTTCGTATCTTTGTTTACTGCTGCTCTCGAATCGTCTTCCTCAACCACAACTAAACCTACCGCCGGCTTAAACGCATGACGCGCAGTAAAAGTTTTCCCTTTTGGAAGTCTGTCAATACCAGAAGGAGATTTCAATTCCTTATCTTTAAAAGCTCTCTCACCGTATTCTTCTACTAGCTCTGCTTCAGCTTCCCCCCTCCATTTTCGATTAGATTTACCGCTAGCTAGCTTGTACCCTTTGATTACTTGCCCATTCCCCATACGAACAAACGCTGTCTGTTCTGCTTTTTTACAAGCAATCTTCAGAGCTTTAGTTAGCTTCAGAAATCTTGAAACTTGTGTATTATCTAGTTCTGCAATTTTTGGCATAAGCTCCTCAAATTCATCAGCATCTTTTAGAAGCTGGGGGCAAGCTTTAGAAACGATAGGACAAAATCTACAATGTTCCCCGCTTATGAGAGTATCTGAAGTTTCTGTTAGCACCATAGCTGGTACAAGCGTTTCCCAAAGCCAGTCATCTAAATCTGGTTTAGAAATCCCCCAAGACCTAACCGGCCCTAAAGAATGTGGCGCCCGTGGCTGCACTACATGAATCTCTATTTTATCTATTTGGTTCCAAAGTTGTTCATTCTCTAATACTCCGCAAGCATAGTAAAGAAGCTGGGGGTTCCAAGGCACGTTGACGATGATACCAGCACCATGTTTGTAATCCCACACATGAAGAGTATCCCCTTCGACAGCAAAGTAATCAGTAGCGCCAAAGAAATCTTTATGAATGGCAGGACAATGGAAACGGTATTCAATGTTTGAACTAGAAGGCTTTCCGTTGCTATGTGTTGCTAAGACAGCGAAGACATACATGCTCACGGCATCAGCCATTTCTTTAGTTACTGGAACGCCTGTCTCTTCATCCTTACGTCCTACCGCCCTCCAAGGCTCAGTGTCAAGCGCTAGACAATCGGCTCCTAAAGTATGCGCGGCAGTACCTTCTAATGCGTACTCACTATCCTCTTTCTCACAACTTTCACTTAACCCTACTGAGCCGGGGCAAACCATCCATCTGTAAGCTCCGCTAGCTCCTAAAGGACTATGCTTTCTTTCTTCAAGCATATCGCCTCCCCTACTTATGTGCTTCCATCGTTCCCTCAACCTCTTGCTCCACCCGCGCACGAGTCCTATCACGCAGCCACATATTAGCTTCCTCTAGCTTAGTGATAGCGACAGCATTTTGCCGGCAACTAAGTTCTGTAAGTTGAAAAGCACGTATACGCTCAACAAGAAGCTCAATCACATCTTCAGTCTGACAGCCGTTGACTCCAACATCTCCAACAGGCCCAATCTGAAACGTAATATTAATATACTTTTCTCCCCCCATTATTTCTTCTCCTCTTTACCTTCTTATTAGTAGTAAATCTAATTTGGCATCTCAAATTTAATAGTTTCAACAAACTCCCTAAGCTGCTGCGGGTCAAGTTCTGAAACATTCTTAACCTTAAAATCTTCCTCAAGAATCTGGAGAATCATACCCGGTCCAAGCTTTTCTGCGCCTTCAGTTGCAGCTTTCACCCCATCAGCAGCAGTAACTTCTACAGGCTCTTTTCCCTCTTCTGGTGCCGGCGGGGGAGGAGCAGGTTCTTTCTTCGGCCTTCCACGTTTCCTAGCTGGCTTCTCTTCCTTCAGAGCTTCTGTAGTGGCCCTACGTCTACGGGGAGGCTTCTCTTCCTTCTTCTCTTCTTTAGCTTCTGCTTTCTCGTTCTCAGCAATAATATGGTCTTCTAAGCGACTATGAACGTCATCTACAGGCGGGAACAAAGTAGCATACTCCGCTTCCATTTGGTCTTTAAGGTCTTGAAAACTTTCAGCAGTAAAAGTATAAGTAATTTCTGGCATTATCTCTCCCTTTCGTCTAGTGTTTTATAGATAGTGATATCTTTTTCGATTGCCCTACGGACTATTTTTTCCTCCAAGGTATCGGGGATAAGAGGCACATGGCCAATAAGACTTCTTCCTTTTTGACCAATCCTTAATATGCGGCGAAGTAGTTGTTCGTTTTTGCCGGGAACCCAATCAGGCTCCGCAAGAACTACATCTTGTGCTGAATGTAAATTCCACCCCTCTCCTAATGGGAGCATTTGCCCTAAGATTATAGAAATTTCATTATCTTGCTGAAAGTTATCTACAGCTAGTTGCTTGTTGATGGGTGATGTTCTCCCATCCATATAAGTTAAGCCGAATTGTACCAGATTTTGCCTTAATATGTCAAGTACTGAATGGTGCCAAGCACCAATTACTAGCTTTTGCACCCCACTATTCATCAAATCTTTAACATACGCCACTATAGATAGCGCCTTAGCCTCCCCTAGAAGCCTCCTAGCGGTAGATACCGCCCCCTCTATAGGTATGGCTCCACTGAAGCCGTTAGGGTCCATCTGATACATCTTTTCAGCATCCCCCCACCCTGGGTGCTTTAACGCTTTTTTGATAGCTGTATTAGTAATGAGGGGAAACATATGCCAGCGGGAAGAAGGCAACTCTTTAAGTACCTCTTTCGTCAGTCTTCGGACCATGATATTAGTTCTAAGACGCTCTTGTAATTCCCCCAAGTTTTGAGGAACATTTCTAACATGCTCTGACCAACGTACCTCATTAACCGTTACCCATTCTTTTGTTTTCTTATCTTTTACTTTATGAGGACCACGTATCCAACCTCCTCCTTCAGCATAGTAATGCCGGCGAAAAGATTCTATACTCATGCGGTCTATAGCATCCCAATCTAACAGACGAATTGCGTTATAGCATTCAATCGGCTGGTTTGGGAGAATGGTGCCAGTTGCTAAGGTCATCCTTCCAACAACATTCCGTAAACCATCCTCCGCACATATCGTCTTCGTTCTCTTGTTCCCCTTCGGGTCTTTCAGAAGGTGCGCTTCGTCCAGTATCAGGTGGTCCCACGTTTTCGACAGTAATGCTGAAAGCAGGGAAGGATTTCGCAATAAGTCATAAGAAATTATCAGATAGTTCGACTTTAAGTGGACCCCATCTTTTGATTTTAATACAGGGTAAGTTTGCACATTCTCTATCGTTGACCACTTCCATATTTCTCTCTCCCAATTTAGGCGTAAACTAGCAGGACATATGACAAGCGTACTCTTTGCTTCAATTGCGTTACTGATAAGAATCGTTTGACAAGTCTTACCTAACCCCGGCTCATCTCCTATGAGCGCATGTTTTCGCGCAAGACAATACTCTGCTCCTGCGAGTTGGAACTCGTAAGGCGTTAGCGCACCTTCGGGGTAAGGCGCACGATAGCAGAAAGGTTTATCTGCCCAACTAGACTGTACCCGAAAAGACTCCTCCCTTACCAAACTCTACCCCCCCCCTTAACTAAGAAACAAAATATTCAGTCACAATCTCTTTTCCCAGTGTCAAGGTCAATACCACAAGCTACTGCTTCTTCTCCCGCCTCTTCAACGAATATCCCACTACGCTTGCCTCCGTTAGTAAAAGTAGTACATCCTTTACAACCGCGTTCCCAAGCTTCTATATAAATGTTCTTAAAATCTTCCCACTTCATGCTGTGCGGTACGTTACAAGTTTTAGATACGGCACTATCGACATACACATTAGCCATACTTAACACGTCAAGATGCTCTTTAATTGTCACATCTTTAGCTACTTTACCTTTTGTGCCGAACACTCGTACCCCATAATCAGTTACTTTTTCATTCACTAGACCAGACTCAGTATGCACTGCTCGCTCAAATTCATAAGCAAATACTGGTTCTATACCACTACTCACGTTATCCGCACAAAGACTAATTGTACCAGTAGGAGCGATAGAAAGCAAATGACTATTGCGCAAACCATATCTTTTAATAGCTACGCGGACATCGTTTGGTAAAGTTTTAGCGTATTCTGAATCTAAAAATTGTTTTTCTTTAAATAAAGGAAAAGAGCCTAAATCATTAGCTCGTGCAGATGAAGCTAAATATAACTCAACTCTTAAATCATTTAATACAACGGCCATAAAATTCAGAAATTGAGAACTACCATATTCATACCCGAGAGCTTCTGCGGCATTAGCTAAACCAGTGATACCTATACCCATCCTACGCTTATCTAATGCTTCTTTTTTCTGTTCACGCAAAGGATATTGTGCTATACCAATAACATTATCCATCGCTTTGTAACATATCTTAATATCATTTACGAACTGATTTCGGTTAAAGAGATAAGGTGAGCCGGGGACCACATACTTCACCAGATTAAAACTACCCAATAAGCAAGCGCCAAAAGGAGGTAACGGTTGCTCACCACAAGGATTAGTGGCCGCAATAGTTTCACAGTAATGGAGATTATTCATTTTGTTTACTTGGTCAATAAAAATGACGCCTGGTTCCCCCCAGTCCCACGTAGAACGCATGAGTATTTCCCAAATGATGCTAGGGTCAACTTCTTTATACACCTTACCCCCCCATTTTAGTTGAAAAGGTGAACCAAGTTTTAAAGAAGCCATAAAATCATCAGTAACCGCTACACTAAGATTAAACCCCGTTAGCTTATCCCCATTTTGTTTAGCTCTAATAAATTCTTCGATATCAGGATGGTCAATCCTGAGAACCCCCATCTCTGCTCCTCTACGATACCCAGCGGAAGCTATACAAATACAGACAGCGTTAAATATACCCATGAATGACACTGGACCAGAAGAAGCAGATTGAAGTTTCTTAATGATTTCTCCTCTAGGCCGTAACGTAGAGAAATCATACCCTATTCCACCCCCAAGTCTCATTGTAGCCGCCGCTTCGGTAGCGCGTTCCATAATCGAACCATAACCAGCGACAAAACTGTCTTCTATAGTACCACTAACATAACAGTTGAACGGTGTAACATTACGAGTAGAACCGATAGCCGCTTGGATTCTCCCCCCAGGTAAGAATCTCATATCAGAAATAATTTCTTTAAACGCTTTAAAATGTTTATCGTCATCAGCTAGAGCCGAAGCTATTCTATTCATCGCTTCTCTAAATGTTTCACCTTGCCCTCGATACTTTTCACTGTGCATTTGCTCACTAAACGCTAACTTCGGCCCCATTTATTTCACCCCTTTCCGTATTTTTAGACATAATAATATGTCTCCTCAACTTAATTCAACCGCAGATGCTTAAATTTTTATTTGATACAAATAGATAATTTTTTTATTTTTAAAGTACAAGCGGTTCAGAAACTTTCAAAAAAGAATAAACTTCTTCCCCTTCTAAAAGCTCCCAAACTACTCCTTTCGTTCCTTCGTAATCTACAAATGATTTATAATATTTTTTTAAGGTAACGGTAAAATTTTGAGGAGCTACTGCACACTTTAATTCGGGATCACTTACCATTTGCGCAACAAAAGTAGTAAAAGCTGCTAACGATTTAGTTGCCTCAACAAACCTATCTGCTGCTTCTTTTCCTTTGCATACTACACGGACTTCTACTCGGTCATAAGGCGCATACGCTACAGCTACCCCACTTCCAAACAAAATCACTACTGTTAGAATCATTCCTAAAAATTTTCGCATGACATACTCCCTGTGAAATGAGGATACGGTATGAACGCTTTATTATACCACATATGGATATCTAAAGCAAGCAAAAAAAAAGCTTGCATTCACCTCCCTTTTCGTGATACTATGCGTCAAGTTTCAAAACCGGGGGGAAACTAATATGAAAAATTGCATAGATTGTGCTTTACCCACAAATAGAAGATATAACGCTAAACGATGCTTACCTTGCGCTAAAAAACGAAAAATAGAACAAATTAAAACATATAACAAAACAATAAAAGGTAGAAACTCTAGTATAAAGTATCGGCAAAAAAATCCTCTCTATGAAGAACGCTATCTTACTTTCTTGTGTGAAAAATATGACTGACCTTTTAGAAGCTGCGCTAGCTTATGCTAAACGCGGCTGGCCCATATTTCCAACAAAATCTGACAAGACCCCATACATACAACAATGGGAAACCGCTTGCTCTACTGACCCGGAGAAGATTCAAGGTTGGTGGGCCAAGTGGCCTAAAGCAAACATCGGCTTCGTTCCTGGTGAAGCTAACATGATGGTGCTTGACCTAGACCCAGGCTACGACAGAGAACAGCTAGTAGAATCTATCGGCAACGGGCAACATATAGGCGGACCTTTAGATACTGGACTGCAAGCAACCACTCCTAGAGGCGGATACCATCTTTTTTTTACGCTCAACGAAAATGAAATTGTCGCTCCTAGTGCCAGTAAAATTATCCCAAATGTAGATGTGCGTAGCCACAAAAGTTACATACTTCTTCATCCTTCTAAAACAAAAGATGGAGATTATGCTTGGGCAAAAACAAATACTCCTCTTCATCGTACTGACGAAATGATACGAGTTGCTAACATCTCTCGTGCTAAAGCAGAAGACAATGAAACTTGGAAGATAGCGGCTGACCTTCCTGAAAGTATAACTAAAGCAACTACCTACCTTCTTGAGCATGCTAAGGTAGCGCACGAAGGAGAAGGCGGGGACCATCTAACTTATGCTACTGCGGCTATCATGCGCTCAAACGGACTTTCTAAAGAGAAAGCTCTTGAGCTTATGTACGAGCATTGGAACCCCCGTTGCACTCCACCTTGGGACTACGAAGCGTTAAAAGTAAAAGTAGATAACGGGTACGCTTACGCTAAAGACCCGCCAGGTAATTACTCTCCTGAATACCAAAAGGTGCAGCTAGTCCAAGACCTTAAAACGATTAAGCAAGTTAAGGAAAGCATCTACGAAGAAGGCCGTTATCGCTTTACTAATCTTGAAGGGTTAAAGCATCTTAAACCCCCCGAATGGTTGGTGGAAGATTTCATTACTGACAATGGGTACGTACTAATGTATGGCCCTTCTGACACTTTTAAAACCTTCGCCGCCCTTGATATTGCCCTTGGCATTGTCCACAACGAACGGGCATGGCCTCACCCCGGTTATTGGGGTCAAAAAATCAAGGGCGGCGAAGGTCCAGTATTATATGCCGCTGGTGAAGGGCACCGCAGCTTTAAGAAACGAGTCTATGTATGGCAACAATATTACCTCAATAAGATAGTAGAAGAAGGACCGTTTGTTCTTCTTGACCCTGTACCTCTTGTTAAATTCATAGACCACAAAGGAAACCTTACAGAAGACTTTGCAAGCTTCATTAAAGGAGCGCGAAAATCTCATTCCGAATACCGACTTACCGTACTTGATACTATTGGCCGTTCAATGCAAGGTATCACAGAAGACTCGCAAGAGAATGCTTCTTTATTTACAGGCTTAGTAACCGAAATCCAAAACTATTTAGGTGGGGCAGTACTAGCTATCCACCATACCGGCCATACAGCACAAAGAGCAAGAGGGTCTAGTGTATTTGGCACTGACCCTGATACTATCGTAGGTTTTGAGAGAATCAATAAAAGCTATACGGTGAACATGAGTATGTATAAACAAAAAGACGAAGAAGAATGGAAAGAACCTAAGTTTTTAGCTTTTGAGAAAGTTAATCTTGACTTAAAAACTTCTTCTCTTATAGTTCGTCACGCTACCCAGGAAGAGAAACTTCTGAATCCTAAGAAACCTTTACCTTTCCTTAACAGATTGATTATAAGTAGGTTACAAGAATATAACACTGGCCATGAGATATTAAAAGCTGAGATGAATGATTACTTGACAGCGAAATCAGAGCTAGAACCGGGAGAGGTCAAGAAAGAAGTAGAAAAAATCATTCATGACCCCTCCCAGCCAGCGAATAGATACTTCAGAGGCGGGAGATGGGTTAGTTAAGCTTCAGATACACCTCATATTAGGGCTAACTTTGCTTTCCAATCGACTCCGACAAATGAGACTCCCATAATGTGTCTATTTGCACCGACTCATCCACCTTATCTAAAACTAACCCAATGTCATCAGGAAGACCCCTATAAAACCTAATCCTTCCTTCCCTTGTTATCCCTAATATGCACCATTCATCTAACATTAAATTAATTACAACATCACGCTCAGAAATATTATCATTCGAAAGATAAAAATGTCCTTCTTCTTCCTTCTCTTCCTTTACGTCATTCTTACTATCAATCAAAAATTTCATTATGACTTTCTCCCCGCACATATCGTTCGTTAAAATTCTCCCCATTTCTTCTCCGCAAAACCCTATATTTTTTCGCTTTCTGTTAAGCCAAACTTTATACCTCCTCATTTTACCTCCTCTTATCTACTGCATTTGAAAAACGATTCAACTAAAACATCAAATGAATCAGAACTTACATAAAAAAGCACATAACCCAATATCATCAGGGAGACCCCGGTAAATATTACTTTCAAAAAACCAATTCTAGTGCCGGGGGTTACAATGACCCTATCTTTAATTGCGTCTGGATTGATTTTTCTCATTTTAACTCCTCCACAATACGCAGTTTCTTCGATTACCCCTTTTGGTGTATCTTCCCTCCCCAATAAAACTTTAATGCTAGTTTTTGCATATCCATTAGAAAAGCTAGTATATAATTCTCAAAGGACCGATATACACAACTGTTGAGTATTTAAATCTTAAACGCTGGAATATAGGAGAAACAATACAATATTTTTTATCCCATCCAAGTTTATATTTACCAATTTTCATAGTTTTATCCTCCTGTGAAAGAGAGAAAAACATACTACGAGCGCAAGGAGCGCATCTAAGTTAATCGGCCAATAGCGTTTACTTTATCTTTTATTTACTATGGAATCTATTACTGGCGGAAGAGAGAATATTTACGCGAGCCAGAAAGCGTAAGTAAATATGAACGAATAAGCCGTAAGGTAAGGTGATAATAAGTTATTACTTTCAAAAGAAGAAATTATATCATACTTTTAACCTTTTGTCAAGTGCTAAGTTATCAGTCCTGCCGGACGGCTTCCCTACGGGACAAAAACCCCCTGTACGCCTATAGGCTCCCAGGGATTTTTGCCCTGCGGGAAGGTCACAGAATGGGCGGATAGAATCATAATGGCCTTCTTTACTCTCATGCGATTTCTTCTCTTTCTTAAAGTAAGGCGATATGGTCCTCGCAAATAGTTTTCCCGGTGTTTAGACAAAGCCAGCCGGATTCTACTTGGCTCCTACAGATAGGGCATATACTCTCGAACTCTTCTCCATCGAATAGCTCGTCTAGTAAAGCCCATCTGTAGCCATGTTCATCTATGGCCGTATTTATTAGTATTTCCTCGTGGTCCGTAAATCTAATCATATTTAATCTCTCTTATACTCGTTCTCTTTATCTAGGTTTTCTTGGATTCTATCGGCCATTTCTTGATTTCCTTCTCTTTTGGCTCTTTTGACGGCTCTTTCCAGTGCTTCTATGTTCTTTCTTTTGAGCGTTCCGCCACTGTGCATTTTATTCTCCTACATAGGGAAATTGTTAAGGACTTCTTGTAAATCGGTTATAGCGGTAGCAATTCTTTGTCTTGCTGTCATAAGATTAAGCTGAGAACCATTACTCATGTTTTCGTCCTCTAATTCGTGCATTAGAAAGAGGAGTAGTCCATCCCCTTGAATTTCTTCAATACTTTTATATTGGTTCTTTTCTCCCCCCAAATAAAACTTTAATGCTAGTTTTTGCCAAGGGTTAAACATGATTTCTCCTATTAGCTATTGTGGCGTTTATCAATCCATTTTTGGAAAGTTTCAGGATTGAAATTAGGATTTCTTTGTTTAAATGTGTCTTTAAATTTACGGATTAGTACTTCTATTTGATATTTTCTACCTAAAGCGAAAGGGTCTTTATCTTCTTCTGCTTTGTCCAATTTGGCACTTTCAATTCTGAAAATTTCGGCAACGTCTTCAAAATGTCGTCGGGTATACATGATTTTAATACTCCTCCTCGTATCCATCAAACCAGGCTTCTGCTTTTTCGTGACCTTCTGGGTTATTTTCATCTTCTTCATCTTCGGTACAAGTGCTAGAATTTAAAGAGAAGGAAATCAAGAATTGGGCTTGTTCTAGTGTTAGTCCTGATTCGATTGTCTTTTTCCTGTCAGGATTACGGTAAAAACGGATTATTTTATAGCTCATAATTTTACCTCTTTGTGATTAGTCCTGCTTCGATTAAAGATATGGCCGTTCTCCCATAATGCCCTTGTAAAGCCCATGCCATGCCGTTATCTACTAATCTTTGAAATAGTTCAATTACTCCATCTTCGTCTAATTCTCCTTGTTCAAACGCTATTATCTGACTAAGGTATTCCATTTTCTTTACCCCCCTGAGGTTTGTACACTCTTTTGTTTTCTCCTTGTAAATGATTTACAGATTTTATTTCATCTCTTTGTCTAATTTGGGTATTTTTCATTCCTTTTAAATCTTGTTTTATTTTATATTTTTCTCCTTTGATTTCTTCGATGGTGTAATAGTTTCCTGTTACTAAATCTATAACACATTCTCCCACAAGTAGTGTCATAAAGCATACTCCCGATTAAGGAAAACACATTATAAACTGATTTTAAATATTTGTCAAGTTTTATTTTATTCTTTTTCCTGTTAGGTTGAAAATAATTTTTTTTGCTTCCTTGTGGTTTGGCCCTCCCATAATACTTGCTCCGATTTCAGACATTTTGAGAGTATTTTTTGCTACCGTCTTCATTCATCTTACTAAAGAGTACCCCTTGGCCATGTAATTCCAAATATTCCCTATATTTGGTGCTACCTTCGAAGGTCAAAGGATTATGCTCAAATAATACTTTATTTTCGATTGCTAGGGTAAAATCTTCTTCGTCTACGCCTGGGAAATATACGCTTGTTCCTTCCCATTCTGAGTATATTTCTAAATCGGAAACGGTGTCAAAGAAATATTCCAGCTGTTTTTCGATTGTTAGCATATCCCATATATCTTCAAAATCTTCATTATTTGTTTTAAAATCATGTTTAATCCAAAATTCAGCGGCTTCTTGTTCTTCCTCATATTGTAGTGTGTTATGCTCTTCATCGACTAATAAGGGATAGTTTTCTAAAGCTTCTTTTATTTCTTCCCATTCTTCAGATTCTTGCATGAATCCTAGCTCACCATATGCAGTTTGTTTAATTACACACTTTGGCATATCTTCATAATCTTCATATTCATTAGAAAAGCCAGTGTGGTATTCTGGAAAGTCTTTCTTTAGTGTCCGGCAATTTGCTTTTCCAATATCATACGCTCCCCCATAGTCTGAATAGCACAAGCAATCATGGGAGAAATATTTGACTTGTTTTCCTTTTTCGTTTTCGTATAGGTAAAATCTGTCTTTTCCGTCGTGTTCTCCATAATCATGTAGTTTATACATGTTTTATTCTCCTAATTTGAGTTAATCCAAGTAATTGTGTTTTCATATTCTTTTGATACAATTTTAGTTAATTTCGGACAGCAATTCTTCATCGGACCAATCTTCCCAATTAATAGTATATCCGCCGTGGTGTTCTATGTCAAATAGATTGTCCTTGAATGTCCCACATAAATCATTTGGATGACAACTAAACAACTTTGCTATTTCTTTGCGCTGTTCTTTCTGGAAATCATTTAGCATTATCTTATTTCTCCTATTTATTGTGGGGTGTTTAGTTTCCCGCCTTTGTCCCAACATATTCACCATATGGCTTATATTGAATTGCCCATCCTAAACCATAGCAAATGATTTTATGAAAGATTATACTTCTCTTTCGGGCGTATTCTCTCGCGGTCTGATAATTCGGGAAGTAATAAATTCCTTTGCTTGTTCTCATTATCTTATTTCCCCCGATTAAATGGCCGATAAGGTTATTTCTTAAGCTAAATAGGCTGCACCGTCAATTTTGAAGTACAACGCTTCCTGGCGTAGAGTTTCCCTAATTTGAATTGCTAAAGCTTCAATTTCCTCAAATGTTTTATCTCCCGACACTTCAATTAAGGTCAAGTCGTCATGGTATATTTTAGCGTCGGGACCGTTGCCATCTTTCCAAATTCCCCTTGCGCTGCCATATTCCGTTACACCCTCAAACGTTTTTAACAGTTTATTTTTTATTTTTGCATTTTCTCCCGATAATTCTTTTCCGTTGTTGTCCGTTGTTGGTAAATAGAACACTACTGTTTTCCCTAGTTTTTTCATTTTGTCCCCCGTTTGTTAGAGT
>Ga0098047_10000294_pt1 | contig 20270 bp, 19 predicted proteins | sample 12_taG_FD_92585 | JGI IMG/M metagenome (GOLD analysis project Ga0098047, IMG submission 92585) | Marine viral communities from the Subarctic Pacific Ocean - 12_ETSP_OMZ_AT15267 metaG | ecosystem: Environmental > Aquatic > Marine > Oceanic | place: Subarctic Pacific Ocean | collected 2015-01-16 | reverse complement strand
GCAACTTCTGTTACTGCAACTGCTAACAATACCGCCGACGAGACAGTATATCCAACATTCGTTGATGGTGCTACTGGAACTCAAGGAATTGAAACTGACACAGGATTAACATATAACCCAAGTACAGGAGTTCTAACAACTACTCAAGTAACTGGTAATGTTACAGGTGATCTTACAGGTAATGCAAGCGGTACTGCGGCTACAGTTACGACGGCCGCTCAAACAGCTATTACATCTTTAGGCACTTTAACTGCATTAACAGTTGATGATGTAGCAATAGACGGTAAAGTAATTACCATGACAGGTGCTACAGATGATACAGCCACATTAACAGTAGGTTCTAATGGAGATTTGGCTATAACAACTGTTGATACTGCTGCTGCTGCTGCAGATATGACACTCACAGCAGATGGAGTACTTACGCTTCAGAGTACCCTTGATGGCGAATCCGGTACCGGTGGAGTATGGGTTAAAAACTCTGGAAATGTAAGCCAATATATAACATCAGGAGACGGCAATAATTGTTATCTAGCATTTAATGACGCTTCGGCAGGATTCCAAACCAGAGGCTTAATTCAGTTTAGTAATGATACTCACATTATGCAACTGGGTGCGGGCACGGGTACCGGTGCCGTTGGGATAAATATTGCAGATGGTAAATTGGGCGTAGGCACCGCATCTTTTGTGCCAGATACAGACTTTGAAGTTAGAAAAGCAGATAACCCCACCATAAGACTGACAAATACTGATACAACTGCATCAATCGACCAAATTCTAGGCACTCTAGAGTTTAAAGCAAGTGATGCCAGCTATACCAATGATACAACAGAGGTGCAGGCACAAATACAAGCCATCTTCGAGTCTGCCTCCCCTGGAACAGCTTTAAGGTTTTTAACACAAAACAATCTTAGTGGCGATGATAATGACGTTGTTACAGAACATATGCGTATTAGTCACGAAGGTAAGGTGGGAATCGGACTTAGCGACCCAAATACATTGTTACATGTTGAACAAACTATAACTGCTGATACTATATATTACCCTGTGGAAATTTCGGCTACTGATACAGTTAGTAACGTTGTAGACCAGACCACGAACTCCGGCATAGGTATCAAGTTTAAGATTGCTTCTGATAATGCTACCCCTCTAACAGGTGCTTCTATAGCAGCAATGAGGGAGGATGATGATGATACAGATGAAAGTACAGGATTGGCGTTTTTTGTTTCTCAGGCAGATAGCACTCTTGACGAAGTAGTGCGCATTAACCACGACGGCTTTGTAGGTATAGGTGTGAATGGTGCCTCTCTGGTAGCACCGTTACAAGTTGAGAATGCGCTTGAAGAAACTGCTAGATTCAAGTCTACCGATGCGAATCAATATATAACCTTTGCTGATAACGCCACGGGTACTATTGTAGGTATTGGTGCTACTGGAAACGATTTAAAATTATATGCAGGCAGCGCGGAAGTCGCGTCCATTGAATCTGGAGGAGCGGCTACGTTTAATAGCACTGTCACAGCCACCGGTTTTTCAGGTCCTCTTACAGGTAATGCAAGCGGTATCGATGATGCAGACGGAGATACCTCTATCACTACCGTCGAAGGCTACTTAGGTGGTGCAGGAGATGCGATAACGTTCGAGGTTGACGGTGATCCTGTGATGTGCCTAAGTAATTTAGGAGATGCGTCGGACGGACCTATATTAAACTTAGTGAATAATGATGGCACTATAGTTGCGGATGATGTGATTGGTCATATAGTTTTTTCAGGAACAGATGCAGGGCAAGCTGAGTACGCCTCGCAGATTAAATGTGTATCAACTACTACTCATGGCGCGGGTGTTGGCACCAATGCCAGTAGTAAGCTAGAGTTTTACTCACGCAACGGCGTAAATAACACACTTGGTATGTATATAAACTATAATGGAGAGTTATGGGCTCCTGTCGTTTACAGTAATGGTATCGCATACGGATCTAGAGATGTATATATAACGTCTTCGGGTGAAATGGGCTACCTTTCGTCAATTCGCGAAAGTAAAGCAAACATACAGGACTTAAGTAATATTGATTGGTTATACAATCTATCCCCAGTGTCATTTAATTATAGAGAGTATGAAAAAACAGATGAAACTTTTGAGGTAGGTGAGGAAACACATACTAAGACAGTTAAGAATTATTTAGATACTTATAGCTCTGAAATTGAATATGGTTTGATTGCTGAAGATGTTGAACTCGTTAATACAGATTTTTGCGAGTATGACGTTGATAATGAAGGCAACAAAACGTTAGTAGGTGTTGGCTACAGAAAGTTAATTACTCCTATGCTAAAAGCTTTGAAAGACCAAAATAAATTAATAGAGGATCTTACTGCAAGAATAGAGGCTTTGGAGGGGAAATAATTTCAACACTATAAAAAAGGGGGGCTTACGCCCCCTTTCTGCTACTCTTCTTCTGGTTTCTCTACTTCTTCTACTAGAAGGTTTGTGAAGCCTTTTGAAGCTACCTCAACCTGGTCTAACTTAGTTTTTAGCTGCAAAGATTGCTGATTTAAGTCTTGTAACTGACTTATAATATACCTAGCTTTATCACTAAGATCATCGATATTATACTCTTTATCGTTGAGATTAATAGTTTGTGCTTGTTCTGTCATAATTATTCCTATTTAAATATATCTTGCCAATTACCTGTAGTACTCGCTTTTGAGTACTCAGTGGCTCTGTTTTCAAAAAAGTTAGTGTGCTCAACTCCATTAAGAATATAGTCTAGCCACTCTGAAGGTTTATAGTACTCTCTCTTCTAGTAAGTTACTCACGCTACCCACTCCTCTATATCGGATTTAGATTGTATACCTACTAGTCTACTGAACTCTGTTCCATGACCATCTACAAGTATCATTGTTGGCACACTCAGTACTCGATATTCTGCCGCTAGGTCTGAATCGAGGTCGATATCGATATGCTTAACATAATAAGGCAAGTCTAACCCCTCTAAGGTTTTAGCTAACATTTTACAAGGCTGACACCAAGCCGCACTAAATTTTAATATTTCCATTTTTTACCCCCTCACACGCTAAACAAGCGCCTGCATTTTCAGTTACTTCAGTCATTATAATGTCCTTGTATTATACAATTTCACATGCTCCGCCTACACAGGCGAGTTCTTGTGATCCGGTTGTGTTGTCTTCTTTTTCAAATTGAGATAGCTCTTCCCAATTTATGTTTTGCGGCATTGAGCCAAGAAGTTTAGTATATTCTTCTTCATCAATGTCCTCGTATGGAGCTTGCTGATAAGTGTGATCACTTGTAGGAAGCAAACTAATGCCCGAACAAAGATCAAAATTATCCCAGATCCACTGTGCTACTTGTAGATATTCGCTATCTGTGTAGTAGACTGTTACACTTGGCTTGTGTTCACACCAATGATTCTGGTATGTTTTCCACAGTCTTAGCTGGTGCATTGCACCGACTTCTTTTACAACAGTACTTGTTTCTGGAGACTTCACAGGGAAACTAAATACTACTGACGAAGGCGACATTACATCTTGCTCTACTGGGAATCCTGCTTGCTCCATGTAGATAGCAAGCGGGTCTTTCTTGTCTGAGCGAACTCTGCGAATATAATGCTTGCTAAAACGAGGATGAATCCCGGAAGCGCTATCAACAAGCTGAGACACAGTGCCGCTAGGTTTAACACAAGTAATAGCTGTAGACTGATTAACTCCAAGTTTTTCAGCCCATTCTTTATTTGTTTCGATTGAAACATCTCTCATTTCCTCCAACCACTGAGGCAGTATTTCTGATTCAGGATTGCCAAGAATCTCATGATCCATGATACCCGTCAAACTTACACCTAGTAGACACTCTTCTTCTGTATTACGCTTCCAGCGTATTCGTAAGTATCGGAAATCTGTAAGAGTAGATTGTAAAGTACCAATAATTGTAGCTTTACGCACTTTCTCTTTTAGAGTTTCTAGTGTATCATCTGCTCGAACTACTACTTCAGATAAGTTACAAAACTCATTACTTCGTAGAATAATCTCTGAACAAGGATTAGTTCCAAAATCTTGTTCAGCATCTCTACGTCCGTTACGAGCTGCGATCTTTTGTGCCGCTACTCGACTGAACAATCCACGCTCACCAGACTTAGACTCATAAAGATTCTTCATCTCTTGTAAAAACGCTTCAAAATCAGGTTTCTCTGTATATGCTACAGAATTATTAGCCAGTCGTCTTTGGCCTTGGTCTACCCACCACTGACCTGATTTAGCTTTTGACATACGCTGGTCTGAAAGATTAGAAAGACTAATCAATGCAGAACGACGCACGCCGCCTACTACTACGATGTCTGCAATCTTACAGCATACATCATGGCATTCAATACTAGTTAACTTACGTCCAGCTGCTTTTTGGAATACTCCAACACAAAACTGGAAAAGATCCTGTAGTGGTTCAGGACCGCTTGCTCTACCGCCGAAAGTTTTAAGCCTAGCACCTGCTGGTCTTACTCGGCTCATGTCCCATTGAGGTAATTTACCTGCATATAGCATAGCAATCAACTCACGGAAAGCACTCGCCCATCCTAGTTTACTATCGCTTACTACAATAGTAGAATTTGTTTTATGGAAGGTTTCAGCTACTTCTGGTAGTTTAGCAATAAAATTACGTTCTACACTAAAGCCTACTCCCGTTCCACACATCAACACATACATAAGCTCGTCAAAAGCTCGTGGATGGTCAATATGTAAATAACTACAGTTAAAGCCCGCAACGTTATCACGCTTTAGTGCTTCTCCTGCTGTCATCATACATCTCATAGAAGGCATAACTTCTAAATTATGTATAGCATTAAATAATTCTAATGCTTCATGTTCGTTCAACTGTTCCCTTTCTACGAAGAAATCAACATAACGATTTACTGTCTCGTCCCAGGTCTCTCTACGACCCTCGTTTTCTAGCCATCTGGCATAGCGACTCTTATGAATAAAACTTTGATACTGATCCATTAAACCATTCTCTCCTCGATCTCGGACAAATTGTCCACCCCTATTGCTTCATCGCAATATGTTACTAAATCCATTAACTCATAATTCTTCAAGAGAACTTCTGCGTTTGCGTTTAACTCTTGAATATATTTATAGCTTCCCGCTATAGGAACATTGTCATAAATAGTCATAGCATCGCCATAGGCTTTTATAAGTTGTTCTGCGCGTTTCGGTCCGATACCCGTAATGCCTGGGACATTATCCCCTTTATCACCTGTTAGGCACTTGAAGGATATGTACTCCTCTGGAGAAACATTATAATGCTCACCCCAGTTATCTATAGTTACTTCTTTTCTAGTAACATATGAGAAGCGGTTTACTTTATCCTGTATTAACAAGTCCCAATCTCGGTCACTAGATACTAACCAGATTTCTTCTAAACCATAGTCCTTCTTACGTTTTACAAGGTGGGCAGCAAGATCATCTGCCTCTACACCTTTAAAACGAAGAACTTGGTAGTCCTCTGCTAATAGCTCTAGTGTTTCTTCATACTCTTCAAAGAAGTCTGTAAATGCTTGTTTCTCAGCTTCAGTTTGTGTGGCATACTTATCTTTTCGATTCTGTTTGTATTCAGGTAAAATCTCTTTTCTATAACTAGAAGATCCCCAGTCTGCGGTAATAATTATCCTACCACAATTATAAGAGTTTGCTAATGATTTTACTACTGCTACATAATCATGTCGAAAATCTGTTCTGCCTTGATGTTTCCAACGGAAGGCTAGGTTTAGTGCATCTACAACTAAGGTAGTGCCTTCCGCACCTCCTAGTCGTTCATTAAAATTAAAAGCCACCTATCCACTCCACTTTTTCTGTTTTCAACCAATCTTCCGCTAGTAGTACGAAACAGTCCAAGAACCGAATATACAGGTACTCTTCTGTGTTTTCTGGTTTTTCTTCTGTCACTACAAATACCTTGGATCGATCATATTTAAAAAATAACATAGGCTTTTGATCGCCTCCTGCTGCTTGGACTACTATCTTCTTCCACCATCTTGTAAGATTATTTGTCTTTCTCTGGGTAAAGACCTTGTCGCTTAGTGGAGAATCTTTGTAGTTTTTAACCTCAATGCAATAATAATTTCTCTGATTGGGGACATATAAGTCCCCCTTCAGATACTCAAGAGCGCCCGAGGCGGGTACTCTTTCAAATTTTAAGCCAGTAGCTTCTCGTAGCATATCTCTTACAAGATACTCACCACGCGCTCCCTTTGCTCTTGAATCTACCATAATTACTCCAATCTGCTGATATTACCAGCCTTGACGACCTCAATTTTCTCTAACAAAGGATGCGACCAACCATGAGAAACTATATAAGTATTAAGGTCTTCCCCTAATAGAACTTCTACTAGCTTCTCTCTTCCTGAATCATCTAGAACATTTGTAACTTCATCCAAAAATAATACATTGATTTTAGACTTAGAAATACTACTCATTAGCTTCCGAATCGCTATCAGAGTGGCAGTGTTTACACGGGCTAGCTCGCCGGAAGATAAGGCAAGAATGTCCACAACATTACCATTATCAGTAATTTGCACATTTAATTTATCATTCGATACGATAAACTCTAGTGTAAACCTGCCATCAGAAAGCTCGGCTAAGTATTCATTAGCTAATTCTTCGAGTTCTCCGACAAGGTTTTCAATTTTATAAGCCAATAAGCCGTTGGTACTGAAGGACTTCTTCAGTATGTCCAGGTTTGACTCTAACTTGCGATTTTTCTCTAACTTTTCCAAATATACTTCAAGTTGTGCAAGAAACTCATCAGTCTGCTCTTGTATAACTTGTATTCGGGTATTTCGACGGGTTATCTGCTCGTTTTCGGACGCGAGTACTTCCAGTCGTCCCTTTGCGTTGCGTAGTCTTTCTTGAACGCTAGACAAGCGATTATCAAGCTCTGCCTTGTCCAACAAAGAGGTAGGCAAATCTGGCGAATACGCACGGTACAAATCCTCCCAATCTTTTCTAGCCGTATTACAACGCTCGAACTCAAGATTATCTGTTTTAATTCGGATAATTTCTGGTTTAATCTCATTGATTCTCTCCTTCGCGTCAGAAAATTTCTCACGCTCTACTTTAATCATTACCGTCTCGACAGAAATATCGATAGACTGATCGCAAGTAGGGCACTTGTCCTTAATTTTTTCTAACTTTGTCAGAGTCCGTTGAGCACCCGTAGCGACTGCCTGTAAAGATCCCATCTCCTCTTGCAAATGGTCATAAGACTGTAACTCAGTCACAGAGGATTGTTGTATAGATGCAATATCTATTTGGTCGAGCATCTTCTTGTAATGATTGTTTGTTTGAATTTTTTTATTTTTCTCAGAAATATTCTCAATTTCTATCGTTAAAGAACGTAAAGTCTTTTCATCTTCAGATGTATCAATTTCTAAATCTAACAGTGGCAGTATGGAAGTATCACTCAATTTATTATCTTTTAACCATTTTTCAACGGTTGCTAACTTCCCTGCTATCGATGTTGATACTATTGATACCTCTCTTGAGGCACTTTTAAATACTTCAAATAACTCAACATACTTCTCTAGGTGTAACAAATCAATCAGGAACTTCTTTCTATTCGCATCTGTAGCAGTCAAAAACTGCAAACTTGCATTTGTATTTTGATATACTAATTGAGAAAATGTTTTAAAGTCAACGCCTAGAACTTCTTGAACAGACTTATATGTGTTAGTAGCCGTATGACTAGATATATCAGTGCCGTTCTTTTCTAACTTAACTTTAATACTTGTTTTTCTATTAATGGTTATTTCATAACGATCTTCGTCTTTCGTGAAAGATAGATAGATGTTATAACCATTATTTACATAACGATTCGGGATATCTGCTTTTTTAATTCCTTTAGAGTTCTTATTATACAACGCTTCCTCGATAATTAACGGTATGGAGGACTTCCCCATACCGTTAGTACCAAGAATTTGTGTAACAGTGTTGTCGTCTAATTGTAACTCATTACCAGAACCATAACTAAAGCAGTTATCCCATTTCAATGTTTGAAGTGTAATCATTGTATGTTCCTATGATGTCTGGTACTTTCTCAGGGTTTATTTCTAGAATATAGTTTAGATACTCTACTAACTCATCTTGTATTGACATATCTTTATCAATTATGAGACTTGCTTCCGACTTCCTAAGTACTACTTTCTTATCCAGCAGTTCTGAATTCTTTACTGCTGCAAGGTCTTGTATATCACCCTCTATTTCGTAAATCGTGTGATCAAACTCAGTAGGAACCATCTCGCTTTCGCTATTGACTGTTTTCCGAATAAGTTGTGGAAGGGTAAATGCTTCCCACATCCAGTCCCAATTATTCTCATTAATCAACAGATATCCGGTCTTTACCTTGCTTCTGTGAAATGATGTAGTCATGGGGCTTCCAGGGTATACAATATTTCGTTGAGTATTGCAATGAGCGTGTAAATCGCCTGCAAATACTACAGGGAAACCTGCTAGAAGGTCTAGGTCGATTTCCGGTTTAACGTGAGGAGGTATCTCTCCTCTGACATGAGTGAACAAAGGCATACGCGTATCAAAATGATCTATAGCGCCTTTTCTATGTAGGTCAGCGTAAGGTAATATACCATAACCTAAACCTTCGTCGATATAAGATATATCAACAATGTTTATTAGAGGGTTTATATCCCGAGACACCTGTTTTAGCTGAGTAAAGAAAGTTTTGTTTTTCTTTGTAGCTTCGTGGTTCCCGTCATATATAATTGTTGGAATCTTTACTCCACGAATAAACTTGAAGTAAAGTTCCAACTCCTCCATGTTCGGGAGACGATCAAAAAGATCGCCCCCGATAATGTGCATGGTACACTCTTTCTCTAACTCATAGACTTGCTCGAAGAACATCTGATAACGGTTTGTAGCCCACTTTACTGGGACATTTTTCTGTCCCAGCTTTATGTGCCAGTCTGCCGTAAAGAGAATCATCCTACATTAAACTCTTGCTCTAATGCTTCGTCATCAGTTTCATTACCTTGGTTACGAAGCCTATCAAGAAGTTCTTTCTGAGCGTCAGGAGTAGGACGAGTCATTACATCGTCCATAGACTTTAATTCAGCAATAGCTTCTTTCTCTTCGTCGGTCAGAGCACGTGGCTTACATTTGAGAGCTTGTAGTTGGTACTCAACATTGTAAGGAAGTGGACCTGTTTTTACTCGTTTGAAACAAATGTCCCAACCAGTCTCAGGATCAGTAGGGTCGCCCAAATCTTCAGCAGCAGTGATAATTTGCTCCCAAAGTTTTTTCTTTAAGTTTACTACTTTTACTTTCCCACCGTCAATGCACTGAGTAGCGTAGCTCCAGCCACATTTCAGGTCTGGGAAGTATTCACGAACCCAGTCTTTCTCTACATTGTTAAATCGTTCAGCGTTCCTATCGAAAGAAAGGCACTCCATAGGAATGTTTTTTCCGTTTTCGCCCTTGATCCAGTAGACGTATCTAGCAAGAATGTCTCCTACGATACGCATTTTGTTGTCGCCATCAACAAACCGAAAGCTGTCGATAGATGTTTTTTGGGCAGAGCCCTTTTGTTGGTTAAATGCAATAGCCATTAGTGTATAGTCTCCAGTTGGACTTCTTCATATATAAAAGTAATATCTTTCTCTTCTACAATGAGTAGCCTGTTGTCTTTAATAGTATCTAAATCCACGGGACAATGCAGTGAATCTAGCGTAAGTTTATTTGAGGCTAAGTATTCTGCATAACTTCTTAAAGAAGAAAGTGCGTAATAAATACTAAGCTCTCGGTGTGTATACTTATAAGAATTGTACAGAAGAAATTCAGGATGCACCAGAAAGGAGTCCCCGTGAAAGTTCATCTGAGAAAATCTATAGATAGGGTCGTATGTATTTTTAGGGATCTGCCCTTTTATGAGCATTTCCATAATTAAATTACATGAGGAAATGTTCCCCTCTGCCGTATCGTAAACCTTCTTCCAATCAAATAAGAGCATATATTATACCGAAGTTTAAGTAAGTTGTCAAGAATTATTTTAAAGGTACTTCATGTTCCAACCCTGTTTCATATAGAAACCCACTCTGTTAGAAGCCTGCTTTCTAGCAGTATTTCCTTTCAAGTGAATATCTATAATAACAGGGTCAATCTTACCTTCCTTCTTTCGTATCACCCTACCCACTAGCTGTGTGAGTAGAGGTTCATTATTAACCGGAGTGCCTAAAATAAGGCAGCTCAGGCTGTCTACGGATATCCCTTCCGAGAAAATTGCTTGCGTACCATACAAAACTTCTGCATCCCCGTAGAGAATTTGATCTACAAGCGTTTCTCTGTCCTCGTGTGCTACGTCACCCGTAACACATATTGCTTTGTCTCCAGTAAGCTCCGCGCAACGCTTCAAAAAGCTCACTCGATCACTTACTACTAGCACTTTATGCCCTCTTGCGGCGTAGGCCGCAGCAAGCATACTGATTGTGTGTTGATATTCCTCATCCATTGCTAATTTTGTTACTCTATTAGCCCACGGTATTCTAGCACCATCCATAAAGCGTATCTCGGAAGGTACTATGTGTACTGTAGGGGTCATATAGTTTTCTTTAGGCGGCTTAAAGAGAGTATTACCAAAGTAATCTCTAAACACAACGTGTTTACCGTCCTTTCTTTCTATAGTTCCCGATAATCCTATCTTATATCTACAGTAATTTGTATCTAAAATCTTAGAGAAGGTCGGACTACTAACATGATGCATCTCATCAAGTATGACAGTGCCGAATTCCTTACGAATCTTCTCTATATTGCGGTATAAAGTTTGAGTATTCCCAATAACGATAGGAGCGTCAAGTTCAAACCTACCACTGCCTATGATGCCAGGAGTAAACCCAAATACTTTTTCTACTTCTTTTGCCCACTGATTACGCAGAGGGACAGTATGGGTAACAACGAGTGTTTTTTGACCTAATTTGCCTGCTATTGCGAGACCTGTAAATGTCTTACCCCAACTGACCCATGCGTTAATTATAGCATTGTCTTCGATTTCATCATAAACCTTCTGTTGACTTTCTCGTAGTTCAAACTTAAACTCAGGAAAATCTACTGGCTTCTTTATCCGCTTATCGACTATTTCATAGTGCTCTGGTATTAAATCCGTACGCCCTATTGGTAGTGATACTAACCCGTTACGAATAATGCCCATGTTTTTAATAACTTGGGGCGGATCGTGTGGGTTGTGCGAAGGAATAGTATATGTGAGTTCTTTATCGATACTCTCTTGCAGTTCAGCACTACAATCCATATATATTCTATGACTTATGACTGCCTTCACAGCTCAAGTTCATTCTTAGCAATAATATAAGTCTTAACAAAGTCGGATCGCACAATGTCTTCAACCTCAAATTCAATAAAGTTGAATAAACTCATACGTTTCAAGATTTGTATGAAGTCCTGCATCCCGTTCTGTTTCAGGTCTGCTTGACGGAAGTCCCCACAAAAAATAACTCTACAATTCTCACCAATACGAGTAATAATAGAGTCTAGCTCGTGAAAAGACATATTTTGGCACTCATCAACAAGAATAACCGCATCTCTAAGTGTAATCCCTCGTATAAAAGAAGTAGTCATAAATTCTACTAAAGTTTTCTGTTTGAGGATTTCATAAGCATCCCCTCTACTGAATAAATCATTAGCAATATCTTTATAAGGCTCCTCATAGACTGAGGCTTTCTCCTTCTCTGTTCCGGGCAGGAAACCAATATCTCTTGTAGGAACTGCACTGCGTATAATAATCAGCTTCTGGTACTCGCCTTTTGTCATATCATCAAACGCTAGGTATGATGAGATAAAGGTTTTTCCTGTTCCTGCAAGTCCATGAAGAACGAGGTTCTTACCCGATTCAAATGCTCTAAGTTGGTTGCGTGTTAAAGGTTCAATCTCTCTTAGGTCAAAATTTACACCCGCAAGAGTTTTTCGTCGTTTACCCATAAGTTATACTTTTCTTCTAGTGTCTTTGAGTTTCTCTGTAGAGTACTCGTAAAGCATCCACGGTAATCCATGTAAATGCAAAATCCCTGCCCATGCGTGTCCATCTTCGGGAGGGCGCGGCACGGTAAAAGGAGCATTATGCCCTTTTACCCATATAAGTGTAGCATACTCTTTCCGCTCCACTTTTCTAATCTTCAAATACTTTAAAGGCATAAACCGCGTTTTTTCATATATAAAAGGCATACCTTTATTATCTACAAAATAGCGCGTGCTCTGTTTCAAAATACCGTTAGGAGCTGTAACAGCCTTTTTTAGTTCATACTTATCTTTAAAAGGAGTCTGTACCCTACGAGCGCCTAAAGTAGCGCCCATCTGATTAGAATCATCTACTAACTTGCCCTCGCAGAATAACAGACCGTCTGACTTCTCCCAATTACTTGAATCTAGTAAAAATGCGGGGAAGGTTATCTTATTAAAATCTTTATACGTGAACACCATACCTCTTCTCGAATTTTCCGCCAGAATAATCTTCGTGAACAATCTCAAAGTCACAACCTACAGGTACTCCAGATATAGAGACACCTCTATCTATTTGGATAAACCCTGCGAGTTTCTCTTTATAGTGGTCTACCTCATCGTCTGGTACTTCTGCTAGAATTGAATCGTGTACTAACGCAAAGATACGTGCTTTCATACCAGTCGCCTTTATATAGGCGTTCATATCGATAGCACCTAATAGGTTAATATCACTAGCAGCAGACTGCACCAAAAAATTAAGACCAGACCTAACGCTATGGCTCTGGATGCCTTTGTCTGACGATGCGACATTTGGTAATCTCCTCTTTCTTCCGAAGAAGCTGTAAATGAATCCATTTTGTTGGATAAACTGTTGGTTTTCTTCAATCCATGATTTTAGTTTGTGGAACGCAGTAAAATATTCATCAATCACGTCCTGTGCATCCGTTCTAGTGAAAGGCTTACCTGAATCCTTAGTAACCTGCTCACTAATCTTTCTAGCACCTGCGCCATACATGATACCGAAAGTAACAGCTTTTGCCGCCTGTCTCTGTGTAGAATACTTCTCAGCTACTTCCTCCACTGGGCAGGGTAATCTAAATACTTTCTTAGCAATGGTACTATGGAAGTTTCCGCCTGAACGAAATACCTCTATCAATGCCTTATCCTTAGCAAGCACAGCGGCAACATATACCTCCGCTGTGGTCAAATCCATCGCAACAATCTTGTGTCCCGGTGCAGCTTTAATACAACCTTTTACAATAGGGTTATCCCTAGGCAGTTGTTGCATGTTGAGTTTGCCACTAGAACTAAGCCTCCCAGAAGTAGTACTATGGAGGTTGAAACCTGTACGTAGTCGGCTATCTCTATCCAACTGGGGTAAGATTTTGTCCAGATAAGTATTTTTAATCTTGGATTTCTGTCTAATTCCCAATATAAGTCCTGGGATGTGGGATTGTCTAGACAGGTCCTCAAGAACCTCTGCGTCTGTCGAATGTGCTCCAGTGCCAGTCTTTTTACCAGTTGGAGTGAGACCAACATAGTCAAACAACAGACTACGAAGCTGGACAGTAGAGTTAGGATTAAAATCTTTTCCATTTATTTTCTCAAATTTACTAATGGCAGGATCTTTATATAGCTCCGCTACTGCTTCGTCAATCTGGTCTTGCATTAAAGACTGAGATTTGAGCAGTCGAGACTTATCGAAAGGCACGCCATTATCTTGGATATCGGTTAAAAACCTACAACCCGGAATTAATATATTATCGTATACTTTAGCAAGTCTCTTGTTCTGCTTTATTTTTACAAACTTCTCATAGAGTAAGAATGTTACCGCAGCATCCATGCCCGCATATAATTTCATTATGTCAAAAGGGATACAGTCCCAAGTGAAATCGTTTTTAAGTATGCCGTGCTCTTTGCGGTAGGCATTAATCCAATCATACATTGGTTTTTCATAGTCGCCATACTTAGTAAATTTCATCGCTAACTGCTTCAACCCATGTGTGCCGGGGTTCTCATCTATGAGATAGTGCAGTAGCATAGTGTCCTCAAAACGAGGAAATTTAAAATTAAAATGATACTCAAAGAAAGCCATATCAAACTTAGCGTTATGGAACACTACGACCTTCTTGTCGAATAACTCTTGTAATAATTGTTCTGTAGTTTCGTCGAAGCACTCTGTATCAATGTAAGCACCTTTATCCCTCTCATACGATAGGGAAATACCAAGCATATATCCATCTCTCGGGTACAAACCTGTAGTCTCCGAATCGAGGGCAATATAGGGGCTTGGAGCGTCTATAGATGCCTGAATAAAGGCGTTGGCTTCTTCAGTGTTTTGAATACCCCAAGCATTGTCCTCTGTGATAACTGTGTCTTGCTTGTTATCAGTAATATAATCTATAATACTTTGCTTTGAATCTTCCCAAGTGCGTCTTGCCTCAGGTTTAAACGTAAGCATCGCTGGATTAATTACCGGCAGAAATTTACCTTCTACTTTCTTGCCTGAATATTCTGTAACTGAGTTAATGGGGGTGAAATACTTCAGAGCATCACTCCCTACAAGTACTAACCAGTCATACGCATCTATGTCTATCTCAATGTCGCAATTGCGCTTCAATACTTTTTTAATAGTTGGATCGGAACACAGTTGATACTGGTCAAATTCAAACTCTCCATCGAACTCTCGTGCGTAATTGGTTTTACTTGGTTTAGTCTCTACGATAGCTACTTTAGGCTTTATTAGAGTGCCTGTCATTACTCTTCTCCGTATTTATTTGATTTAGTTCTGTTTTCTACTACAGTTAAATACTGTAAATTATTTTCTACATGAAGCCCTGATACGTTCTTGCCTTGTAAGGGGATAATGTGGTCTACTTCATATCCTTCTGGGCAGTTTGCATAAAATTCTTCTATATGCGAAAGGTTTGCCCACTCTGGGGTTCTCTTAAGTTTAGCCGACCTTCTTTTTGCTGTCTTTGCTGCAATTTTTTCAGGGTTTTCTGTTCTGTAAACTTTCTCGGAAGCGTGCCGGCATTCGATACACTGACTTGTTCTTCCGTCTTTTTTATACTTATCAACATGAAACTCCTCAAAAATTTTCACTTCACCACAAGCTGAACACTTTTTTAGTTCTAGTAAACTAAGCAGTCTCTTCCCTAGAGGTGCTGTAGAGGGTTCTAGTTCTGGTATCTGTTCTTTTAAGACCTGACCTAAAGTTTTTTCGGAGCAGTCAAAATGTTTTGCTGCTTCTGTTCTTGTCCATGAAGATATACAAATATCTATGAAATCCTCAATAGTATAGGCTTTCTTCTTACACACTATTATTTTATTTGTCCAATTCATAATTTCACTCCTTAGGTAATATTTTACCTAAAGTGGGACAAAAAGTCAAGAATTATTTTTTATCAACTGTATAATTTACTCTTTAGTTTTTGAACTGTGGATAATGGTAATGCACCAGGATCTGTATCCTTTAAACATACATTACGCGATGTTAAGCCTACTCGCTCACACATCTCTTGTATTACTTTTGATGCGTCCTGTCCTGCATCATCTCCATCAAAAAATACGTCTATACTATCTACTCCTTGTATAGACAACATTTTTAACTTATCTTCATTGATATTCTTTGTTCCAAAAGTACAAACTGCATTGTCTAGTCCTTTATCATGCAAGTTTATCATATCAAATATACCTTCTACTAGTATAACAGAACCTTGTATCGGCTCTACTACAGGGAATAAAGGCATCTTCGCACCCGCAGGCGAGATCATATACTTAGGCGTTCCGCCTGTGGTATGACGACCATTAAATGCTACAATTCTTCCTGATATGTCCCGTACTGGGAATACTACTCTTCCGATATAATCAGGGTCGTGGTGTTGAAATGCCTCGAACTTTTTATAAGTCTCAGGCTTTATGTCCCTCCAATTACCTACATAGGGGACAACATTTCGAGGAAATGACAAACCAATACTTTCAGACCGTTTCTCTTTAATTCGTTTCTTGAATAACTCTCTTCTTACTTGTAGATGGTTTGCCTTTTCTCCAAAATGTGTAAAAATATTTCCCTTATACCCACAAGAGAAGCACTGAAAGATACCTGTGATACGATCGACACGCATACTGGGGTTTCTATCAGAGTGTTCAGGATTGATACAACTAACTAAACAATCTGCGCCTTTTGGTATGAAATAGACATCCCTAGAGGCTAATAGTTCTTCTACTGTCATATGCTTATCCTTCTTTCAATTATGCGTATATTATACTAGAATAAGGTTGCTTTGTCAAGAAATATTTTTAAATATCATTAATTTCTTCACCTGTTTTTGATGAGGAATCTTCTTTCTCTTTAGGAGTAAGGGCAGACTCTGGACCAATTTTCAGTGTGTCCCAGTCTACTGTTGATGTAAACGACTTCATGGAAGCTGAACGCATTTTTACACAGTTAAGTGTAATACACGCATCTTCGTGATCCCAAGTTTCTAGAGAATAAGCAGCATCTGCCGCATCAAGAATACCTTTGGCAAAACGAGCTTCACCACTTGCGTCTGTTTGATAGGGTGAGAATACTGTGCAATCATATTCCTGTGCCATGGACTTCAACGCCTTACTTACTTCGATCTGTTCAGTCCAGTCATACTGTCCTCCGCGTGAAGGTAAACTAGACCGCTTGACTTGGTTTATATAGTCCACAACAATGACTCCTACGTCATGCTGCCTAACCTTCTTATCTAGCACAGCTCGAATCTTCGAGAGTGTCAAAGAAGGGTCGTACTCTACAATCAACTGCTGAGTCGGGAGAAGCTCGCACTTGTTCTTGAGCACGGTATGCAGTTTTGCGAAGTCACGGTGTTCTTTATATTCCGTCAAGCGGTCTTGTCCATCAACATAACGAGCTGCCCACCATCCTGCCACTTGTTCCCACTCAGTAATACTAAGGTTTTTGGATCTCAGACGAGAAAAAGGGATTTCTGTAGCAATAGAACAGCATCGTTGTAGGATAGCCCTACTATCCATCTCAATAGTGAAATAGATAGCAGACTTACCACTAGCATAAACATTATTAGCAATGTTTGCACATATAACCGATTTACCTGCACCTCTTCGACCACCGACCATAACAAGATCTCGGGGGGAGAACTGTATGTCGTAATCGTACTCTTCATTGAGTCCGAGTTTCATGTACTTGGCTATATCTTCTTCTGGCTCGAACAGTTCAATACGTTGCATACTTTCCTGCGGATCTTCCAAATCAACCTTGTCTTCGACATCGAGTACGATCTGGTGAAGATGATTGACAGACTCTTGAGCATCTTCAAATGCTACAGAGTTTTCAACATAATCTTCTAGCGAGTCCAGAATTTCTTTCTGAGTATATTCGTTCTTCAAGTACTGAAGAAGCATTGCAGGGTCGGCATCGACCTCGATAGCTTCAATCGCAAAAAGTTTTTCACGAGTACCTGAATCACGAATTTCATACTTCAGATCTTCAACCGTGGGCATCTTATGGAACGTTTCGCAGTGTTTATCAATAACCTTATAAAGACTATGATACTCACTTGGCAAATAATGCCTATGCGTAACACTCCAGGTCTGAAAGTCCTGTAGTGCGAGCACTTGCTTTATCAGCGCAGATGCGATGTTCAAATAAAATTCCCCCGAATTTAAAGAGTCGGGTAGACCCCGTAGAGCCTACCCTTGTGTTTTAAGAAAAATTAAGCAGACGCTTTTTCTTTCTTAGCTGCACCATCATAGTCAGCTGCGGTGATGCCGCGACGAGTCAACATAGTCTTAACGCCACGAGCTGTTTTACCAATCGCTTCCGCGATAGCGTCAACAGTCATATCACCAATACCCGATAGATCAGCCAAAGGATCTACTTTAGAAGAGCCTTTAGTGGTTTCTTGGCGGGGAATGGCAGTAATGTCACCAGAACGCAACAGGCTCAAAGCCTTGCCTCGAACAGAATTAACTGTACGACCTAGAGCATCAGCAATAGCTTCTACGAAAGCACCATCATTGACGAGCTTAACAAAAGTTTGCTCTTCATCTGGGCTATAAGTACGTACTGCTTCAACTTTAGGAGCTGGTTTAACATGACCTGTCAATTCCATTGACAAGATCTTGCCTTGAATAGACTTAGGAGAGAAAGCGCCATTATCGAAATGACCTGCAATCTCAGCATAGGTGTATTCACCGCTATTGTCAGCAACAAAGGCGGCTAGGGTTGCTTCTTGAGCGTCAGTAAACGCACGGCTGGTAGCCGCAGAAGCTAACTCTACATCGAAGCCCATTTTTCGCAGTTTGCTAGAAATAGAACGAGTAGAGGTTTCAAGCTCACCTGCTGCTTCCGCAACAGTAGCTTGGGATACAGGTGATTCATCACCTACGAAATTTGTAAGAGCGTCCGTTCGCTCGTCTGTCCACTTAGGAAGTGCCATTTTATTATTCTCCAATAAAATCTAATAAATTATTTATAATTTGAACGCCAGAATCTCTAGCTTTTTTAGTTTTTGCGGATTCTACTCCACTTTCATTTACCAACAAGGTAACATCCTTTGTCAAACTTGATTTAGTCAAGTACCCGAGACTTTCAAGCATATTGTTCGCTTCTGCCTTAGATTTAAAACTTTTCAGTTTACCACTAATGCAAACTACTCCTTTTACCTTCTGTACCACGCTCGGGGTGTCAAACTCGAAACTGAAAGGCAGAAGGCTTACTTGATAAAACTCGTTTTCAACCCAATTACACAAATTAGTACTCGCCTTATCCCCAAGACCTGCTGAACGGCATAAATCGTAGTCTATTTCTTCAATATCTTTGCAGACTTTAGATAGTTTTTCCGTTGCTGACTTGCCAATAAGTGGAATACTAAATGCTGGTAATAATACATTGAGCGGGGCATCTTTAGACCTCTCTAACTCACCTATTAACTTTACTGCAAGACGACCAGAATTAAGGGCTTCCGCAATCTGATCAACGTCTAAAACATACAGCTCTTCAAGACCTGTAAGTTCTAACTTTTTGATAGTTGCTGGACCTAGACCTTTTATCTTGAGTGTCTTGGCAAAGTGTTCGATTAGTTTAAGAGCTTTTTCTCCGCAGCTCGGATTTCTACAATACAAAAGATAGTTGACTTCTTCAAGAACCGAATTGCAGCTAGGGCAATTATTTGGAGCCTCGATTTTAGTCATGGTCTTTCCTCTGAAATTGAATAAGTATTATACGCAGAATTAAGGTTTTTGTCAAGAATTATTTTTCTACACGTCTGACAACCCTGGGTATGATTTCCCCTGATCTTATGATTTCTACCTGACACCCAATCTCTAAATTGAGGTCACGAATATACTCAATATTATGCAATGTTGCTCTAGAAACTGTAGCTTCTCCGACCACAACAGGGTCTAAGATTGCTACTGGACTGACTACTCCACTTTTTCCTAGTTGCCATACTACATCATTAAGGGTTGTTACTACACCCTCTTTCCTCTCCTTCAGCGCAAACGCACCTCGGGGGTGCTTAGCAGTGTGCCCCAGTTCTTCGTACTCTGCGTTACACCTAAGGCGATAAACCTCTCCATCCGTGGGGAAATCTGTGGCATCAAACTTAGTAACAACATTCATGCCCAAGTGCCAGAGAACGCTCATAGAATTATGATAGCTCGCTTGGTTATGGGGGTGTTTGTCGTAGGCTACAAAGACGAGGTCTCGTTTCAGAAACTCCTCCATGTCCTTCAAGTTCAACGCACCCGCAGCGTAGTTCCTAGAGTTAGGAATACTACTTGGGGCAACAACTTCACCAGTAATCTGCAAAAAGTGAGCACCATTGATTGACTCTGGTACTAGCTCTCTCATCTTATCGGTGATGTCTCTTCCTTGTTTGCCGTCTCCGCGAGTTAATGCTAACTGTAGGTCTCCGTCAACATATAGAAGAGATACTGCTGCTCCGTCTAATTTAGGGGTACAAACACAGCGTTCAACATCTAAAGGAGCTTCAGCAAGGTCGAAGCATTTCTGCAACGAGTACATTGGGTATAAGTGCGGAACTGCGTCCGTAACTGTATATCCCACAGTGTTGTACTGATGCTTCTCAGCTAGAATATCGAACTCCTCGTCCGAAATAATAGGGTTGCCTTCGTAGTATAATTCACTGGCTTTATCTAAAAATGCACGCATTTTGGTTCTCTCACTAATTTAGAAGACTATTATACGCAATTTAAGGAAGATTGTCAAGAACTATTTATACAGATCCT
>Ga0098047_10000293_pt1 | contig 20317 bp, 11 predicted proteins | sample 12_taG_FD_92585 | JGI IMG/M metagenome (GOLD analysis project Ga0098047, IMG submission 92585) | Marine viral communities from the Subarctic Pacific Ocean - 12_ETSP_OMZ_AT15267 metaG | ecosystem: Environmental > Aquatic > Marine > Oceanic | place: Subarctic Pacific Ocean | collected 2015-01-16 | reverse complement strand
TATTCAAGGAATTATAGATGATTATGTAACAAACAACTATTAAAAAAGAAAAAATGGCAACAATAGAAAGCAATCAATTAGCAGCTTTAAATAGAATAGCAGCAACATCAGGTACCTTTGTGGTTAATGGCAATGACCCTCTTACTGAAGATACAGTTCCTAAATTTTACGCAATTTATGTAGTAGAACCCACAACAATAGAGTCTCTAAGTGTGAATGGAGCAGGAGGAAATCATATAACAGATTATGTATTAGAACCCACTACATCTTTAAAGGCAGGAGCAATTATTACGTGTAAATCAGGATACTTTTCAGGAATAACTCTGGAAGGAGGAAGTGTGGTATTAACACTACTTCCTAGCGAACTTCAATATCCATAGTACATTAAATATGGACTTTAAGGCCTTCATAAAGAACCCATTAGCAGCGATACTATTTTTATGTATCATAGCAATTTCGTATCTTTATATTAACAATCGAACTGTATATGAGGGGGTTATAATGAGACATGAAGCTCAAATTAAAGAGCTAAAAGAAGAATTACATGAACTAAGAGAAGATTATAGAGACCTAAATGAAAAATTTATAGAGACCATTAAAAATATGGAATGAAATATTTTACAATTATACTATCTGCAATCATCGTGATATTACTAATTTGTTTTATCCTTTGTAAAAAAGAAGTAACAAAATATGAAACCATTATAGAAACTCCAGACTCAGCATTTGATGATATTATTTCTTTAGATAGTTTAGAGATCTTAGCAATTCAAGCCAGTGCTAAAAATAAATTAAGACATCAATATGATTTAAAAAGAATAGACAGCTTAAATTCAGTTTGCGCAGACATACGACGCACTCAACAAGAGCATCCGCCTAATGATATTTATGCCTCTGAAGTTGCTACAACAACAGTTAGAGATACTATTATATATATAAGAAAATTCAGAGACACTATTATATATAAAATTGATTATGAGCATATTAAAGATACAATATATAAAACAATAGAAATCGTAGATACTATTTATAAAACATTTAGAAAAAGGCGTGAAAGATGAAAGATGTAGCTAGAATAGATATTATAGCCGCTATGGAAAGACTGGATCACTTAGTCTATAAAAGCGATACAACTCCTTATAATTTAAACATTGTAGGTATTAGAGCAGCTAAACCAACTGTTAATAAGTTTAACTGTCTAATGACTGTATTCTGGAAATACGAAGGAAATTGGAATATATATAAGATGCAAATGACTAGTTTACCAGGGCTCCATTGGTTGGAGAACCCAATGAATACTAAAGGCTGTGCTATTCTTAAGGAAGGCCAGTACAAGTCCGTCTACAAGGTGGATAAGCATAATTCAAAATACGATGCACTTTGCCAGAGGCTGGGAGACGTCACGGTTTACAGAGACGGAGATCGAGATAGAAAATATGACTTAGTAAAAGGAACTGAAATGACAGGGAAGTTCGGTATTAATTTACACCGAGCTCATCCTAATTACGAACTTGAGACAGTAAATAAATATTCAGCTGGCTGTCAAGTGATACAAGATCCAGACGAATTTGACGTTCATATGGAAGTTGTAAAAAAAGCAGCTGAGGTATGGGGAAACAATTTCACCTATACATTAATTAACGAAAAAGATTTATTATAATGGGAAAATTATTTGATTTTTGTGGAGGTCGTAAGACGACTTTTGCTTTATTATTATTTGTAGCTGTAACAGCATTTTTATTTTTAGATAAATGTGAATTTGCAGGATGGTCAAATTTCATCATTTGGGTATTTGGAACATACGCTTTAGGAAATGGTGTAGAACATGTAGGAAGAGCACTGAAGAAAGGTAAATGACAAAGTGCTCAAGAAAGACTGGCTATATAAGATCATTATCTTAGCTTTATTCTTGTTACTCTTATTCATCCAATTTTGCGATAGAACCGTAGAACCCGTAGAAACGGAGACAATAATAAAGATAGAGAAAGATAGTATCTATATTCCAGGTAAATCTGATACTGTATTTTTTGAAAAACAGGTGCCTTACATTGTTGAGGTACCTGTTTATAAATATAAGTACATAGATAGAATAGATTCTATTACCAGAGATACAACCAGAACCTATGTAACTAATGTAGAAGATTCTTTAATTTCAGGTACTATTACCACAGAATTAAATAAAGACTCTTGTTTAGTACAACGTCAGTTTTTAAACTACACACCAAAGTTCCCCCAGTATATCTATAGAACAGACACTATTAAGATATCAGAAAAGATTACAATACAGAAAAATAGATTTAAAATGTTTGCAGGATTAGAAATAGGAGGAAGTAAGGCTCAATTTAATTTTGGTCCTAAAATATCTCTGTTAAGTAGAAAAGATTTACTATATTCCTACAATTATGACATTATTAACAGAACCCACAACTTAAGTTTTATGTATAAGATAGTTAATCCTTTTAAGAAGAAACTATCATTAGATTAATTATATTTGTAATATGCTCCCACTTATAGACCTACATAGCCAATTAGATGAAGCTTTAAATATAAACTCTTCAGACTCCGTATTCAGTGATTTATACTATACAGATATTATCAACGAACAGAGGTCCTTATGGCTAAGAAATGAGTACAATAAAAACAGATCCATAGATCCTAATGTACAACAAGAACTAGCATGTGTAGAATTAGAATTAGTAGACCCAGACACATGTTGTAATTTATCTATTCCTCTGTCTTGCAAAGTAGTACGCACTAAAAAACAAATACCTAATACTATAGAATTCTATTATAGAAAAGGTATCACATCAGTAGGTCCTGTAGATATTACAAAGAAAAGATTTACAATGATAGATTATAACAGAGTTCCATATGCTGGTAACGGCAGAACGACTAAAAATGCTATATATACATTTCTGTATGATCGATACATATACATCATGGGCAATAACCCAGGAGTTAAAATACTAAAATACATAACTATAAGAGGACTATTTGAAGATCCAAGCGCTTTAGGAGACTTTATAAACTGCGCAGGAAAACCTTGTTGGAGTCCTTATGATATCTATCCTATAAACCAATGGATGTGGGCATATATTAAACCACAAATAATACAACAATTAATGCAAAAACAGATGATGCCTTTAGATGAGAGTAATGATGCTAAAGATAACAAAACAGAACTATCACAATCACAACCACAACAAAGTGCAAAACAAAGAAAGTAACATATATTTAAAAAGAGGCAAAGGAAAAACTACAGGAGATATCCATAAGTATGATTTTTTTAAGCATTATAAAAAGAATGCAAAAAATGCCAAATTAGAACGTAAAGAATATGATGCTTTTCTAAAAGAGCTTTTATCAATCTTTAGTAGGACTATAGTTAAAGAAAATATGCAATTAAAACTAGGACCTTTAGGATATCTAAGAGTAAAAGCTAATAAGTTGCACTTTTTTAAAAAAAATGGAGAAAAGTCTAAGTCGTTAAAAGTTGATTGGCCTACAACATGGAAAATGTGGGAAAAAACATATGAAGGAAAAACAAGAGATGAGATAACAGAACTTAAAGGAAAGAAAGTAGTTTACTTTATGAACGATCATACAAATCAAGAGTTTTATCAACATTATTGGGATAAACTTACTTCCTCAGTAAAATACCACAGGTTTTATGAGTTTACACCATCTAGACAATATTCTAGATTAATTAATACAGTAGTAAAAGACCCAAATAGAAAAATATATTATTATGGATGATTTTATAGAAGAAGTATCAGAAGGAGGAAGCGTAGTCTGGACCAAGAAGGTAGAACTAGAAGACGGAACCTCTATAATGACTAAAGTAGAAAAAGTAGAAAACGGCTATATAAAGTGTGTAGATAAGAGTATTAAAGAAGAAGACGGATGGAAATTTGAAAGTAAAAAAACTATCCATACGGAGAATCCTTTACAAGAAAAGTCGCTTATACAAAAACTGGCAGAAGCCTTAAAAGACTAAGACATGTACGCAGGAAACACAGTATCTTATAAAAATGTAGTAGATAAGGTATTTAGAGACTTTGGATTCAAATACGATATCAATGATGAAGAAGTTTTAGAATGGCTTGCTGAATTTATGGCTCATACAAATGTAGGGCTTGTCATGACTGATAAGGTAGCTTATTTAGATATATGTGATGGGAGATCCGATCTTCCTTTAGACTTACATAAAATAAAACAAGCTGCTGAATTACAAGGAGTTACCTCAACAGAAGAAGCTAAATGTGGTAAAGGAACAATAGTTCCTATGAGATGGTCTACAGATAACTTTCATGTTAGATATCATCTTGATGATAGAGACTATACTACTCAATCAGAAAATACTTATACAGTGGGTCAGGGATATATCTTTCCTTCTTTTAGTAAAGGAATGGTTGCACTGTCTTATGAAGCTATACCAACAGATGATTGTGGATATCCTACTATCCCTGCAGAACAACAATGGTTAGAAGCAGGATCTTGGTTCATAGCTCACAAAATTGCTAGAAAACTATGGCTACGTAATGAGATTCCCGCAGACAAATTTCAAATTATCGAAAGAGATAGAGACTGGTATTTTGCCCAAGCTGTTAATTTTGCTAAACAATTTAATGGTGTAGATGATGCAGAATCCTTTAAGAATCAGCATGTTAGAACTATTCCTAGTATTCAAAGTCATGCTTCATTCTTTGCTAATATGCAACTGCCTGAACAAAGATATTTTAGACCTAAAGTAGCTAGTAATTTCCTTACTTCAGAAGAAAATAGTTTAAAATTACAAAGTACAAGCAATGTGTGTGCTTCTACAACTACTGATTATTTACCCATACTTATTACAGGAGTAGCAACAGCTATAGCTACTACAACAGCATCCGTAATCAGTCAATTGACTTTTTATGGTTCTACTCCTATTACTCAACATGGACATTGTTGGTCGACTTTACCAAACCCAACTACGTCAGACTCTATTGACTCTTTAGGTTCTATAGCCGCTCCAGGAGCATTTACAAGCAATCTAACGGGCTTAACTGCCGCAACAACCTATTATGTAAGATCGTTTGCTACACATACTTCAGGCACGTCCTATGGAACAGAAACTTCATTTACTACATTACCATAAATGAAAAAATCTATCAACACATACACAGGGCTGATGCAAGACACAGCATATGACTCTATAAAATCTGCTTTATATATAGATGCTAGAGATGTCAGAATAACTACTTCAGAAGGAGAATCCCAAGGAGCTATCACTAATATGATAGGAAATGAACAAGCCTTTATAGTTCCTCAAAATGATTCAGGAACACAGCTGGGATTAAAAGAAATTATAGGAGTAGCTACTATCAGAGAAAAAATAATTATTTTCACTACAGATGATTCTGGAAACAATGGATGGATTTATTATGTAGAATATGATTTACAAACCAGAAATATCAATGCTCTTACGCCTCGTTTAATATATGATAATAATGGAAGTCCTGAAGAACTATTTTTTAAAAAAGATTGGCCTATAGAAGCAGTTGGAAGATTTGAATCAGAATGCACTCAAAGAATATACTGGACAGATTATAACAACTTTATAAGATCATTAAATATAGCAGATTTCAATACTACTAGTTCTCCTATAACTACTCATATAGGCGTAATAGATATATTCCCTGATATCACATATACTCAACCTATACTTTTAAATATAGCTCCTGGAGGAGGTAGCCTCAAGGCAGGAATGTATCAATTTGCATATAGATTAAGAACAGATGATGGTAAAACTACTTTAATCTCTCCTCCTGGTAATATAATGCATATTATAGGATCTTCAGAAAATGCAAGTCCTTCAGGAAAAATGATGGGCAGTAGAAAAGGAACTATTACAGGAAAAACTATTACCATAAGAATAGACACTACTAATTATATCAATATTTTTGAATACATAGAATTAATAGGAATTTTTTATGAAGACTATAACGGAACTCCTGAAATTTTTACAATAGAAACAAATAACTTAGATCCAGGTAGTACATTTATAGATATTATATATTCTGGAAATGAAGAGAGCATTACTACCATATTACCTATAGAATACGCTGTAAAAATCTATCCTTTTAAAACAGCAAAAACAATAGTTCCTAAAGATAACTCTTTAGTTATAGCTAATATAAAACAAAGTTTCTTTTCTATACAAGACTTATTAGCTGCTAACGAAGAATTTAATGCACAAACTTATAGATACGATTCAGGTGCTTCTTTGCCAGGTCCTGCAGCAGATGATGCTACAAAATTTAATGTAAAATATAATGCAGATAGACAATGGATGGGAATCTGGCATACTGACGAACAATATAAATATAAACTTAATGGAACTACTTTAGGAGGACAATCTTTAGCAACAACAGCTCCTATTGGTACAGGAGCTATAAATATCTCTTATCAATTTACTTTAAAAAAGAGACTATTAGATACTGGTCAACAACCTGGTGACAAAATCAACTGGTTAGGTCCAGATACTACAGACTCTTCTTATAATGATGGTTATACTTATTATAACAAATCTTATGGTAATGATGGCTCTGCATATATTACAGGACTATCAAGAGGTTATAAAAGAGGAGAAACATATCGTTTTGGAATAGTTTTTTATAATAAAAAAGGAGAAGCTTCTTATGTAGAACATCTAGGAGATATTAAATTTCCAGATATATCAGATAAAGATGATGTTTTAAGAGAAGGACAATACTATTTTCCTGTTGCAACAGATGTTACCCCTCCTACTCTAGGTGATAGCCATGAAACATGGGGATATGATGTAGGATTAGATTTTACTTTAGATTTTTCCTCATGTCCTAGTATACTAACACAAGTTTCAGCTTGGCAAATAGTAAGAGTACCTAGAAGTAATGAAGACAAAAGGAGAATATGTTCAGGGATAGGAAGAACTACTAAAAACATTTCTGTAGGACCAGAGGAATCGCAAACAATATGGAATTTTGAAGCTCCTAATAATGAGAATATATCTCATCCTTATTTCTATAGTCATTTTTATGGTTTTACAGGAGCTACAGGTCATCAATTGATTGGATCAGTAATGAATGGTCAATGGACTACTTTTTCAAGTGATCAAATGAAACTTGGAATACAAAATGCAGGAAGTTCATTCTATCAGAGTGATGATCCTGATTATATTAATAAAGACTATATACTATTATACTCTCCAGAAATTTCTTATAACTGGCAAGTTAAAAAGTCTATTCCTACAGGAGTAGGAGAGGATTTGGGTTTATTGATGACAGGATCTTATGGTTTATTTGCAGGGTATCCTGAAAATATTGAGGGCAATTGGTCTGCTAGACCCAGTAATTGGTATAGTCGAGAAACAGTCCATACACTCGCACCAAAAGAACTATTTGGGAAGAATGGAAATATCGTAGATGTTGATAGAAAACTTCGTTCCACAGCTCCTATTGATAGAGAAACTGAACTAGGTAAATTTGTAACTACTCCAGGAGTTGGCGAATGGCCAATAGCTGCAAGAGGAGTAGAATACTTTAGAGGAGTTAGAGACTGTTTCTTTATGTCAAATGGACTTGCTCATGAAAAATACGCTATGGGACAAGTAGGTGCACAAGCTGTATGTATGAAAACCTATGCTACAACAGAGAGTAATGGAAACACTCCACGATACCTAAGAAATCTATATGCTGGCGTTAATCAAGCTGGATCTCCTACTGCTAACGCCCAGGGACGTAGACTAAACTACCCAGATAATGAGATCAACACAGCATTAGCAAGAGGAGCACGTTGTTTAGCTATAGCAACAAAAGCTATATTTCAAGATTTTCAAGGTAATTGGACTAATCCACAAATGGATAGTTTTCATTTTAGAACTTATGGTCAAGGTGTTCCTGCAGTAGGTCCTGAATATTGGCCTAATGTAAAGAAAAATAATGGAGTTAGTCCTTTATATCCTTATTGTTTTCCTTTACCTGTAACACCAGGGATTTATAATGAATTTAACGGCATTAAACTTTGCCCTAGAAGCCCTTATATTCCAGGTCAACACCAATCTTCTATAATAGCTACTCCCGTATTTGATTTATATGCTTATAAATCAGAGATATACGGAGGAACTAGTCAAAGTGCCTTAGAGAATAATATTTTTATACCTTGTTCTGCTGTAATAGAACCTACTAATATAACTGATGTTAAAATATACGGAGGAGATACATTTATAGGAATGTTCGAACTTGTTATAAACAGCACTGTTCTTGATGGGACACCTTTTGCTTATGGAAAAGGGAGCCCAAATTCTAACGAGGCTTTTCATGAGAATCGTCTAGAAACTATCATTTTTCCTGTAGAAACAGGAATGCAGTTAGAACTAGTATGGGGAGATACTCCTCAAAAAGGTGCTCAACAATTTTGGGGTTCAGATACTCTCTTTATACTCAGACAAGAAAATGGAAATTTATCTCAAGGAGCAGGAAGCAGTACTTACGCTCCTCAAGTAAATAATAATGGGGTTAGTTCTGGAAATGCATATACTGGAGTATCTGGTGATAATATAGAAACACTTGCAGGGCCTCTTTATAATCCTGTATACAATTTAGATAACTCAAAATCATCTTTAGCATTTTTTGTTAAACCAGCTACTTTAGGGGATTGTGGAATAGATGATACCAGAGCTTATTTATCAGATGTGAAAATAAATGAAGAGTCAATAGATTCCTGGACTATTTTCAGAACAGAAAATGTTTATAATGTTGAATCACTACACGGTCCTATAAACAAAATACTTAATTGGAATGATACTGTTTATTTTTTCCAAGATAGAGCTGTAGGATCTTATAGTATTAATCCTAGAGCTGTAACAACCACAGAAGATGGTCAACCTACACAATTAGGTTCAGGAAAAGGATTTGCTCACCATAAGTATTTTAGTACAGAATTTGGCTCTATTCATCAATGGGCAGTAAAAGCTACAGATAAAGGTATATACTATTATGACTCTATTCATAAAAAAATATTTAAAATAGGAGCAGAAGGAAATCAACCTCTATCTGAAATAAAAGGAATGCATAGCTTTTTAGAACCAATAGATGGTCCAATCTTATTAAGAAAACTAGATACACCAATAGGAGGAGACAATCCTATTCTAAATAGAGGAGTCATTGTAGAGAGAGATAAAATAAATGATGAAGTCTTCTTTACCTTTAGAGGATTTAAACAATACAGACCTTTTGGATATTTAGGAAATGGAGGAGCAGTTACCTACTTACCTGATGAAAGAGTCTTTATACCTAATACTGAGCCTACACCTGATGAAGGTGAGTATTACCAAGTAGGTAATACCCTTGTAAGAACAGATGATGATGGAGGATTCGAAGGAAATCGTACTAAACTTATAACTGGATCTACTAGAATAGATAACGAATTTACATTAGTATATGATGAACTAGCAGAACAATTCTCTTCATTTTATTCAACAACTCCTCCTATTTATATAGAAAATGGAGATATTCTAATATCTACTAATCCTACAGATAGAAAAACTACCTTTACCCATAACAAAGGTAACTGGGGAGAGATGTATGGAGCTGTTAAAGAGGCTTATGTAAAACTTGTAATTAATCCTAATGCTGATATAAATAAAGTTTTAAGGTTTATAGAATTTAATTCTATAGTAAATGATAATAAAAATATTGCTGTAGATAGAGTTTTAACAATAACAGCTTTTAGATTACAGACAGAATACCAAGATACAACAAAAACAGCATTCTCTGCAGCTACTATAAAAAGGCGTTTTGATAAATGGAGAGTAAAAATTCCAAGAGATCAACTTAGCGCTGATAAAAGAGGACGTTTGAGAAGTACCTATTTTATCTTAACTTTATACTATGATAATACGTACAATAAAGAATTGATACTCAACAGAATAATGTCTCACTATGATATACAGGTTTTTTAACTATGCCCGATCCACCAAAAAATATAAAATTAAGTGCAAAGGAAATAGTAAATAGTCTACCTACTATATCTTATAAAGATTATTTAAACTATAAACCTGAACCTAAAAGGAACTTTCCTATAGATTTTAACTTACATAGTGCAGGAAATTTAAGAGATGCAAGCGTTTCAGGAAGATTAGATATTCCTTTATCAGAAAGACTTAATCTTAATCTTAATGCTGGTAAGAATAGTTATGGAGCTGGTTTCTCATATAAATTTGATAAAGGAGGTCATCTACATCCCCATGGAGAAGGACCTGAAGCAAAATGGAATAGAGAAAGACAAGAAAAATTCCAAGCAGAATGGGAAGCACTTGCAAAATTAAAAAAGGAACAGGCTCAAGAACTACAAGACGCAAAAGCACAATATGAAGCAGATAAAATATCTTATGCAGACTATCAAGCAACAGCTTCCAGAAATAGAAAAATCTTAGAAACTGAAAGAACAAGGGTACAAAACGTACGAGATAATGTACTAAATACTGCAGCTGATCTTAATATAAAGAAACAGCAAATTTTTCGAACACCTCATTCAGATCAAACTGATATACAACGAGAAGCAGCGGCTTACTATCATAATATATTAGCTCCTTCATATAATGAGGATGGTAGTCTTAAAACTAAAGCAGACCAGAAAAAAGCAATAAAAAACATGCCTCAAGCTTTAAAAGATGTTTTACCAAATGAAGGGCTCTATGATTTATTTGTACACAATAAATTTGATGGTAGTGGGAATCTTATAAATAGAGAAAATCCTGGACAACCTATTACCGATCCTTATGAGCAAGATCAAGTAAAATATTATTCTAATAGAGGTTTATATTGTACGCCCGGCTCTACAGACTGTTACAGAAGAGCAGGCGCTGATGACATGCCAGTATTAAGTGGAAACCTAGGATTTTATAATAAAGCTGAAGCAGGAAAAATACCATTCAAACAAATACCTGATACAGAAGCAGAAATAGGAGATATGTCATTAATAAAAGGAATGGCTCCTCAAGATTATGCAGTTAGTGGTTCTCCTAAAGTAGAAAGAGTTCACCATACTACAGTAGTTTCTGAACTAGGAGATTTAGAAGATGACCAAATTAATTTTATGAGTGCTTATTCTCCTGGTGGAGGAAGCAGATCAAGGTTTAGTAATGACCGTTATGAAGTTGATCCTAATAGTCAATTTGGAGATAAAGATCTTTTATTTTATAGATATGTTGGTAATACTCCTCAGTTAGAAAAGAATGTACGTCCTGAAAATCTAGTTAAAGATTATCCTGTTACTGAAATGCCTACCTTTGACGAAGCAGATTATCAGCATCCTGTTCGTATGCCTCTTATAGGACCTACTTATATGGGAATATCTGATGCTCAACTTGCAGCTGAACAAAATAAAATAGTAGAACAAATGAATAGTTTTGATCCTACTGCAAATATGAATAAAAGAGAACTTAAAAAATATAATAAATTTAAAGATCAATTTAATTTCCCAAGTTTAGCATATAGTAGATATGCAGATGCTCCGTATAAAACAGGCGGGTCTTTACCTGGATTTCAAGGAACAATAGTTCCTAAAGGTCTAGGTCCATCAGAGCCACCCCCTATTGATGTATATAAAGGAAGTGAAAATTGGCCTCAGTATTTAGAATACAAAAAACAATTAGATGCGTATAATGCAAATCAAGTAAAACACAAAGAACTAGAAGGTCTTGGTTATAAACCTTATAAAAATATATCAACATCTGCTTTTGAAAGATTTGGTGAAAAAGATTTAATGAATTCAGAATATGTTCAGGGCTATACTTATCCAGATAATTCAACTGAACTTAATATACCCAGTTTTGGAGAAAATAATGGGATTGGCATGACATATACTGATGCGGCAACTAAAAAATCATGGTTTCCATCTTATTCAAAACCAGTTGGTAATTATAATGTAGTCAAATCTCCTTCAGAATTACAAGCTGAACAAGAAATTGCATCTCAAAATGCATATAATGAAAGTATTAAAGGAGGTACATTAATAGGAGGATATAGAGCTGGTGATGGCAAAATGTATGGTTCATATTACTTAATGCCTGATGGTAGTAAAATAGCATCTGGACCAACACTTGAAGAAGGAGCACTTGCAGGAGCAGGTGGTCTTAAAGGATATGCATATGGAGGAGCATTTCCTACTGAACCTCCTACTGAACCTGATGGAGTACCAACAGAAGTTCCTGGAACAAAACAAGATTTTATAAACAGTATCAGAAACTTTAAACTCAGAGATGTTTCAGGACCTCAATTTGATAGAAATGTTGCTGTAGCACTACAAGCTCTCAGTAATTATGGTTTTAACCCTGAAAACGAAACAACTATAACCTCTCTCTTTAGAGGTGCAGGAACAAATGCAGGAGTTGGTGGAGTAGAAAATTCTAGACATTTATCAGGTAATGCTATGGATATAAGTTCTAAAAAAGATTCTAAAGAATTTATAGACTGGACACATACTGATGAGGGAGAAAAATGGCTTAAAGATTTTAATATTAATAGATTAGATGAAAGAAAGAAACCAGATGCTTCTCATTGGCATTTTGGATTTAATGATCCTGAAAATACTGAAAATATAGAAAACTATAAATTCTACAATCAAGTTTTTGATAAGTATAAAAATCCTGAAGGTTATATGGATTTTAATAAGTATGTGAATATGCCTCAATTTAAACCAGGAGATTTTGATCCTGTACAAGTAGAACCAAGACCTATAGCAAAAATTGATAATTTAGGACCATCTCCAGCATTACAAGAATTACCAACAATAAAGTCTCTTGCTATTAATACAACAACAGAGGCCTATCGAGAAGCAGAAGCTTACAAGGATCTACTAGATAATATGATTAGAGGTAATCGTAGAGGAGGAACTATATCACCTGGAAAAGCTAGTAAAATACTTCATGATGGAACAGTACATGGAAAGCCCATTACAGATAAACAAAGAAGATTCTTTGGAGCTATGAGTAATAAGGAATATGGAGGAATGAAATTTCATTACGGAGGAAGACCTGGACATGTTCATCCTAAAGGTGAATACACAAATGAAGAAGAATATCAAAAAGCATTAGAAGAATATAAAAACATATATGCAAAAAGACAAAAGCTTAAAGACCTAAATCTTAAATATTCTAATCCTGGGGCATGGAATGACCAACAAGAGAATGATATAGTTTGGAAAGATATATTAGATGAGGATGCATATTTAAAATCAGGTTCTGATCAAAAATTTCCTTCATTGCAAGAAGAATTAGATTGGTTGGATAAAGAAAATATTATTGGATATAAAAAGAAAGATCTTTTAGGGGATGATATGCATCTGCAAAGAATGTTAGATGCAGGATACATTACTCAAGAAGCATATGATGAAAGATATGGAAAAAGACCTGATTGGTCAAAAGCTAAAAATAAAGATGAAGTTTATGATCTTTTAAGAGCATATGATGATCAAGGTGAAAGAATAAAAGGACAACATCTATTTGGTATAGATAAAGGATGGTATAATAAATATATTCAAGAGCCATTAAAGAAAAAGTTTCCTAATGAAGAAGAATATAGAATAGAAAGGGATAAAATATTTCAGGAAACTGTTCCTTACAATATGGAGAATTATTATGATTCTGATTGGTATAAAGAAAATATTACTCCACTTAATGATAAAGGAGATGCTATACGTAATAGAAGATCCTTTTTAGAGGGTAAATATATTACTCAGGAAGCAGAGACTGATAATAAATTTAAGTATAATCCACGAAGTGTAATGGATCATGAATATAAATGGTCAAATCCAAGTGGTTCAAGTGATGTTTATCAATATGCTTACCAAAATGAAGATGATTTAAATGAAGCTTTTGAATATTATAAAAAAGACATAAATGAAAAAATAAATGAAGAGTATCCTATAAGTGGTTATAGACTTAAAAGTGGAATGAATCCTCGTAAAACAAAAACTGTATATAAGAAATTAAAATCTGTTGAAGATACTGATTTAGGTAAGTCTCATACTGATAACAAAAATCGTGAACCACTATTAGATAAAAAAGGAAATATTGTAACAAAAACAAGAGCTGAAGAACATTGGGGTGAATATCTTCCATATTGGGATCTACCAAGCGCAAGAAAACCATATTTAATTAGTCCTGAAGAATTAGAAATTAGAGACAGAGCAGATTACCAAAATGAATTAAAAGATTTAGGTTTATATGATGGAAATATAACAGGAGAAAATACTGAAGATTGGCAAACTGCATTAAAGTATTTTGGAGATGAGTCAACATATGATATACAACAAGCATATGTTAATAAAGGATTAAATCCTGATGGTACTGCTCCAAGTACAGATCAGTTATCAAGAGATTTCCCTCCTCCTGCAGGTTATACAGCTGTTTTGGGAGATGCAGATCCAGCATTTGGAACTTATGGTAATTATTATACATCTCTTACAAGTGAAGGTGAAGATATTCCTTTTGGAAAAACTGAAGAAGATTATTTAAAATGGAAAGAAGATTTAAATTCTAGTGGTTATCCAGTAAATAAAAAAGAAATAGAAGAAAAGAAAAATGAAAGAGTAATAAAAGCTAGTTTCCATTCAGGGGGATTTCTTAAAGATCATGAACATCCTCACTCTGTTGAGTATGACCCTGGTGTAAACCCTACATATGATGAAAGAGGAAATATACTAACTGAAACAGATAATAATCAACCTGTTTATGTAAAAGATAAAAGTGATCCTAGATATCAAAAATATTTACAACAGAAAGCACTATATGAAAAGTTAAATAAAGAAAGTGAACAAGAAACAATTGAAAATACAAATAGGTATAATAAACTTGCAGCATCTGGAAGCTTTTCAAAGCCTACTGATTTAAATACATATTTAAAAAGAACTAAATCAGTTGAAACTATTGATGCTCCTTCTCAAGAATATAAAATTTTAGATAACGACTATGCTGCTGCTGTAAATGCAGAAGAAGCATATAAAAAAATGCAACAAGTAAATCAAGAAATTTCTAAAGAAACAAAATTACCTAAAGGTGAAATAAAAATACCTAAAGGTTCTCATTTAATTCACGGATATCCAACAGAATCTCCAGTAGGTATAGTTGATTCTTACTACTTAACTCCTACAGGAGAAAAAATTCCTACAGGTCCTACTATGGAAGATTATGAAACTTTTAAAACAGAAAAAAAACTTCCTAAAGAAGGAGAATATCATATGGCACCTATTGAATTTAAATACGGAGGAAGACCTTATCCCTCAGCACCTTACTATCCTTATAAAGGAGAAACTCTTAGAATAGATAAAAACTATGATAAGACACATGTACAACCTTCAGTTTTTGCTTATGGAGGAACCACTGAACCTGAACCTTATTACTATGGGGCTACAAATAAATATTCTCCTACTGGAACCCAGAATAGACAATACCACCATGGAGGACCTCGTTTCTCACTAACTTCTGAAAATAGACCTATAACAGAAGGGAGTCTTACTAATCAAATGTTGAATCAGCAATTTCAAGATTTAGAATTTGCTAACTATTCCACTAATAAACACACACTTGGGCTAAATACTCCTTTAGGAAATAGACCACTAAACAAAACAAACTGGTATCCATATTTTAATGCGTCTGCTTCTTTAAATAATCGTAAAACTAGACATGGAAGACCTGGTACTCCTAACTCTGCAGGCTTAGATGTAGGTTATCACATAGATGATTGGAAATCTAAACCTGGAATAGAAGGAGATCTTAATTTTGAGCTACAAAATCAAAAGCAATTAAGAAACAGAAACTTTACTACGGATAATAGAGTTAATTTAGGAGCTCAATATGTAAATAATACTTTACAACCCTATATAGGAGGTGACTTTGGATTAGATTATACTTTTAGTAATAAAAGAAGAAAGCCTATAGGAAATATAAAAGGAGGTTTAAATGTTAGAATGCCTTTTAGAAATACCAAAGGAGTAGACTTAGGATATTCTTCTACAGGAAGCCGCAGAGTTCTAGGAAGAGATGCAGGATTTGATCAAATTGGATCTGGCGTAACGAATATAAGTCCTTACATAGAAGGAAATTATAATATAGGAGACAATTTAAGTCTATCAGGAAAAGCAGGATATAATTTACTTGGAAACCAGCCTTCTTATGAAGCAGGTTTAAAGTATAATATAGGGAATAAAATGAAAAAAAAATATTCCAGAGAACACGGAGGAACTCATCCAACTTGGCAAGAAAAAAAGAATGCAGAAAATAGAGTTGCTTGGGAACAACAAACTAAAGATTATTGGGCAGAACAAGATAAGTATCAACAAGATTTAAAAAAATATAACGAGTATACAACTGCTCAAGACGCACTAACAGCAGAACAAAATAGAACTAGTCAAGCTAGAGCAAGAGCAGTAGAACTAGGAATAAAAGCGTATCATGATCCAGATTATCGAAAACAAATTCTTAATCATTATATAAAACCTGGAGAATGGAATGACTATGATCCTTTTTACTGTTCAACAAGAAGTTGTGAATTAGAAAGAGCTGCGGGATATACTATGCCAGGAACAGATGATCTAGTAAAAAGAATATCAGGAACACACTCTTGGAGAGACCAATCAGAAGATATGGGATATCAAAAAGTAGATCCTAGAGAGATAGAGGCTGGAGACAGAATACTTTATGGAGGAGATAGGCCATTCCATAGTCTTATATACGCAGGAATGTCAGAACTTCCTTCTATCCGTAGTGTCCCTATGAGTGGATCTGAGGAGAACTTTAGGAGACAGGGCGAACCGATACAAGCTGATGGAAATGAACGCATGGGCAAGATTATAGCTGATGGAAAACCAAACATACAACCAATGGTCTTAAACGATCATGGTAGTGGATCTGATTGGGATTATAATGCTTCTTCCTCTCTTAAAAGCGTATTAGAAGGTAATCCAATGACTGATAATAATCGCTATAATGCTTACAGATATGTAGGAAACACCCCACAGCTCCAACAAAACGTAGATGCATATGGAAACATAGTAAAACCTACAATTCCTACAGGAGTAATGCCCCCAATACCAGCAAAATATATAAATACTAATATTCAAAACAGACAGATACAAAATGTACCTGCTCCCAATTATGACCACCTATTAAATAAAAGAGGAAACATGAAAAGAAAATTTAAAAAAAGAGGGGGTCCAGGGGATCCTCCAACACAGGCAGAGTTTGATGCTATGTCTCAAAGTCAAAAAGAAGCTCTTGTTAAACAGTATCCTGAAAGATACAACATTCATTCGGATTTTCTTCCTCCTTCACAAACAGAGTTTGATAAAATGGATCAAAAAACTAAAGAGATAATGCTTCTTAGATATCCTGAAAAAAGATATAAAATTAGTTCAGATATTCCTTCAGCAGAAGATTTACAGAAACTAACAGCAGAAGATTTATTTCAAGTAGGACCAGGTGGATATGGTACTATGGGAGAGTATAATATGTCTGATGCTGAAACAAGAGCTAAATGGGATGCTTGGGCTAATAGTGTCAGACGTGGAACTCTTGAAACAGATTATCCTAAAAAATCTCAGGAGGGTATGTTACAAAGTAATACAATAGCTCCTACAACTGATCCTTATCAGAATCCTACTTACAATCAATATCTTAATCTAATAGAAGCTCCGCTTCCTGCAGCAGAAAGTACAGGAACAAGATTTACAGATATGCAAAGAGGAAATAGTAACACACCATCACCTATAGGAGGAGCGCCTGGAGCTGGAGAAGTACTTAGTTTACCATACTTTACAGGGGAACTAGTTGATCGTATTAGTACACCATTTGGAGCATTTAGGAAAAAAGGAGGCTACATGGGAATAAATCCTGACCATAAAGATTACTGTACGCCAATGTCAAAATCAACATGCACTGGTGGTAGAAGAGCATTAGCTAAAAGACTAAAGCCAGGTGGGGACTTATATAGAGGCAACAAAGAAAAAGGTGGGTACATGAACTATTTACAGAATGGAGGTCCTGTTAATCCTTATGACACAAGTGGTTATTATAGTGGATATGATTCACTAGATAGTATAGGAAATACTCCTACACAGCCTGGTGGAATGCCTGATTTAACAGGCACAGACTTTTTTGATACAGGAGATCCTGCATTAGGAGGTGATGGATCAACCACAAATACTGGTAGTAATAATATGGGACAGTATGCAAATTATGCAATGACTGCTGCAAATATAGGAACAGATATAGCTAGATATAATAAAGATCCTAATACTCCAAAGTATTTAGAAAGTGAAGATGCTATGAATCAAAGTGCTGATCAAATAATAAGCAACATTCCTATATATGGACAATTTCATGGATTAGCTACAGCAGGAAGTAATGCACTTACTCCTGAAGCAGAAGAAACAAACTATGATGAACATGGGAATGTAATAGGTGAAAGATATAAATCAACTTTTGACAAACAAAAGGCTGTCTGGTTTGCACCAGAACATAAACGCATAGTTGATAAAATAGCTGCAAAAGACTGGGGAGGTCTAGCTAGGACAATCCTATTACCAACCTCCAATCAATGGAAAGAAACTTTTGAAAATCAAGGAAAGATCCATGGAGATATGGGATATGCTGCAGAACCAGGAAGTTCTCGTAATACGGTACCTGGGTTTGAACAACAAACAGCAGGTGGAGGACAAAATCTAAATTATTTAGATACAAATATGCCTCAACAACAAACTAAACGAGGAGGATATCAACGATATTTCCAAAATGGAGGAGAAATGCCTCAACTTGCAGAATTTAATGGAGGGTATACCCATGATGATGCTAGTGCAGGAAATATGAATCAAGGCATTCCTGTAGGTCCTAATGGAACTGTAGAAAAGAATGAAACTATGGCTGATTCAAAAGATGGATCTAAATTTATCTTTACTGATACAACAACAATGACAAAGGATATAGCTAATGAGTTTGGGTATCCAAAAAGATTTGTTGGGAAAACATATGCTGATATATCTAAAAGCCTTAAACCTGGAGGATGGGCAAAAAGAATAGATGATACTGAGGATAATACCACTATGAAATTAGAAACAGATAGACTTATAGGCGCTTGGGAAAAACAAGAAGAAGATGAGTTTAACAAGAAGATGGCAACAATGGCTGAAGAACATCCTGAGAAGTTTGAGCAAATGATGCAAGCACAGCAACAAGCAGAACAAATGATGCAACAGCAACAAATGCAACAGCAACAACAAGAACAACAAATGCAACAAGGTCCTTCTCCTGAAGAACAAGCTATGATGGCGCAACAACAAGAAATGCAACAAGGTCCTCCTCAAGGTCCGCCACAAGGAATGCCTCCTCAAGGTATGGCACCACAAGGGATGCCTATGGGTAAAATGGGTGGACATAGAGGTTCCAGCTGCGGATGTCACGAAATGGGAGGATATATGGACTATATAAATCCTACAACAGAAAATGCCGTGCCTTATACTGCAACTAATCCATACGCTCTACCAGTATCTGAGGAATTTAATATATCAAATTCCTCTGTTAATACTACATCAAGTCTACCTAAAAATCAAGTATTAAATATCACTGATACTCAATATAGTTCACATCCTAGAACATGGCAGAACAAAGATGTTGTAAATAGGGACCCATGGTTAAAACCAGACCGCACAAGATCATACGAAACAGGAGGCTATACAGAACCAGATGATCCTACAAAATGGACAGACGATGAAAGAAAAGCTTTTCAAAAATGGGCTAATACAGAAGCAGGTTCAGATATTACAAAAATAGAAGGAGGAGATTACGGATGGGGGAAAGGCTCAAAAGCTGCTTGGGAAAAATATAAAGATAAATATTTAGATAAATTATATGCAGATCAGGCTACAAAGGAACATGATGAATTTCTACAAGGAATAAAAGATGCAGAAGAGGCAGAAAGAATAGCTAATGAAAAAGCTTGGGCTAAAATAGATGAAGATCAAAAGAATATGGAGATATTAGAAGCAATAGATATACCAGTAATAGAAGAAGAGGATGATAAGGTAAATACAGGATTAACAGAGAAAGGTTATAAACAACATGAAGGATATGAACATAAAAGAACTACAGCTGAAAAACTAGCAGCAGCTGGGACACCTCTATGGAATATAGGACAAGGTATATATGGAATGACTCAAACTCCTGATAAACTTGGAAGAATCGATCCTATACAAGCTGAAAGAGTAGATTATAGTGAAGCTGTAAAAAGAGCACAAGAAGCGG
>Ga0098047_10000287_pt1 | contig 20417 bp, 29 predicted proteins | sample 12_taG_FD_92585 | JGI IMG/M metagenome (GOLD analysis project Ga0098047, IMG submission 92585) | Marine viral communities from the Subarctic Pacific Ocean - 12_ETSP_OMZ_AT15267 metaG | ecosystem: Environmental > Aquatic > Marine > Oceanic | place: Subarctic Pacific Ocean | collected 2015-01-16 | reverse complement strand
CGGTTATTGCATCATCTGCTATAGATGCAGTATCTATTTCTTTCCAATCCATACCGTAGGTAAGGGTAGAGTCTGCGGTAAGAACCTTATCATCATAGCTGGAGTTAAGATTACCACTAATCGTAGTTCCACCAGCCCATGGTGTATCAGCAGTACCGTTATAAGTTATTAGCTGGCCTATACCACTAAGTGTATCAGGTGTTTCGGAAAGAACCTTCTCCCACTTGCTAGTTGATGAAGAGTATTTTAATACTTGATCGTTTATCGCGGAATCAGTATCTATTTCCTCACCAGTAATCTTAGCAACTGTTACCACACCAGCATTAGTCATGGTTACATCACCAGACAATGCCGCTGCAGTAAAACCTGTACCATCACCAATCATAATCTCAGTGGTAGCCAGAGCAAGATCAGATGGAACTCCAGAGGAGTTGGCATTCCTAACCTTGACCGTATTAGCTGCCATATCTGCTAGTTCAGCATTCGCTACACCAGCATCTTTGATTGTTACCGCACCAGAAGATACTGAAAAGTTATCAGAGGAAAATGACGCTACACCTTTGTTTGATGTACTAGCTTCCTCCCCCGCAATCGTCAAGGTCGTGCCGGTAGCACTCGTATCAATTCCTTCTCCACCAGAAACTGTTAGGCTCTCACTATCAAGATCAATGTCTATTGTTCCACTGTCAGATATAAGGTCTAAATCTTCTGCTGTAACTTTATCATCTACATATTTTTTAATTGACTGCTGAGTAGCCAGTTTAACTGCGCTGTCAGATGCCATGTCATCTTCATCTTTTATTCCTGTAACGGTAGCACCATCACCAGCTATGCTGACGCTAGTATTAGCAACTACTGTCGTTCCTGTAATTGCGGCAGGGGTAGCTCCACCAATCACTGCGCCATCAATAGTTCCTGCATTGACATCAACTGAATTACTCGTCTCTGGATCAATCGCTAAAGTAATCCAAGCATCGTTAGCCTGATTCCTTATTTTAAGAAGATTAGCGCTAGTATCAAGCCAGATCATACCCATTGCCCTAGCAGCATGACCACTTGCACTTGTATCAATAGTGGGTGCTGAAGACTTAGCGATTAGAACCTGAACAGCTTGGTCAGGACCAACGTCCGATGTAGAGGTTGTATCAGTACCAAGAGGGAATGTATACTGTAATGCGCGTTTGATTAATTGAAGATGGTTATCTCCTTCTGATACATTATCAGATGATAACGGCCAATCTCTATCTAGATTGTCAATATAATTGCCAGTTTCTAAACCCATAATTTACTCCTAGTAGTAACCACCAGTATTCATTACCCTCATGGCATTGCCTGAATGAGAGTCTTTATCATCTTGAAGTTGAATATCTTGTACAGCCTTGAAGAATGCTTGTGACCACGTCTGCGCTCTTGCATCATTCATTAAGAAGGGTTCTGCTTCTAATAGCGCACCATAAAGATATATGTCTGGATTATTTGTAAGCATTGTATTAGTTGGTGCTGCATCGCTAAGGGCAGCAACCTTTGCGTAGTAATCAATTTCCAGTGTGTATGAACTTGACGGTACTGGCCCCATTAAAATATAACCAGCCCTCATTGTATACGCTTCTGGAATCCCTGTTATACTACCAGCATTTATTCTTGGTAGTAATTGTGGGGTCACATAGTTAAGTGGATGAATAATATTATTAACATTATCTGAAATAGTACCAGCAGTAAAGGTGGTGTATATTTCTATTACGCCTGCACCGCTATCATGGGCAGCAGCGGTAGTGCCATTCGCAGCTCTAGTGCAACCGGTCAGGGTTTCTGTAGAGATTCCTGTGTAGGTAATCTGTTCAGTCCCAATTAGAATTGTACCAGTAGCTGTAAATCCTGTAGCAGATGTTAATATAATTGATGTATCAGAATCAGTAATATCGCCATTCAATGTTGTGCTTGCTATAGAACTAGTATCATACTGGACTGTCCTCAACTGCAAGTAATCAGAAGGAACCGGGTATCTCTTCGATCCACTAACCAAAGAAATAATCTTAACTGACTCCATAAGCCTAACCCTCAAAGTGCGGTTTATCCGCGCTTCTGCTAGTTTTATGAACGTCGGTATTTGATCGGTTAGATCGCTACGATCAACGTAATTAGCTATCTCTGTTTTTAATTCAGAGAATGTTGAGAGAGCCATTATCTAGTTAGTTCAGTAATATAAACTTCTGCTGTACCTGTTCCAGTAATCGCTGAACACATACTTCCCCCACCTTGTACACGGATAAAGTAAGGTGTACCAGCCGCGATGTAAGTTGAGGATGTCGTGGCAGGGCGATTAGGATCAAAGGCAACGAAACAAGCAGCAGTTGCAGTTACCATAACTGTCTGCGTTTGCGCTCCAAATGCAGATGTTGCGGTTGCGCCACTGGAGTCGGTTGCGGATAACGTATGGTTCGTTCCCAGTCTAAAAACATTACTAATATCAATCATATCTTTTTACCTATATTTTTGTTGGAGCTACGCGAAAGTATGAGTAGTCTGGATCATTAAGATATGACGCTAATACAGCAGGGTCTTTCTCTACCATATACATCCAACCACCCTCACCATCGGGAACCTGTGTTTCTCGTTGCCATTTCTGATAAATGACCTTTGGAATAGAATGGGTGTGATGCCAGTCTCCCATCTTTCCGGGTGTTCGTTTATCTCCAAAATCATTAAACTTCCTCTTGGAATCCTCAAGGATCTGTGTTACATCCTGTATTTCTGTAAATGTAAAACTGTTATCAAAGTCATCAAACCACATCTCTGTTCTAGTTGCACCATTATCTTCAAGAAGATATTTAGACATAACCTATATCTCCAACCTTTGGTGCGCCATCAGCAGGATCATTATCAATATATGCTTTCTTTAACCAACCCATAGCATCTCTTGGTTCTTTAGGTTCTGGAGCTTCTGGGTTTTCTCTTAGAACTATTTTCTTCTTTAGTATCTTCCCAGCTGCCTTGTTTAAATCTTTATCAAAATAATCCATGTTTTTCCTCTTTTATAAGTTGGGGGTGAGTTTCCCCACCCCCTATACTTATTACTTTACAGATGCAAGAATCGCACTAGACGCCGAGTTGCGCGAAACAAGCCCGTATTCAGCAATCAACATTGACTTCACTGAATCGCCTTGTTTGGCAAGCTCAACAGTATGGAAAGGACGTAGCCAAGAAATGGCCCAATAATCCATGTCCATAAAGAAACAAGTCGCTGCAACAGAACCCGGACCATCTGCGGCTAGGTTACGATCTGGAACGATTTTAAAAGTCCCGAAATCGGACACATAAACGTCCACCGCAGCAACAGCCGTCGCACCACCAGAACCGGAGACTTGATTGCGAGGCGGGATGCCTAGCGATACCGAGCCTGATCCTACTGATGCCAATCCTGAGATTGTCTGCTTAACCAAAGCAGGAACGATAATCATGTCAGGCTGACCACCATTATCATATGCCTTCTTGATAGTAGCTTTAATGTTGACTTCTGTGGCCGCAACAGTTGAAGTAGCGTTAGTTCGGGTATCTGTACCGTCGCCAGTCGCTGCCGCTGCTGAACCACCAGTGCCACCATCGACCCAAGATGCAGTCGGAAACCATGTCTGCGCTCCTGCAGTTGCACGTGCAAGAGTTGCACTACCAACCACCCGTGCGGTATTAGAGGTAAGCATGACTTCCATGTCACGCTTCATTCTTTTTCCCGCTTTGGCGAGCTGGTAGGCTTGAGCCTTGCCGCGACCTGCATAGTTTACAACTTGATCCGTACCTGATGTTTGTAATACATACCTACTGATCTGACAATAGTTCTGCAATTTCGTCGGTTGTGGCGACGTAACGGCAGCAGGACTATCATCACCTTCTATAACCCGGTTCGCAGCACCAGCTGTGATCGAATCAGTTTGCCACTGATACAATGTATTGTCAGCTTTGGTTTTAGCACAACCAGACATAAAAGGAGTATCCATAGGTGCGATATTATAAATTACATCAGACAAATCTTCTCTTATTTGAACACCACTATATGTTAGTGCTGTATCTGAGGCAATTGCCATTTTAAATATCTCCTAAAAAAGTTATTCTTCTAGAATCTCAAAGATTGCTTCAGCCGCATCATCGACATGGCCTGTATCTCTAAGACGCTCTAATTTAGCAGCACGTTTACGCGCTTTGGAGGGAGCCTTCTCTTGCTTTGCTTTTGATCGAACTACCTTTGGTTTATTTTTGACCTTCTTAGAGCGAACTATACGTTGTTTCTTTTGAACATCATCATAAGCCTTGGCCTTCATTAGCATAAGAATTGAACGGTGATCCACCAAGGTATCTAATTCTTCTTTAGTATACCCTTGTCCAACGGCATATTCCCCAATAGCTTTGGAGATCGCCATACGCTTTTCATCATCTCTCCATTCCGGCAGGATCTGAGACATCTTCTGATGTTCCTCCATCCACATCCGTTTATGCTGTTCTGCCATTTCAGCTTGCTGTTGTTCAGTAGCAGCCTTATGTTGGTTTTGAAGTTCTGCTATTTGCTCTTGCGCTTGTCTATAGTCATCGCGCTTGGTCAAATATTCTTCTCGATCTTCAGTCTTTAAGCGTTCCCAATCAACATGTTGGAATTGCTGCAGATGTGCATAGTTTGAAGAGATTGCCGCTTCAACGGCATCTACATACTGCGCTCTAGCTTGCTGAGTCTGTTGGATTTCTTGCTGCGCTTGTTGCACTGCTGTATCCATCTGTCTACGATATTCAGCTAACTCTTGAGTTTTCTTTGTATAATCCGCCTGTCGAGAGTAACCTTTTAAAAGCTCGTCTTCAGTGACCTCGACATCTTTACCATCAATCCTGACGGTATAGACAGTCTCGGTTTCCGACTCATCTTCTGGTTCTTCTTCTTCAAGTGATTCTTCGGAATCCTCTTCTTCTTCAGCTTCGTCTTCAGTCTCTTCTTGAGACTCATCGACAACTCTGCTTTCAGAAGGTTCCGGTTCATCTTCGGATACTTCCTCTGATGCTTGCGTTTCTTCAGATTCTTCGGTGTCCTCCGGTGGAGGATTAATCATCTTTAGAAATGCTTCTTCTGCTTCCTGTATACTACCCGGTTGCGCGTTTGAGGATACTTCCTCTTGCGGGGCTGGTTGCGTGTCCGCCATCTTTACAATCTCCTATATATGATATTCCTTGATTTTTCGCGCAATTTCCCCTGTTTCCAGAATAGAGGATATATGTGTGCGAATCCTTGCAAGGAGTCTTAAAGAGAGCCAGCAATGTTCTCTGGCTTCGGTTTCCGTGATACTAGAGTTGTACCACGTTGTTTTTAATTCTTCTTCTAACGTGTCTAATGTTTCTTTAAAGATCGGATCATTAAGAAGTCTATTAGCACGTTCTTCTTTAATTGTTGACATTAAGTTAGTTTATCCTTTTCTCCTACTTGCCATTTTTTTAAATGTTTTAGCTAGCAAAGCTTGTCGCTTAGTTGTAGCTGTAGCTTTTGATCCCTTTTTTAGAACCTTATTTGCATAAGCTTGTACACCCATACCAGCAGCGTTAGCCTTCTTTGTAAACGCTCCCTTTTTTAGTTTGGCTTTTTGTATCCACTTTTTAGCCATAATTATCCTATTGCTACAGGTCTACCCTGTTCTGCTTCTAGTGCAAGTTCAGCCATTTTCAGTTGTGCATCTACAGCATCTGAAGCAGCTACTTGCTCCATCTTCCGCTGTTTTATCTGGATATCTGCGGCTTTTATTTCAAGCTCTTTCTGTTTAAGTTGCATCTCTTGCTGATCTAATTGTTCCTGTGGATCAGGTTGTGGAGGAACACTATCTGGATCAGTTAAGAAGTCATCAACATTCTGAAAGCCCATGTTCTTTATAAGAGCAGCACCCATGTTATACATGTTCTTCTCACTAACAATCTTCAATCCACCACGCATGGCATCGCCAGCAAACCCTAACATCGTAGTTAGGTGCATAAGCTGCTGGTCTTTGTTACCACTGCCAATACCAACAGATACTGTACAGTCATACTTGTCTTTCCACATATCAGGACGCACAGGAACCCATTGATTTCTAAGCATAATTACACGCTCATGGTCTTGGTTCTTCAGAACTAGCTCGTAGATATTTCTCATTAGCTCTTTAACGCCTGTCTCAGCAAAACATCTAGCTATCAACTCAACTCTTGACTGCGCTGCCGTCATTGTTGCGGCAACAGCTGTAGCTGTCGTATGGGATGTGAGAGCATTCTCATTTAATCCCTGTGAGTATTTATTTACACCACTTCTGGATTCACGCAGTTTATCTAGGTACTCAAGCATAGCAAAGGATGATTGCTCTAACTGTGGAGTAGCCAAGGGAGTAACTGCATTAGGACTCTTAACTCTAACCACACCGCCCGGACGCTGGGTTAGTAAGTCATCAAGATTAGCTTGACCTTCAAGGACTGCATATCTACCAAAGTTCTGGTTATACATATTATCCATAAGGTTACGCATCAAGGTTGACTTAATTAGTTGAATGTCCATAATCAAATCAGCAATGGACAAGCCAAAGAACTTGTGCGGAATCTTTACTGGTGTAATACTTACAAAGGGAATGCGATCAATAGGTTCATTCTCTATAATAAAATCGCCTACTGAACAAACCTTTCTTAGTTCTGCAATACCATCACCGTCGAAATCAGTACGCATATAGCTTTCATGCAACCAATATTCCTGCAATGCTTCTTCGTTACCTAGATCTATAGAACCACCACCAAATGAGATATCAGCAGAGTTGTCAAAGGAATAACGTGCGTTTGTTCCACCCCATGTTGACGCATCAAAGTCATACTGACCACTAGATAGCTCCATAGGATCAAACTCTGTATCTGGATACATCTCACGCAACTCAGATAAAGTCTTCTTTATTCTATGACAGACAAACCTAGCTTCTTCAATCGTCTTAGACTCTCTTGAGATCAAGAACTCATCAGGTACTACATTCTCAATCCTTACCTTACCAATGTAAGCTTTGCGAGTAATGACTACATCGTGATAGCCTTCTTCCGGTGTATGTTCAAGTATTTCTACACCCGGACTCATGAGAAGAGCATTGAACTCCTGCTCATCTAAATTATTATATTCCTCTCGGTTATAGTCCTCGTACTCATCCCACCAGCATTTGACTATACCGTTTTTCTGGAGCAGAGCGTCAGTAAACCAAGTATAAAGAATCTCCCAACCGGGATTGTCCTTAGTAAAGATATAGTTTACATAGTCAGTCGCTTGCTTTGCTGACTCTACATCCTCTGGACCAACAGGGCTAAAGCTAACCATCTCATCACCCGATGCAAATACCCGCATAAGGGATGGCTTGATCCACTCAATAGTATCCATTACTGAGGAATCAACATACTGGCTGCGGCCTTCAACCTCATTACCAAACTTCTCAGCATAGTAATACCGCATAGCTTCTTCCCTTTGCAGGGAAATAGTATCACTATATCCTAAAGCATCTGCAATCTCGCTTCCGATTCTAGCTAGTAATTCTGAGTCTGTTATTTTAGATGATGCCATAATTCTTGTATACTATATCCTGTGTCCACGCAGGGTCTTTACCTGAAACTGCGAATCGTTGAGATTGGAAGGCGTACCTCGTTGCGCTCATTAAATCATCGCGGAACGGGACTACCTTTCCTCCCTTTCTGTGATACATTCTAAACTCTTCAAACCAGCTACTTAATGTAGAAAATACCTTAAAATTGCTAACCTCCATCGACTGCAGCATTGCCATTAGTCCTTCTTCTATGGAGTTAGACCCTTTGTTATTTCCCAATGCTGGAGGATTGGAGAAATGCTCTAGTAAAAAGTTACAACCTAAGTTACGGTACTGCTCAGCCAGACCGGGATTACCCATAGAATCTCGTCTATTGCCATCATGGGGATAAGCAATGGGGATAAAATGAGGTCTAGATCGTATAGTCTGTGCGTGTACCGCTGGAGAGGCTTTAGACTCTCTGTGACAATCGTATACATAAAATACATCCTCATCTCTATCAACAGCACACCACACTACCGCTGTAGGATGATCCCAACCAAAGTCGATTGCTGCTATTCTAGGCCAATGTTCCTTAATCTCAATCGGATCAATAATGATTTTACTCTCATCAACAGGGAATATCAGCCCTGAACCTATAGATGGCCTGCCATATCTACGCATTTCTCTCTCATGTGGAGAGTATGCAGATAGGATCTGCTCCATAACGGCTTCAGATAGATGCCCTTTCTGCCCCTTCAAAGACTTGATCTTCTCAGACGCATCATCCCATGTCGCATTGACTAGGCTCTGTCCGCTCTGTATACGGTTCATAAAGGCCGCTACGGTCTCAGTCATACCCGCCTCAGGGGTAAAGGTCATATAGACCATACCGCGCCTGTCTAGCGTTCTAGTGACCGCTTGTGAGTAGATGTCTCTACCCGGTTCTTCATCCAACCAAACAACGTCTACAGATCGGCCCTGCCACTTCTCTTGACCCATCTCATAGGCTTTGAAATGTAAAGAAGAGTTCCCACCGCTGACATGTCGTATTAGCGCGACACTTTTAGCATTTGGTACACCCGGCTTTCTTTCCGTCTTTATTATATAATTCTTGGGAATCGCACCGGAACCAAACGCGTCAGGATCGTCAGGGGAACCCAATAACTCTGCTTGTACTATATCTCGCGTAGTCTCGTTAGATACGCCACCAGCCCATGCTGTGATAGGTTGGTCGTATCTCCTACCCTTCCACCACTCAGGGTATATCCCTCGCAGATGGAAAGACATCTCTGCTGCACCACAGTATGATTTCCCTATACGGTTCGCAGCCATTAACAAGCGTTGGTTGCTATCCTTGCTTGTATCGTGAAACTTCTGCTGGTAAGGATAAGGATCGTATTGATCTATCCTGTTAAAGCGTATTCTTTTTTTCTGTTCTCTAAGAAGCTCTAACTTTCGGTTAATGTCTTGTGAGAGCATCTATTTCTTTTCTGATTTCCTCGTCTGACATCTGTTCAACAGTTGTGGTTTCAATTCTTTCGATTGGTTTAAGGCCAGCCCTATCAAGTAGATCCTTGATAGCCCCGAGTCGAACAGACTCGCTCTCTGCTTCTCTTGCGAGTTCTGTGAGCCAGTTAAGTCCCTCCGGGATTTTATCTGCCAACACTTTCTGAGTCGCTTCAAGTATTTCATTTCGTAGTTGCGCTTTAAGTTGAGAACCCTTAACCTTTGCAGTCCTTTCGGAGTATCCACTAGCAATAGCAGACTTCGTGGCATTCCCGGTAAGTACATAGTTCTCTATGAATTGGTCTTGTTTATCTGTCATGGAATCATCAGAGGTGAAGGTTCGGTAAATAACTCCCCACCACCGGCAGCTATGATCTCTGCAGCCGTGGGATAAAATGTTCCTGTTATTGGGCTATAGCCGGGAGGACTATAAGGAGCTGTACCAAAAGGAGATGAGGGAATAAATCCCGAATAAGAGTAATCACTTGGAGGAGGCATAGCTGGGTCACTCCATTCTGGTGGAGCAAACTCAGCAGCGTGTTCCCAACCCTCTACTGCAGTCGTAAAAGGAGTAGTAAGGCTTAATGGTAAATGACCCGATACAGTTTCAGTATCATAGTGCTTTAGTGGATCAGTATAATGAATGCTGGCATCTGGTGCAAATGTAGGGTCAATCATGCTGAGGTAGGGGTCGGTATACGGAGTTCCTGCAGCTTTCGCATCGAGTGCTGCACCCACTCTACCCATACCAATAGCTCCTATACCACCACCCTTTAGTGCAGATGTTGACATTTTTCCGTACATATCTTCAGCAACGTCAGCCATCCCCCTTCTAAATGCCGCATCAACGCCGGACCCTACCATTTCTTCCCCGGCTTTTAACTTACCCGGACCTACAAAGTCATCTAAAGTAGATTTCGGAACCGTTCTTGCGTATTCTGTTGGTGCTTTTCCAGCAATAGCAGCCTTCGTCATAGCTGAGAGGTAATCCGTAGCTTTACTAGCTACTGTTCCTGCTATCTTTGGCAACCAACCACCAAGGTCATGGTCTGGCAATTCGTCTGCTAACCTCTTCTTTACCGCTGCTCTAGTAGCTAATGTAGACTCACCATATACTTCTCTTGCTACTTTAGAGAGAAGCTCTCTTTCGGCTGTGCTTGAAATCTTTCCTGCATCCGTTAACATCCCTGTCGAAGACAGTACATCAACATCCCTTGTTAAAACCTCTTTAACCCGCTTTGAAGCTGGCCCCAATATAGGTACATCAGCTAAAATGGATATTGGTCCTCTTTCCCCTACAGGGAAAGCAAACTCTCCAGCAGCTAGACGTGCATCATCTCCAGCCGCTGTTGCCGCCTTTGCTCTGGCGTATTCATCCACTGTACCTGCTGTTCCCGGAATTCTTGAACCAGTAAGAGCTTTGTGAATCCCTGTCCCTCTTGCGAGCATCCCGCCTACTGCGCCAAGAGTTCCCCCAAGGATAGCACCACCCGGAATCGCACCAAGCGCAGCTAGTCCATCCACACCCCAACCACCTTCTTTCATCCCAGCAATGGTTGGATCTGTACCAGACTCAATCGACTTTAGTCGATCAGCCATGCTAATAGGAGGCGATTCAGCGCTCGGCGCTCCTGCAGCAGATGCAGTAGGTAGAATAGAGTCTAATAATGAAGAATCAACTTCTTCTCCAGCAGCCGGTGTATATGTTCTAATATCAGGTACATCTAGTCTTTCATCTAGTGTTGGTACTGCTTCTCGTACTAACTCTTCGTAATCAGGATGCTCCTTTACATATTCTGATTTGAGTGGTGTAGCTGCTGTACTGCGTTTAGAATACTCTTCCGCCGTTATTCCACTAGACTTTATATAGTCTTCTACGAACTTTGTATGTTCATCTACTTTTTCCCAATAAGCAGCAATTTGAGCATTCCTCTTATCGGTCTGCGCCTTCATGCTTGCATTGTGTTGCCTTTCCGCAGAATCCCAAAGAAGGGGAGCCAATTCTTTATGCTGCCAACGACCATCCATCCCCATGACAAACGGTCTACCATAACTATCATAAGTCTCATACGGGATTGATCTTCCTTCTTCGCCACCAAATCCCGGTGACTCGTAGACATTCCAACCCGCACCCGGGTAACTACCGACTTCTTCCTTTCCAAAAATATATTTAGTCCCGCTCTCAGCTATTTTATCTCGTCTACCGGGACGAATTCTGTCAAAATACTCCGTGAACCCTTCAGTTTTGAATGGTTCTGGTGGTGGAACATCTCCAGCGAATGGAGAGTACAATACACGAGAAGTCTTTGGTGTACTGGATAACTCTTTAAATGTATCTACTTCTGGTATAGCTTCTAACGGAGTCTCTAATGACATCTTTGAACCAGAAGTTCCAGAACCAATTATATCTAAGATCGGGGTTGCGCCATCATAAAGTATATCAACACCCGTAGTAGGATCAACCACTATAGTATCGCTGTCGCCGTCCGTAGGAGAGCCGTAATCAGCCCAGTCTTCCCACGCCCTTCTAACCTCTGCCTCCTTAGTAATATCACCGGATCGTTCTGTTTTGCCATATTCGTCATACTCACCACTAATCTTCTTGAATGTCTTATCGTACTCTTCAGTCTCCCTAAGAAGACGATCCCTCTCTTCAAGTGCTTTCCTCTCCGCATCTTCCCTAGATGAGTCAAGGTATTTATATAACTCACCCTTTTCTGGAGTGTAATCAGGGATGCCTAATCCCATTGCTTCAGGACCGGTTGTCTCTGATCTGCCTTTTTCCTTTATCCAACCCCATGCCCTCCTGAGAGCATCACCAGCATCAGCAGTCATGTACTCAGAAGAAGCTACAGGTGTAGTACCACCTCCGGGGAACATATCCCTTCCAAATCCATACTCCTTCCACCTTGGATCATCCCTATAATCAGCCACTACTTAGTACCACCATAATTACCTATATCCTCTTCAAGAAGATTATCTAAGTCCTTTACTCCACTGGTTACAGTATTCTGGAAGACTAATGGAATAATAGCATGAATAACTCCTGCTATAGACAATATCAATAACCTAAAGGATAACATCAAGGCGAACCCTAAATGCTTCCAATAAGTTGTACTATTCTCTTCTAGATGTTTCATAATTAAATGCTTATGTTAGTGATATTTACCCTTCGCTGTATGGGATGGATATTTATATATACTTCAACAGCAAGGGGGGTGCCTAGGGGGTACCCTCCGCGCAGCAATATAGCCTTGTGAGGGACGAACAAGAGCATAGCTGTAGGCTCTGGCCCCGGCACTGCTTGTCTTCTCGCTACGCTCGTAACAGAGGGCGGCGAATCGCTTGCGCTCATCCCCGCGGATCCGAACAGCACCATGGTTTGGGAACTGGGTTGGTTTGAACTGTCGTGTGTGTGCGTGACTATGGATATCTTATTAGCCATACAACTGGAACATAGAAAAGAAATAGAAGAGAAAGGATAGTGTCTCTCTATAGGGACGTAGTACTCAGGGGTACCGATACGACTGTCTTCGTTCCCAGCGGCTTTGATGATCTATAGCGCCAGACCATACCGGTTCCGCGTCCCTGCACGACTCACATCTTGGCGGGCTGTAAGTGTACCTGCGGTGCTCAAAAGTAAAGAGATAAACACATCAACGTCTTCTCTTGACTTCCTGCGCTCCTCGGCATAAAATGCCCACTGCAGAAGATGTTCGTATAAACCTATATTGGAGAACAGCACAGATGACTACATACTACAAAAGAGACGGAACGATTACCACGGTAGATGTTGAGCGGTTAATATCATCCATGAGAGGACGTATCATTATTGGTACAGCACTCCACATGGCTATTAAAGAGTTGGAGAAGGTTGAGGGTGCGATGCGTCAGTATTCGACCATTGAGGATATGAGAAGTATATTGGATAGCGATATATTTATTAACATTCACGAAGATGATGATGATGAGTACCAGATGGATACGTTGGACGAACTGGAACGGGACTTCGATAACAAACGATTCGATTAAGAGTACATCTGATGAGTCCTGAATTGGACGAAACCGTTGCGAAACGGTCATGTACAACATTCATATATATAGGAGCAGTAACACATGAAACAGTTAAATCAAATCATCAGCCTGTATCAGGACTATCCTAACCTAGTTCGCTCAACGCGATCATCAAGTAGGTGCAAGTCTTTAGTTAATCTGCGGCTACATTACATCTTCCAACACAAGGAGCCAGAGAAGCCAACTATCGATACACGTAATGAGTTGGATTACGAACGTGAAGCTAGGGAGCGGTACGAGGCTACACAAGAAACAGGTTCATACGTACAAACTGATTACCTAGCTAAAGCTAAGGGTTATGCGGCTGTTATGTTGGAAACTATGGCAGCTAACATATACGATACGAATACATTACAGGATTCTATCGACTTCATGTGTGAACCATACAAGCCATCAGATGAGGTGTTAGAGTTACTGACACCACCGGAGTTGGAGGTGCAGAAACTCGAGCATGACGCACAGGTTATTAGTTGGCGTAAGTATGAGGTTGATCTCTGCACTACAATCAATGACTGGATGACCAGTCCAACCGCTCTAATAGGTTCTGAATTTCCAGAGGATCTCCCTGAAATGCTACAGAAAGCAGTCAAATCAGCGTTCAAAGGACTCAGAGCAGACCGTGTTAAGACAGTAACAGGCAAGCTCAAGGGTAATCGAGCCTTGACTAAGGAAGCCTATGATGCAGGGTTGCTGGATCTCACGGCTTTGCAGAACTCCTTCTAAATAACTGGGAGGGTCAGCTTCGGCTGGCTCTCCCCCCTTTTTGGTTCGTTTTCATGATAACCTTCTGTGGCTGTCCGACCGTGCGAAGCGTAGCTGTTGGGAGGGCAGTGCTGTCCTCAACCGACGGCAAACGGCCTACAGATTACGGCCCTATCCGGGAGAACGACAGAGGTTAGAGAGGCATTTTCTCTGTAAGAAAGGTTAACTTCTTAAAGGGTTGACAAGCAGTAAAAAGTGTGGTACAATCGAAACAATTAGTAAGACGTTAACAGTTAACAGGTAAATGATTATGTATGAATATGTATTTGGTTTTGTATTGGGAGTTACTGTTACTCTTTGGCTGTTATGGTTATTAGTATATTGGATAATGAAGGATGAATGGTAATGATCCATCACTGGAAGTGTAAGCTTACTGAGGAAATTCTGGGAGAAAAGAAATGGATGAATGTGACGGCTATATGCCTGATGTAATCAATGGTTGTTTGCAGTATGTCGATGAGTGGTGGGCTGAGAGAGGCATGAACCTCTGTCATAACTGTGGTTGTGAACAGCGCCACTTCTGGGAAGACGAGACATTTCAATTAGAATCGGAGGGTTATTATGGCTGAACATACAGCTACTGTTGCATTTGCAGCACACCTAAAGCATCATATAGTGGTGGCTTATTATGAATCGCATAAACCTGTTGATGTAAATGTAATGATTACCTGTAAGTCAGGACTCAGAGGTAATGTCTTGAAGCTGTATGATATTGATGAGATTCAAGATTTACATGCAGTATTGGGTCAGATTATCCAAGATGATGATCTGAATATGCAAGAGAAACTACACACTCCAATAGGAAAGGAACCATTCTAATGACACTAATAGATAAGATTATTGAAGCGATTAAAGAATCAGACCATGAAGTAGTCCTTCCATTGTATGATATACTTGATGGAGAGATTAATCAGAATGATAATTTTTATATTAAAAAATTAAAGAGATGGATGGATGACCTTCAAGAGATGTATGACAAAGCTGAGAGAGTTGATGATCTTGAAAATGGTATGTATTACATAGACAGTTTGGTTGATGAAGCAGAGAGTTCACTAAGCGAAATCAGGGGATACACCAATGTATAACAAGACGTACCCGTTAGGATCGAGCGAGGCAATGAAGTATGAGCCTCGTCTTGATGAAGAGTATTACTTACAAGATCCCTTAACATTCACTCGTAACTATATGAAAGTGTTAGAGGATATGTACCTTGAGGATTCTATTAATGAACAATACAAGTGAGATGTTTGACCTTATTGAAGTTAATCCAGAGTATCTTAGCCCTTCTTATGTGCGTAGTTATTCTTTAGTAGTAAATGTATATGATTATGCTACACAATATACAGTTGAAGATATTGATTTTAAATATATTGATTGGGATCATAACACAGAGATAGGATTACTTGCACCGTGCGAAGAGCAACCTGAGTGGAACAAACTAAACTGTGCTGAATTTATAGCCGAAAGAATGGAGGCAATAAATCAAATAAGCAAAATGGAAAAACCTAGGATCATGCCTGATATGGGAGAATCAGAATCAATAGGTATGCACTGGCCTTGGGATCATCCGGGTATCCCTATCGAAGAAGAGATAGGGTATAAACCATCTATGAGGAGAATGAGATCATGGATGAAAGTAAGGAAGACAGATAAAATACTGTGGGATTATTACCTTACAAGAGGTACAGGAATCGAGCCTAAAATATGGCATGATAGTTACTTAGTACACTATGATGGTTCCGAACTTGATTGGTATAGCGATCTTCCGGGGTACGATACCTCTGAAGGTGTTTATATGAGTGACGGCATGTACGCAACAGCTAGTAGCTCACAAGAAGTATGGGAAAGTATTTTGGAAGGGAAACAAGGCCCACAAGATGACTCAGAGGACTATTGACAATGGCACAATATTATGGTAGTATAGAAGGTAATCGTGGTGAAACACACAGACTAGGTACAAAGTCCTCTGGTATTGAGGCATGTGTAGCTAGCTGGGATGGCGCAATAGTAACCGAGATGTACTGGGATGCTAAGGCTGAAGTAAACAAGTATGTTGTCAGGAAGATACCATGGCATGGCGCAGGGCCAAGCGGTCTACTGTTGGAGGGTATCGTCGGTGAGTGAGGCGTACTTAGGCTTGCGCTTGTACGTCCTGACTGACGGATGACGCTTAGATTTATTGTGATTATGCTTGGCGACGTAGTTTCTACGTTTCAATCGCTTGAGCTTTACTTCTAATTCAGACATAGTTCCCTCTACTATATCACCTTTATGCTGTAAGTACCTGATTCATAACAATAATAATATCAATGAATTAAACTATAAAAGTCATATATATGAGAGACTCTGTACTGTTAAGACGTATTGTTACTCAAGCTGAAGGGTTGTTGAAGAAACTGACAGCGAATCAGCGGATAGTAGGTACTGTTCCTATTGATGCCTATAGAAATAGATGCTTGAGGCATATTGAAAGGGTGAATAAACTTACTGCATATACCCATGAAGAAATTGAATGGGCTAGAAGGAGATTATTTAAAGTGTACTTTACATTACAAGATTACAGTGGTTCAGAAAGGCAGGCAGAGGCATTGGTTCCCCCATCATACGAGGATCAACAAGTTAATATCGATTCTGTAGGGCCGCTGCTTGACGAAGCTGTTGTCTCTGCGTACCAGAAGAATCAACATGCTGGTGGCATGGGATTCTCTACCTCTAGAGGCATGACATTGAGTGAGGGCATCGGTAAACCTTCTAATCAGTATTGGAACCCTGTCTTAGCTGCCAAGAATAACCCTGTTACTTATCTTGATGCATCTACTGTTGAGTACAAACATAAGGAAACCACACAAGAATGGAGGGATAGAATGGCAGCAGAAAAGAAGGAGATTCTAAAGTGTCTAGACAAATAGCTATAGTAGGGTTGTCTCCATCTACCCATGAGGATGCCCCTTGGGGTGATGATGAATGGGAGATATGGGGATTGCCTTGGGACTCTATGTGGGAACTGATTGATGTACACTTTGAGATACATGCATTAGAACTACTCAAAGACTCGACGATATTACCCCCTAGATATTTTGATAGATTAAATTCTTTAAGCACTCTTTATATGCAGAATGAGTGGGATGTGCCAAACGCGATGGCATATCCATTAGGGACAGTAATTAATACTCTAGGTGTGGATTACTTTAATTCATCTATAGCTTACATGTTAGGGCTGGCTATTCATCGTATTAAGTCTTACCGTTATAGAGATGGCCCTCTTTATGAATCAAAGATAGGGATATGGGGCGTTGACATGGATGATATAGAGGCGCTTGATCCTAATGACCCTTCATATAAAACTGAGTATAAATATCAACGTCCGAATTTAGAATACTTAATAGGGTTTGCACGAGGTTTAGGTATCGAGGTATACATACCAGAGCAGTCATCATTGTGCAAATTTAATGGCGAAGGTGTACCATTTGGGCCGTTGTTTCCAGACTATCCTAAACGATATGGGTACTTAACATGAAATGCAGATGCGGAAAGCGTGTTACTCAACTCTGGCCTACTTCTTTATGTGATACCTGTTGGGCTGAAGACTATAGCAAACAGTGGTATGGAGGTAAGCTATGGGGATTCAAGCACCTGTTCAAAGCCTTGTTATTAGAGAGGGATTTGTTTAAGAAAGATGACGAGACTAAAGATGAATGGTATGCAAGATGTAAAGAAAAAGCCTTGACAAGTAAACTATTAGGTGGTAAAATATATGCAAAGAAAACCAAAGCAACTTAACCGTGGTAGATTCCAAGGAATGTGGCGACCAGAATCAAAAAGGCTAGACATCTACCAGTATGATGAGACAACTAGCCCGTTAACATTCTATCCTGATCTTATAGAAGATCATAAGTTCTCTAGCTATACCAAAGCTAAAGATTGGTTCTTTAATTCATTTAGAAAATGACCAGTGAGATAATGGGTCGGGCAAGCGGGGGTGTCCGTAAAGGTTGTCGTGGTTCTTGCTGGTCGGCTCCTTTGTGCCACGATAACTATCCCCCGCACTTATCATGACTACATGGAAACACTGTGAACGAGAGGTAGCTAGGCTGCTAGGTGGTGAACGCACTGGTTGTAACGGTGAGTCACGCCGAGATGTGGAGCATCCTCGCTGGAGTATAGAGGTGAAGCATCGAAAGACTTTACCTCAATGGTTGCATGATGCAATGGAACAAGCAGTGATTGAGGCGGAACATCGTAAGCCAATGGTTGTGTTGCATCAGAAGCAGATGAAGTATGAAGACAGTTATATCGTATTGAAATTAAAAGACTTTAAGGAGATTACAGATGACAACTCGTAAAGAGTTTATGACTCAGCTTGTACAAAACTGCGGCCTCGTTATGGATGAGGATATCTGGAAGATGAAGAAAGGCGGCAAAACTATAGCCCTTATTACTAGGGCTGGTATCGAGAAGATTCAATGGATACATGACATCTCAATAGCTTACACTCCAGTAGTTATGAGTCAAGAGTTCTGCGTTATGAAAGCAGTAGCTACTATGGGTGAACTTCAAATCGAAACCTTTGCCAGCGCATGGCATGGTGATGGAGGAAATTGTCAAAGCAATTATGTCCCTGAGATGGCAGAGAAACGATCAAAGGGTCGAGCTGTTTTGCAAATTGTTGGTGCATATAAGTTTAATGTCTTCAGCGAAGATGAATCAGATGACTTCAAACGGGAGAACAAAGATGAGCGGTAACTACAAGCCAAGAGATAAGACTGAAGATGAAATCATTTATGACTCCAAGGAGTTATGGAAGGCGACCATTAGATGTGCCGATGATATGAGCGAGTTCTTTACTGAGTTTGCTGAGTTAGATGGGGATGTATTCTTTTCTTCTTATAACAAAGCTGGTTCAGCAGCATCTCACTACGAAAGAGAGAAGAACATATCTAAGATGGAAAAGGTTGGGAAGGATTGGGATTGGCAGAAGGGAATCATAGGAGACTACAGATATAATGACATTTAAATGGCGCACTCTACTCGGGGAGACCACATTCCGAAACAAATATGCTAGTACGCCATTAGAAACATGGGAAGATAGGGCTAACACTATCGTCAACCATGTCTGCGGTACTGCAGATGGCAAGAAAAATAACCTGATGATAAAAGAAGAGCAAGATGAACTTGCTAAGAACATCAGAGAGCAGCGGTTCATGCCGGGTGGTAGATATATATACTACGCTGGCAGACCAGCTAAGTTCTTCAACAACTGTTACTTGCTCAGGCTTGAGGAAGATACTAGAGAATCGTGGGTTGATCTCACTGCTAACTCTATGTCCTGCTTGATGACAGGTGGTGGCATAGGTGGTGACATCTCAGTAGCTAGGCCATCTGGTAGAAGGTTGAACAGGACGGGTGGCATAGCGTCTGGTCCGTTACCCTTGATGCGTGCTATCAATGGTATAGGTAGAGAAGTTATGCAGGGTGGTGGTCGTAGGTCTGCGATCTACATGAGCATGAACCACTTACATGAGGATGCTACTCAGTTCTTAGCTTCTAAAAACTGGCATGAGATGGTAATTCAAGGGGCGTATACCAAAGATGGCAAGCCCTTTACTTATTATGATGCTAAGTATCATGACTTTGAATTTAATGCACCACTAGACATGATGAACATAAGCCTTAACTATGATGATGCTTGGCTTCGTAATCCGATGTCAGACATCTTCCAAGAGAATGTTAAGCAAGCTGTTATGACTGGTGAACCGGGGTTCTCTTTTAACTTTGGAGACAAACAAAATGAAACGCTACGAAATGCTTGTACGGAAGTTACGTCGGAAGATGATAGCGATGTATGTAACTTGGGGTCTGTTAATCTTGCGAATGTTGAAACGCTGGAAGACTTTAAAGATGTGGTGTACCTTGCGTCTAAGTTCCTTGTGTGCGGCCTTATCAGAGCAGAACTACCGTACGAAAAGGTAGAGCTAGTAAGACAGAAGAACTCAAGGCTTGGCCTTGGTTTGATGGGGATGCATGAATGGTTACTTAAACGAGGATACAAGTACGAGGTTAATGATGAGCTTAAAGAATGGTTACAAGTCTATAAAGAAGAATCAGAGAGGGGTGCAAACGAACACTGCGATAGGTTATTCTTATCGAGACCTAAAGGGTACCGAGCAATCGCTCCGACAGGGAGTATTTCGATCCTTGCCGGTACCACGTCGGGCATTGAGCCAGTGTTTGCGAAGGCATACATTCGTAGATACATTGAGGAGGGCCACAAGTGGAAGGCGCAATACATGGTGGATGCAACAGCGCAAGCTTTGATTGACTTAGGTATTAATCCTGACAAGATTCAAACAGCGTATGATCTTTCTTCTACAATGAAAGGGTTGGATAAACGTATGGAGTTACAGGCTGAGACACAGGAGTTTGTAGACCACAGTATCAGTAGTACTGTAAACATACAGAGTGGTGTGGATGTAGTTGTCATGGCTAAACTTATTATTAAGTACACCAAAGAAAGATACGAGCGTGGACTAGCCT
>Ga0098047_10000284_pt1 | contig 20457 bp, 15 predicted proteins | sample 12_taG_FD_92585 | JGI IMG/M metagenome (GOLD analysis project Ga0098047, IMG submission 92585) | Marine viral communities from the Subarctic Pacific Ocean - 12_ETSP_OMZ_AT15267 metaG | ecosystem: Environmental > Aquatic > Marine > Oceanic | place: Subarctic Pacific Ocean | collected 2015-01-16 | reverse complement strand
GGTAACAGGGTCCCCTTTATAATAGAATACGAACATGTTATTAGGTCCTGAACATAAATTTGCGTTTATCCACACCCCAAAGACTGGTGGGTCAAGTATGTCGTGGGCATTAGCCCCCTACTCTCTTGACCGCAAAACAGGTAAAGTTGGGTGCCCTCAACCTGGTTGGAAACGTAGGACTAAGGGGTGGCAAAATAGAATCGCGTCCGTTCCCGGAACAGGTCATAACTCATATGAAAATATGAAGAAGTATATCCCCGAAGGTTATTTCAAATTCGCATTTGTTCGTAATCCGTTTCAGTTACTCTATTCTTCTTGGGCCAGACATTTAGAAACTAAAAACTATTCCAATTATACCAAGACCTTTAAAAATTATTTGATAGGAATCGCTAAGGGTACGACAGCTCCTGTCCACTCTCGTTGGACTCAATGGGACTACCTCTCTTATGAAGGAGAGATAGCCATGGACTTTATAGGTAGGTTTGAAAACATACTAGATGATTGGGCTCATGTCACAGAAACTATCGGTCTAAAAGGATTAGAGTTACCTAAGTTAAACCAAAATGAAGAGAAAGATACAAAGCTATATCGGGAAGCTTATACTCCCGGAATGAGGGCGTACATAGAGAAGCGTTACCGAAGAGATTTAGAGGAGTTTGGTTATGAGTTCTAATGAAGGCATCAAATTATCAGACGAAATCCTCCTTGAATGTACAACTCAAGTTCTCATAAAAAAATGGACTAAGCACGGGGGTCGAGTACTCGTTTGTAACCGAGGACTGGGAGACCTCATCCTACCCACAAAGATTATGGGTAACCGAGAAGCAAAGGTTGGGAGGTACAAAGACTCTTCTTCCGAGTGGATGATACTTTCCATGAGTCTTACCGAGGATAAAGACTATGGGCACACCAACATGATCTACCAAGCCGAGTCTGATCTAGAGGGAGATGCTTGTTCTTTCACTCTGCAATGGAAGGTAGACATCCCTGTCTCCTTGTTCACTAATGACAAGAGACAACTCAAGCTAATCTCCGCAACGTTCTCTGATGAAGACCTAAAGGAGTGGGGGGAATACCTACCCTGTCGAAGAAGCCCTAGTGCTGTTAGGATAAAAGACAACATAGTACAGTTGTGGATACCCTTGTGAAAACACACATACAACTAGGACGGAATAGAAGGATCATCCATCCTACTCCTGTCTCCGTACTTCCTCCTCATACCCGTAATAGAAAAGTGTCTGTTAAAAGTATGCAAGGAATGGGAGACAATATCTTCCAGCGTCCCTACATCCACACCCTTTGTGGATTGTTTGAAACAGTCTACCTTGATTCGCCATGGCCACATCTTTATTGGGATATGCCTGACAACCTACACTTGTTTCGATCTGGCACTAGGTTACGAACCCAGAGAAAGAACGAGGAAAGTATCAAGGAATTCTATGGTGAGGGTCCACCTTCTATCACCCGAGTATTCCGGCCAGGCTACATCCTAAATAAGTCTGGTTCTGTCTACAAAGATTTCGACGGGCGCATTCCTCGAAGTGGATTCTTCTTCCATATGGAACCCCCTAACGAGTGGGGGGAAGATCTACCATTCGATCCAACTGAACCCTTCTGTGTCGTTAGAAACACAACGGTTCGAAGAGAGTGGCATGTGCCCAACCGTAACTGTCGAAATGAATATCTACAGTTCGCGGCTAGTAAGTACAAGAATCTTACGGGCCATCAAATGATTGAGATTGCAGATATTGATGGGGATGTTGAAACTTTAGATGGTGAGCATATTCATGCAGCCGATGTTCGGTTAACAAAAGGTGAATTGAAACATCCGGGTTTAATTTGGGCATTTCGTCACGCGGCTGCAGTCATTTCTTGCACAGGTTTCGCATTGCCTCTAGCACAGATGGTGAAGGCTAATGCTCTTATCATCTTTGGAGGTTATGACTTGCCTGAATGGTTTACTCATCCAGATCAAGATTGTCCTGATGTTATAACAATCACCCCCGATAAACCGTGTGGTTGTCACAAGAAGAATCACAATTGTCCCTTGGATATTTCTCAAGCTAGATTGAATAAGTCAATCAGGAGATTAGTTAACCATGTCATTTAGCACTTCTCATGTATACGACAAGGTTAAACATTACTCAGCTCTTACTTCTGAGGAACTATCATACCTTTGTAGTGTTGTGAAGATTCCCTCACGAGGACCTGTTGTCGTAGCAGGATCTTGGAAGGGAGGCGATGTAATGGCGATGTTATCCTACTCTCCCATTAGAGATTACCACGTAGTAGACTCCTTCAGAGGATTAACCAATCCTTCCCCCGAAGATGAGTGTGGGGATCAAATGGTAAAGGGCGAGTTCGATGCGGGGGGCCCCGAAGACTACATTCAAAACTTTAAGAATGCAGGGTTTGATGCGGGGTACCTCAAATATGTTCACATGCATGAGATGTTCATCACCGAAGAGTCTGTGAAGGAAGTCGACATAAAGGATATTGCAATCCTTTGGTTAGACTTGGATCATTACCTACCCACTAAGGCGTGCCTAGATCACTTCGGTAGTTCCATGGCATCTGACGGGATAATTCTTTGCCATGACTACGGTTTCTTCCGGTGCCCTGGTACCAAAAAAGCTTGTGATGAGTTTGCTATTGGATGGACCCCAGCTGTTGGGGGTATATTTAAGTTGTTGGATATCCCTAGAGATGCTTCCTAGCATATATTCTCCATTGATAAGAACACCAAAGTACCAATGGGAATAGGATGATAGTAAGTATCAACCTCATTCTTCAATCGTCGTGATTGTAACAATGGCTACAGTGGGAATAGTAATGACGTAGTCAAGGGTTTTATCTTCTGGCTTCCAAGCCCCTGCTACTGATACATATTCCTTTTCCGATTTCACCAACATCCCCACTTGAAAGATCCTCTGAGGTTCTGGGATCTCATGCAGGGCTATCTCGGCGTTGTCTTCTGGCTCACACGAATCAACCCATTCCACACACACTATTGGGTAGGGGGTAGTAAACTTCATGGGGCAACTCGTTCAAAGATCTCTAGGTTCGCATCCCAATCAGTCCGGGAAGGTCGTCTAGGGGAGGAGAGTGAACACTCTCCCGATATTAATCCATGACCCCACTGTGAAGAATTCTTCCTATCCATATAAGGGGGATCAAGTGGTCCTATGGTACCAGCATTAGCGTACCACCAAGGAAGCAAAATCCCCTGCGTCTTCCTGCATTGAGTGGGGGGAACAGGTTTATGGGTGTGGCCCCGAATCCAGAAGGTATTTGCTTGGTCATTAATGGACTCCCTCATTTCCAGAGTCTCCAACTCATTGGAGTTCACAGCCGCCCTGAACCCGTGGAAAAACCGACAGGGACCGAGGCGGTAAATACCCTTCGGATTCTTCTTATAGGGGATCTGTTTCCACTTGCGAAACTCCCCTCCAAACTCGTAATGGTTGTTCCAGTGAAGGAGAGAACGCAATGCCCTAGGAGTCCTCCTGGGGTCCTCTGTGATGATGTTGTCATCATGGTTCCCGAGTGTCCATATCAGCTTAGAAGCGACAGGGAGGGCTCCTCGTAGCTGTGAGAGCACGTTAGCTCCATGCTCAAATTCTACCTCCAAATCCTCTACCGTATCGTTGGGATGAACCGATGCAGAAGTCGCATCAAAGAGGTCTCCCAGCATGATAAAATGGGTAGGCTTAATCTCCTCTAATCGACCCTTAACCCAATCCAATACGGATTGAGGGGCATGAGGACAATGGACACAAGACACTGCTGCGAAAGTAGCAATCTTATCGGTTTTACTCATCGTTGTCATCCTCCATAAAAGGGAGGATGGTAAGGATCAAAGGGTCCTGTCTTACCCTTAGACCTTTTCTCCTCATCAACTAATCTCTGCAATTCTTTCAATACCATTGGATTCAAATTAAGTTCGGGACGCTGTGCTACCTTTGATCTCTGAGTGGCAGTGGGTTTCTCAAATGCTTCTGTAGGCAATCCCATGTTCTTAGCTCTGCTTGCAACTATTCCTGCGTAGAGGTGACGCATATCGGTAGGCATCCTATCGAGCATTCTCTCATCCCTAGCAAGTATACGACTCTTTGAATACGCATCAAGGTGACGCTTAGTCACAGACAAAGGAATCCCCCATTTATCTTCAAACTCGGATGCGACTTCATTAGCGCCGGGGATGTCATTAGCGAAGAGTTTTGACAGATAACGTCTGCGCTCTTCGAGGATCATGGGTCGCTGAGCAGCCAAGTAAGCAGAGATATCAGACTGCTTCTCTTTGAGGCCACCCATGTCAACACCCATCCCGGACAAGATAACCTCCGTAGGATTCTCATAAGCAATAAGAGTCCCGTCCCCCTTATACATTGGGACATACCCATCGGAGGTTGGGTTATCCCAATCAACATATGTCTTTTGGAAATTGGAAACTAGATCCCCCAAGAAGGTACCACTTTGATCAGACATGGTACCCAGAGCTCTCTGTATTTGGATACCCCCTGGCATCAACCGAGGAAGGCTACGGCCCAGTGCTTCTTTATCACCCGTCGTCAACCACTTGGCCGCATTCAAAGTAACATCAACGATGGGAGGCTTAAACATCTCGTATTCCTCCCCCGTTATCGTAGCCCCAACAGTCCGGGGTGCCGCCATCACGGCTTCCGGATACAAACCTCTCTCTAGATCTATTCCAAGAACATCTTTAGCAGCGTGGTAAGTAACAGCAGAAATACCAAGACCTCTCATGATGTCAAATGCTGCAGCCCCAGCATGACCCAGTTGCATGTCACGTCCGAATGCAGTTCTAACTCCACCCCCCACTTGACTTGGTGTATAGAGCGCACCGGTAGTCATTCGAGTGGGGAACTGAAGGAACTGGCGGATGAGTGGATTAGACAATCCCGCCTGAGAGACACCCTTCGCCGCGGTGAAGGCCTTCCCCTGTAGCGGAAGGTTTCCAAAGGTTTCCATAAACAGTAGGGGAGTGTTCATGAAACCAGAGCCGAATTGGGTTTCAACTACGGCGTCTCTCATATCTCTCATCATCTGTACGTGTAACTCACCACCCTCTTTGATGGCATTAGCAGGGATCTGTCCTTTCTTGACTGCACCCTTATATGCATTCCTTACTGCATTAGCAGTCACAAGACGGTTTAGCCACTCACCCTTTTCGAATCCTTTGAGGGGGAAATCGAGGAACATGTACTCTGCTGTACTTTTCTTTAGACCCCGGTTCGCTGCGAATGTCAACGCATCAACATTCTCATAGACATCATCCATGATTCCGAGAATGTCGTAATTTGGATTCTTTGCATCCCTAAATGATTTCTTGATGATTTCCCGTCTCTCCAGGGGAGTGGGATTTACTTTCCATCCGATTTGTTTATGACGTTCTTTAAGGTATCCACCCAACTCTTTGAATGCTTGTCCATATGCTTTGAGAACGTTAGGGGCTCCAACGTAAGCAGATGTAAGTAGCAAGGGCTGGAAGATGTTCAGCAGTACTGACGCGGGATTGAATCCAAGGTGAGTAGCATAAAGAAACTTAGTGGCTCCTCCTGTGAAACCAGCCCGTCCCATGTGTAGATTCTCTGGAGAAGACCACACCTTCATTTGGTTGATTAACCTCTTCCCTAGATCTCCCCCCTTTTCTGAGATCGCTTTAGCCAGAGGACCCTGAACAAACTTGTTCGTTGCTTCTTTCGTCCAAAGAGACACAGTAGAAGCAGCTGTTTCATCCAAACTCTTGCGCCCCATCATCCGGGGCCAAATAACCGTACGAAGCACCTCACGGTCAAACGGGTTTCCTGAAGCTACGAAGGCTTGCTCAAGGACATCTGCCATTGAGTGGCCTCCCCACGGGGTTGCATTAGATGCCATGTCTTCAAACACACTACCCACTTGGGTTAGTTCCCCTTCACGGACAAGAGCCGATGACTCACCCAAGGTAAGGTTCTTTGAGTATCTACGTTGTCCATCGGTAATATACTTCCACACTGCTGGGTCATACTTAAAACGACCTCCTACCTTAGAGGTCCCTGCCACATAGGAAGCGTAAGTCTGAGAGGCTTGGTTCAAATACTTAACCATAGTCCTTTCAACATTCGGGTTAACCCCCAAGACACCACCAAACTTCCTAACCTCCTCACCACTGACTGGGTCCTGGTAAGCTGCGGCTGCTCGGGTTTCTAGGTTTTCAATATGTTGTTCCAGTCTCTTAACCATACGGGAGTCACCCGCTGCCTGAGCTCTCACCAACAATCTCTCATAGTATTCTCGATTGAAGGACCCCACGCCTGAGTGGACTTTTTGGAGAACAGACCCCATGGGAGTAATTGTTGGACCGGCTTTAGCAGATCCTGCTGGCTTAAACTCTTTTATGATTCTTCCAGTATCATCAAGAAGAGTCGTTGCAGAAGTAGGGAAATACGAACCGCGTTTAAGCTGACCATGAAATAGCGCTAGTACTTCGTCAACAAGTTCAGCTTCGTTCTTAGCAACATTGGCAAGATCGTCAAAAGAAGTTGCAAAGAAGTTCTGAAGGAAACTCTCGGCTTGAGAGGAGGCGTCGTCGGGATTAGAAACCCTGAGTTTCCTGCCCCTATACATCCGCCCAACCTTATCCGTATCGATCAGTTTCGCGATAGGAATTTTACCTTGTTGATAAGTCTCCATTATAGCTCTGGCGGGAGCACCCATTCTCATGAGGTCATCTTTACCAAAGAGTCGAAGGAAGTTACCGGCAAGGACTTCTTCATGAGAAGCTAAGTATTTTTGTAGTCCGAACTGTTCGATAGTAGAATCGACATGAGCCTTACCGGCAATAGCTCTATGTGTAACCTCTATGTTTCGGTTAGTCGTTCCGGCATGTGCCCATTCCCGATAAACTTTTTCTCCTGTTGCCTCATCAATCCAAATCTCTTTCGAACCATCCTTCGAAAACTTACTTCCGTCCACACCTTTTGTGGGATTCCCACCCGGGAACTTCTTTCTGTAGTCCTTAAGTTCTTTCGTGCTTATGAATATTTCCTCTTCTATGTGTTTACCTCTACCTTGCAAACCCCTTTCCATATCAGAAAGACTTGGGGGCACTTCTCTATAGGTCTTTTGAATGTGTCCATCCTGGTATATGCGAGCATCCCAAGTTTGTTTACGATCTAAACCGTACAGACGTGCGTGAACCGCATCGTTGATCTCGTCAAGTATCTCTCGTTCTTTAGAACCCTTTGCATAACTTTGTGGATCAAGTCCCTTCTCCCTTGGCAACCTTAACCCATGCTTATCCTTTAGCATTTTGATAAGAGCCTGTTTTTCTGGCTCAAGAATAGCTGAGTTAGCTTCAAGGATTCCTTTTTGAACATTACGAATACCCAGTAATGCTTCAGAAATCTGGGGAGCCCTGCGGAAGATCTGGAACCCAGTAAGCAATCCAAGTGTTCCAACCTTCGAGGCGTTCTTCTGAACGTAGTTAGCTTTGATGGGTTGGAAGATTGCCCCCGCCCCTCTCCTCAGGGCAGTTCCTGCTCCGGGGGTCAACCCCAACATCAGAAGAACCATCGGATCAGTGAAGGTATCAATGGCCCAATTCATCATTGGGCCCCCCTTAGTACCAAGATCCTTCTTTAGATAATCAACATACGTTTGCCTCTCGTTAGGAGCTAAACGATTATGATCAAATAAGTTGTTGTAGATATTACCCCACAACTCACCCTCAAAGAATTGGGTGAGCATGAGATTCGGCATCTCATAGATGCGAATGTCATTGAATTGTGTTGGCTGAAACGGAGTAGAGGCTTCCATAGCAACCCCCCTTTCAACCTACTCAACGAATAATTGTACGGAGTCGGAGTTGAACCATGGCTCCAGTGATATCGGCAGTATCTGCATCACCATCATGCCCAACACCAATCCAGTTACCCGCAGGAATCAGATTTGCTGTTTCAGTTAATGTGAATGCTTGTGGTGTTCCTGCAGTTCCAGGAGTCAGCAACTTACTAATCGCTGTGCCAGCGGAGGCCACACCAGTTGCAGCAGTGTTCAAAGTAACATCACCCGAAGCATCAGTTACGTTGCAGATGAAGTGAGCTGCATCAACAACGGTATCACGTTCAGCATAGAAAAGGAAAGCACCTTCTGCTGATGCCGCACCATCGTCCCAGACTGAATCAGGAATTGGGATTACTATGGTATGAGCAACAAGATCAGGACACTCTTGAATTGGAAGAACTGTTTCACCAGCCATTTTTTAACTCCTAAAGGAAGTCGTTGAGATCTAAGTATTCCGGGGACAAGGTTGAAGAAGGTCCTGCCGCGAATTGACCCTGTGCCATTCTATACGCCAGTTCCTCAAGAAGATTCGTTTGAGGGGCACCACCCAAAACAGTAGCACCTTTCGGTAATCGCCTTCCGGCGAGTAATTGATTATAAAGATGTGGGGCTGTTGCTGCAAGTGTAGAGGCATTTATAGCAACATCCTCTCTAAGTTGCTGCTGTTTTATTGCCTCCCGTCGCTTCTCTTCGAGCATCCTGCGGGTATCGGCATAAGCCCTTTTAGCATTTCTAAGATTAAAGGACTCTGGTCCAATCCCCATCTGATCACCCACAGACTGAACACCAGATTTACCCATCTCTCCCATCATGGGAATACCGTATTTACCACCAAAATACATTCCCGGGATGGCAAAGCCTAAATTACCCTTTGAGAAGTAATTACCCACCGTCGTACTCGGCCTCGCCCCGGTCCCGAACGCAGTGGCTACAGCAGTAGCTCCCCTGCCTACCCCCCTACTTGTTGTGCCTAACCCTTTTAAGGCGGCCCCTAATACGGCTCCAATACCTGGCATCAATATGTTTCCTCTACATCATTCCCGGCATCGGTGGCATTCCACCACCCATTCCACCACCCATTCCAGGAGGACCCATTCCGGGTTGTACTGGCATACCCATACCCTGACGCATTTGGGCGATTTGAGATAGCAAGCCCGCATTCTCCTGAACAAGTTGATCAAGGAAATCATCCGATGCCATACTCTGTGCGAAGTCAATGTCGTCATTTGCTCCTTCAAACATAACTTCTTGACTCATACCTGCCATTGGATCTTCTCCACCGAAACCACCCAGCTGTCCTTGTAGCTGGAGCATCAAGAGTGCCTTCTGGAGTTCTTCCTCTGACGGTCCACCCTCACCCTCACCTATCCCCAACATATCTGCTAAGGCCCAAGCACTCAATCCACCTATAGCGATATTCCTCATAGGTGTTTTACCAAATAGGTCTTTTGAACCAAGAAGAGCCTGAAGGCCACCGGCCCCCCTACCTTCCCATGGCATTATCGCATTCGGGTTGTAAGGTACAATAGCGGTTCCAGGATTGTGACGCATTCCTGCACGAAAGCCACTCCGAGCTCCAGCACCAGCACCCCTAAGGGTACCTCCCATCCCAGAACCACGGGCTGCTCCGCGAGCAGCACCCCGGGCACCAGTGGCAAGACCACCAGCCCCCTTCATCCAACCTTTCCCTGCTCCTGCTAACAATTTTGCTAATGCGCCCAGCATAACTATGCTCCGTTCTCAGAGTCGTCCCCAACACCCACTACATGAGTGGGGGGGAAACGCTGTTTAATATCATCATCAACGAGGGCACCCAAGCCCACAATAGAAACGTCCTTCTCGTGGTCATACGCAGACCACAATACCAGACTATCACGGGTTAAAGCCCGAGCATTTCGATTTTCCCACAACCATCTCCGAAGTTTCTTCGGGGTGATCTCCTTACCCGACTGGGTAAAGTACTCTTCTTCTTCTGTTAGATTGAGAAGATTCCCCTCCCTGATGGGGTTTGAATCACGACAGACAATAGATGCCTTGAACTCTTTGTGGAACTCACAAAGCTTCCTGGTGACCATCTTCCAATCAATTGAGGTGGTTGTCACGGATTAGTCCCCCCACTCGATCTATCTATTTCTGCCTGAATTATATCAAGTACATTCCCACTCGCATCGTTGTAATCCTTCAGCCGTTTGCTCTCAAACTCTATATCGGCTTCTCGGTCTTCGATGGACCAGTCAACGTATTCTTGGTGGGCGGTATAATTCTTTGACAAGGTAATAACGGGTTGAAGTGCATTAACGAAATGCATAACAAGAGGATTATGCAGGGCTGCATCATCTTCAGGAAGCGCGGGCTTTCCTCCTGCAATCATAATCTCATGCAAGTAAAACGCCTTATCAACAATCATGTCTCCGTCTAGATCCTTAAAGTACTTCTCGAAGACTTCTATCTTGTCAGCAGGCCAATTCGATTCTATCGCAACTCGAAGTAGTTCATCTCTATGGATCCCAACACCTTCTCCGATTTGATACCGGATGTTATCCGGGGTGGGATTATTTTTAATCGCATCCATGTTCATATTCATTAGGATTGACAATCCCGCTGACGCATTGTTCATGTCCGTCACCTTTTGTTGGGTGAGAGCATACCCCTCCACGCACCTAGCTGCCTGGCCCCAATTCCTTGACACCCTAACATCAGCCTCATTGAGAAGTCTTTCCTGTCGTCGATCTATTGCCCGAAATGCTTTATTCATTTCTTCTGGGCTATCCCAATCGTCTGGGTCCCCTAACTGTGCAAGTATTGCTAGTCGATACGCCGAAGGATCTTTCGTATCGCCTCCATCCACATCCCTTAAAGACCACATGGCACTAAAGCCACCTTCTTCTGTCGCAAAGTTAGCTTCCATCATCTTTGACAAGGCATGAAAACGTCCAAGTACCAACTGAGCTAGGTGACTATTTGGGCTATCTTCTTTGGTAATTGCTTGGAGGAATGTTTCATACTCTTTTATTCCTTGTGCACTTGCGCCCGACACCCCATCACTCGAATCATGCAAAGAGTAAGCCAGTCCTTGGAATAGTTCCGTACTGACATTTTCAATAAAGGTTCTCTCGTCTGGTGTTAGGGCCTTAGGACTAGTTTGTCCGTAATTAAATATGATGCTTTGAGCAAATTGTTTCGCAGCACCAGTACCATCTCCTGAGTCAGTAGCCAGTTGGTGCCAGTATTTATTTGGTGCACCTTGCGTAATTAAATCCTCTTGTAGTTGTTGCCATCGGGGTTTTTTTGTCGTAATCCAACCCCTTGGCACATCTCTAGTATCGTCTCCAGATCCCCAAGTTGATGGCTGGGTGATGTTAAAAGTTTTGCCTGTGCCTCCTGTCTCCAACCATGTCTCCATTAATTCATCCAGAGTCCCATCTTCTACGGCTCTCATTATTTGGTCAAAGTGCTGTGCACCAGCCGCACCGTTACCAACAGATGGCATTGGACCCGGGTCGCCCATAGTTTCTGAGATGCCAAGGAGGGCGTCAGCGCCCAACCCCGAAAGAGGAATACCGGGGTTCACGTCCAGCAAACGCAGGCCAGCCTCTGTGATGGGGGGTGCATAACGACCGCCAGGGTTGTTTGCTTGCATTGTAGCCATACCAAACTGGATGGGCGCAGAGCCTCTACCGTGACCAGACATTGAAGATGCTAAGTCCTGCATAAGAGCCTTAGTTGCATTGGGGTCATGCAAGATTGACCCCGAGGCATTATTGATAGCAGCGATGTGTGAAGGAGAGAATCCCATCATCTGTAAATAAAGGCCGGGGGTCTGTCCAATCATCTGCTGTCTCACTGATTGAGTTTGATCCCCACCATCCGGTTGCATGTTACCCCCTACAATTTGCGAGACAAGAGAATATAGCTGCGTCTGTTGGGCCTCATCAAGTCCACTGTCAGCTATGAGGTTTATCATATGCCTACCTGCAGCCCCCCATGCGTTTCCCGTTTTTGAGGACTTCATTAAGTCTATCCACCTCCGCTGGCTTTCTTTATTATGGGGCCGGGTCCGGCCGATGACCGTCTCCTGCGCCGCCCTCGCCTGATCCAGTCTCAATTGATAAAGTCTTTTTTCTTCCTGTCGCAGGAGTTCCGCGTCACGGGCATCCACTTCGTCTAACCACATCATTTCGTTAAGGCCTAATGTATCAGCGAATTGACGAGCCGCCTCCGCGTTCTCCTCTCTTCGTAAATCCATCTGCGCGCCATGATGCCTATCTGCTTGATTTAACCTAGCTCCCTCCATAGCAGCACGTTGATTCATTTCCCTTTCTTTCAATAACCGTTGTTGATACAGATTACCGAGCACTCCTGTGCTCTGCATCATCTGTGTACCCTGGGGAGTAATTGGTGATTGTAGTGGCATGATTATCTCTTATCCTTATCCGAAGAATCCTCCCCCACCGATGGGGGGCCCACCTACCGCGGGGAAATCTGTCAGTGATTGATCCCAAGCAGCAAAACTGGCTGCTTCCGCATTCATCATTCCAAGGAAAACATCTGCCAGCGATGTGGGGTTGTATCTATAACTTGAGTGGTGCTGTGCAATCAGATTCACTTGGTTCAATGCAACCTCGTTTGCCCTCATTTGAGAACCATAAATGTTTCCCTCTCCCGCATAAATATTACCCTCGGCGTTTGATCTAATAGTAGCAGCTTGAAGAGCAGCTTGAATATTAGAATTGTGAGCAACAAAATGGCTCTGGGCTGCAAGATTTGAAGCGTGTTGATACCACTGAGCCTGTTGTTCATTAGCCTGAATTGTTAATTGTGCTGCGTTTTGTAGAACAGATGATTCTCCATAAACTGCTTGGAGTTGGCCTTGAAGAGCAGTATTGGCATTTGCCATAGCAACGTTGGCTTGTTGCATGAGACTCACTTCTGTTTGGGCTCCAGCAACAGCACCCTGTAGCGCAGCATCCTCCCCAGCACTCTCATAGTGCATCCTAATCTGTTCACCAGAAACTCTGATCTGTGCTGCGTTGGCGGTTATATCCTCGGCAGCCATTGCCGCGTTGGTCCCCATCGAGTATGCAGCCTGAGCCACATTACTCAGTCCTTGTTGTCCATTGTTCATTACGAAACTACCCATCGTAATGAGTGTGTTCTGTGTGTTAAGGAACATACCAGTAGTGGCACTCTCAATTTCCCCTGCTTTTGACATCAAATTGGCAACAGCCATATCCATCCCGAATAGGGTTTGTTGAGCAGCGTTGTGATTCTCAACTCCTTGCCTCATGTAAGTAGCAGCAGCTTGCTGATTGAGTTGGGTTAGTTGACTCTGCCTCACTGATTCTGGGAGATCAGCACTCATGATGGCAGATTCCATATCTGCAAACTGCTGTTGGCTCGCCTCATTTCTTGCAACCGTAGCAGCAACGATTTCCATACCTGCATTTGCCCTGGCCTGTTCCGCATAAGCCACAGCCTTACCGCCCCAAGTATTCATCCTTTTGACGTAATCTTCTGCCTTCGATTCTTGTTTCTCTTGGTATTGCTGAAACTCATCCCACAGCCGGATCGATCGTTCTTCCATACGAGCACCGAATTCGTCTGCTTCATCAACTCGATTCTGGAGACGTGTAGCTCCTTCCTCTACATTAGCAGCATAACCCGCCATATTATTCTGGGCTTGGACACCTAGATTATGCAACCGGGACCTAGATGCTTCACCAAGATTCTCCAGACGATTTGCCCAGTATTCTCCCCTGTCCATAGCCCGATCAGAGATGGCTTGTGATCTATCAAAAGCAGCACCGAATCGACCCTGAAGCTGTTCGAATTGGGGAACCACATCAAGGTAGTTTCCAATTGCTCCCATGTTTCTGTTATATAGATCCTCCATCTGGCCGCTGTAGTTATCTAACATCCCCCCGATATTTCCCGATAGGGCATCCCCAAATCCCCTAACTGACCCTTCCATTCCCCCAGCAATATTATCGATTACGTTTTGATATTGGTTGGCTCCGCTACGATAATCACTCGTCAACGCCTGACCTTGGTCGAGGTAATCCTCTAATCCCGAAGTCATGATACCTGTAGCGCCTCCCTGCCTTCCATACCAATCATTCTCTGAACCTACAAGATTGTTATAATCTTGTCGGAAACCTCCAAGAAGCTGGTCCCAAAGACCATCGTCACCACCGCCGCCACTACCAGCACCGTAATATGCCGCCGCCTCACCGATGGTCCGGGGTGTGCCGTCTGGGCCTATACCGTAATATGCCATTCAAGAGCTCCTGGAGAATTAGAGACCGAGAGAGGTTCTATATGATGGTAGAAGTTTACCTGAGACAAGCACAGACATCAATCTGAAATCAAGGTCCGGCACAAAGATGTCGAGACCCGGAGCAGGACTACTACTTACAATCCCGAAGATACCATCTAAGGAAGCATTAGCCCCAAACGGAACCCAATGGACTGATTGACCATCCACGATAGAGTCTACCATAAGACCCGCATCATCCACTATAAATGCCGAGTCTCTAAGGACATCTATGGAGTTCTCAAAAAGCAAGCCCCTGAACCGAGAGAACCCTACCGTATGGGCGGGGGATGAAACATCCGTGAAAGCTGCAGACATCGAACTTACGTGTTTAGACCGATGATAATCCTGACGAGAAAATTGTTGTCCCTCAATCTCCAGGGGAAGTGGATAACCCACCCATCGGAAATAGATGGGAGATATACCAACGACGGAACCTATTGGAAGAGAGGCTAGGGCCCCGTATCCGCCATCGCCGAGTCCGAACGACTCCAGTGTGATGATATTTTCTTCGACATCGATCAACTTTTCCTTGGCCCCAATCAGGGATTCATCTGAAGAGCTCAAAACGTAGACGTAACCACCAATCCAATCAGTGCTAATTGTGGCGTCAGCGACCAAGTCAAGTTCACTTAGTTCAATCCTCCCTGGTTCCGAATCCTCCGGTATGGATTTAACCGTATAGATTGAACTAGAAGAAGCATCTAGGGTTGTCAGCCTGTTCAGTGTCGTACCGTCAACAACTGCTGTCTTCTCTCGCCTATAGTCGAGAATGTAAACACGAGGCTTTACTTTCGCGTTGGGTACAGGGGCATTCATCAAAAAGAGGGCACGGTCGATTAGGGAGGAAGAAGGATCTGAGTTATCCTGGGGCCATACTCCTTCTCGACACTGATCAAAGGTTGCATCTTTAATGGTGGTCGCCCGACTACTATTAAACCAGAGACAAGCAATCTCCTCATCTGATGGAGATAGAATCATTAGGGCTGAAGAGGCACTATCGAAAGCTATCGAAACGCTGGAAAGATCGGTATCCCACTGATTGAAGATCAGATAGTCAAAGGCTCCCACGTCATCCAACTTACCAGTAGCGTTCACTGACTTGAGTCCACGTGGTGTCAAAAAGTAAGAAGAGGATCCAACGGTTGTAGCACAATTCTGGTTGATTACGCCATATCCCTCATGAACCTCGTTGATTCTCATGAGGGCTCCAGCACCACCACTCTCCTTTCGGATGAAGTACATGCGGTCTGAGGAGAACCCCAAAAGGTGTCCTCCCATACTTTCAAGCGCAATGACCTCATTTGTAGGAGTGGGGGGAATAAAGTAATTCGTAGGTGGGAAAAGTTCTGGTGAGTAATCAGTAAGAGAAGACCACCGGAGTTCTCCTAGTCCCCGCTTAACTTCGTTGATGTTGTGTTCGTTTGCTTGGGTAACAGGAGAATTTCGAATATTAGAAACAAAGATGGTTCCCTCATAAAACTCAGCAGTTCCTGCATAAGGAAGTTGTTCATCAAAGATAGGAGTTCCAGAGGGATAGGGTTGCTTAAATTGGAGCACTTCGTCCTTGGAGGCATAGATATAGAAGGCGTGAGAGTAGTCATCATTATCCAAGTTCTCAAGTTCTGGGTCTAAGATCCTATGATCATCTAGGGTGACTATCTTTTCAAGATTCAATATACCCCCACCAGTAAGACCGAAACTAGAGGTATCCACAGTACGCCACAAGAGCATACGGTCATATTTTGTATGGTCCCAAACAACATCCAAGGCGGCGTAAAGAGGAACCTCAACTTCTGCTGAGTTGATGAAGAGATCTTTTTCAGCCACAACTATTTCCGAGAGACCACTTCGTCTTCCTGTTTTCGAATCAAAGAGCTGATAAGCAAAAGAGTAATTACCTGCAGGTAGTTTATGAAGATCATCATAGACTGTATCTTCTGAACTACTAATCTCATGACCTTGGATAGCATCTTCTTTCCCAAAGATTGCATATTGAGGGGCCACATCAAACTGGAATTCTTTTGAGACAGATTGGGCTCGATCTATACTGTCTCCACAAAGAGCTCGAATCTTCCACTTATAATTGTAACTTCCTGGTACCCATTGTTCGTCAGAGAATAAATCTTGGATGTTTACAGTTATACGATAATAGAAGACACCTTCTGTCCCAGTCGGACCCAAGTTTTCAGCAATCGCAGTAAAAGGCGTGGCGGGATTCAAGGTTGCATAAGTTCCCCCCAAATCGTTTGAGGTAGCAATTATATGATCGTCGTAGACGCCCTCGTCTAATTGAAGGTGCATCCCAGTAACCACAGATTGCAGAACATTAACATCTTCTGAATTCTTCTCTTTGAAGTATAAATCAAAGAGGAGTTTATCGTCATCTACCAATTGTCGATTGATTCGGAAGTAACCCGTAATTGTTGTTGTTTGATCTATATAGTTTCCAGACTCAATGGTGGACACCTTATAAAGATTCATATCACGGTCGATGAAAGGTCCACCGGGATAGCGTCGTCCACCCGGGGTAGAGCCCAAAAAAGTAATTGCGTTACCAAGAAGTAAGTTATCCTCATCCCCAGATACGCCTGACGAGTCTTCAGATGAAGAGGAGAAGATATCGGACTCTTCACGTACCCGATCACAATCGAAGCCGGGCATGGCTGCGATTAGTGCGCTTCGTGCATCCTCATCAGATCTATGGCCTAATGTATACGGATTAAAGATACCACCTAATACGTATTCCCCCACTCCAAAGAGAGTAGAAAGAGTGGGGAGCTTACGAGTTAGAATCAGAGTTCCCGAACCCGGTGCAGCATTGTTAGGTTGTGTGGTTTGGAACCAATGGTTCGGGTCGGCATTTGCTCCAAGGGTACGTACTGGGCCTGCAAGTTTGGGTTGTTTACCGGGCCCTGGGGAGTCTTCAATAATGAGTTGATATTCAGACATACAATCGTATGCAGAACTAGACTCGGACTCTGAGGAGTTAGAATCCCCATCCGAGGTTTCTGAGGTTTCTTCCGAGGTTTCCTCTTCAATAGGATTAACAAAGAGTAGGGTAGGGGAGACTCCCCGGACGAAGACAAAGATCGAACGGCCTGCAATGGTTACATCCATTTCTTCGGTGGCAGAGACAGCCTCCATTACCTTGTTGCCTGTTGACCATTCGTCACAGGCCCCGATGTAGAAATCAAAGAATATGTCTGCGAGATCTGTCCCAGAACGTGTAGCTCTATAGACGAAACCGTAACCGTAGGTTTCAAAACCAATCTTAAAGTTTACAGGGAAGAAATCAGTTACGGTTGAAAGGTAAGAGTGTTCTGGATCATCCCAGAAGTCAAACTCATGTACCTTCGAGAATCCGGAGATTGGACGACATCCTCCTTGTAGGATCCCATCAACCCCCGCAAGTTCGTGGGAGTAAGGAGCAACGGTTGCCGCTAAAGGCACCCTCTTGTCTTGAGAAGTTAAGGCGAGAGGGTAACTCCAGTTTACATCTACCTGTTTACCTAAATTACTCATTTGAGGGCTCTCTGTTTTCTATGCTTTCTCTTCTCTTTATCCTTCTTCTCCCCTTCATACCAACCATGAGTTGTTTCTCCTTGCACCATTAAAGATTCTTCTAAAGAAAGGGCTTTAGAGAAATCCACATGATCAAACGCTTCGAGATCACTATTAGGATTACAATTTAATACTTCGAGACCATTGTACTCAAAGTAGGGCCTCATTGCCTTGAATCTTTCATTCAGTGTTTTATAGGATCTATTGTTCCCTTTCACTGAATGCGTAGTGCGATCCTGGTCAAATGCATAATTATCCCCAAACGGCTCCATCTTGAAATCACAACCAAGAAGGTAAATCCTTCGAAAGCCAAGGACAAACAGTATCTTGATAGCAGCAAGCATCACAGATCTACAGCTTTTAAATCCCAGTGAGTCTATGCTTTTTGTTGTGTTACCCCAATTCACGGTATCTTCAAGTAGAAAGGTTTGATGGTCGAATGAAGAGTTCCTCTGGTAGAAAATAGTGTTTGGACAATCAGAGGGGGTTAGACTCAATTCACGAAATCTATCCCCTGTTTTTTGTCTAAGGGCCTTTCTAGAACAATTAGCAGGAACGAATTTTGTAATGGAAGGATCTGACCATCCACTGAAAAGAAATTTTCTAGGGGGGTCAACACACGTCCAGAAATCAGGAGTATAAACACTCCAACTATTATTGACTCCCATCGTAAGAATTCCTGAGTCTGCTAAAGAAGCAAGATCTAACTTATTAAGGGAAGGACCACCTAGAATCAAGAAGACAGGTGTCTTATATTCAAGATACCCCCTAAACTGGTCTTGCATATCTATCGGAGTCGTACCGGAACCAAGAACCCTATGAAAGATGGTTCTCTTTTTGAACCTCTTAAGATCTTGGTTGTTAATCTCCACTTTGCCATAAGAAGCACCTGAACCAGAACCAGGATTTTCCGAGGGAAGATCGTTGGCTTTTAACCCTCGTCGTATGATTGATTTTGTATCGTCTCTCCTAATCATTTTAATCATTAACCCATGCTTATCCTTGCTCATTCAGTATTGGACAATCAGAATACATGTTGTCACAGAGTGCCGCATTGAACAGGCTGATACCAGTAATATTGACCTCTATGGCTAAAGAGGTCCCCGTCTCTTTTTCCCCACAACTAGGATCATATGGGTGGGACGAGTTCACCGAGCAGCAAAGATCTCCCGCACAATATCCGCCATCCCAACATGCGGGTACACATTCCCCGTCTTCGTCTCTAGTATTACCCTCGCAATCACAATTACATCGCAAGCCGGAATCACTCTGCCATGGGACATCAGCCCGCTCTGCGAAGCTATGATTAACCAGATCTTCCTCCCAAATACTATCTCCCCCACCCGGAGGAAGGGGACCATATTGATAAGCGGGGAGACTATCAAACCCCGAATGCTCTAAATTAAAAACCACATCGTCCTGCGGTCCGTTGAAACACTCGCAGGCCGTCTCGCATTCGTCGTCGGGATCAAAACATCCATCTTTCATTTTCCAATAAAAACTAACGACTCCGGTATGTGATGGGCCGCTGGCTAACGCACCCTGAGCCTTGACCTCTCTTATCCAAGACTTCTTCGTGACATCAAGCTTCACTTCCATCACACCCGTTGTCAAGGACTTACAATACCCCTCACCCCTAACCCCTACTATCAATTCTTTGTCATGGGATTCTCCGGCCAACCGGGAGATCTGATTAAAACGCAGCCCTCGGTTCTCACAATCCAGCGTGTGGAGGTCGCCTTCATCCCAGCCATCCTCATCCGGTCCCGCAATTGTGCAACCTCCCTCGATCTGCTCTCCCTCACAACCCCACCCGGTATCTCCCCGTTCTAGTACATTGTTGGGACCGGTGATCACCATATTAGGTTCAGGCAGAGGTCTCCAACAACGATGATCCTCCCAACAACAGGTACCTTTGTCACAGCCATCCAGATCCCAAGGGTGACCCGCGCCGCAACCCAAGCCACCATCATCGCATGCGCAGTCCAAGCAGTCCTCCATACAACAATCGACCTCGCCAGTGGCGGGGTTGACATCCCACCCGCTCGTGCACGTATTCCAGCAAGAACCGCCGGTCATGTGGCGGGCAACTCCAACCTTACATTCAATAAAGTCACCCCCCTGCATACCTGTTCCTTCTTCTCCACCAGGACTTACACCCGGAAGATCTGTGTCACCACAGGGATCACCACAGCCGGTAGTTCCCCAAGGAGAGATTTGGGGTATGTCTTCATCGTGTTCTAGAACCCCTTCTTCAGTTACGCCATCCACAAGCTCATAAATACTAAAGGACCTTGTGTCATAACAGTCGTACGGGGTGCCTTCTGGGTCCTCCGTGTCACAAGGGGTATCCGTCCACTGACAACGAATTTGCCATCCATTTGGTGTTGGGGGAGGACCTATTCCTCCGATTGGATCGTAGTACGGCCCTGGTGAAGGACACAGTGGAATTTCAAATACTCCGTCGTCTACGACATCCGATTCTTTCGACTCTGTTATTTCTCCACTGTCAGAACATCGCTCCCATTTAGTTAGTGTAGCCACTACCTCATAGTCTATACCCACTGTAATCTTACCGGCAAAATTTGCTGTTTGGTTCCAAGCTTCTGCTGGTGAAGTGGCTGGATCGAAGTCATAACCACCGCACAGGCTGCAAGGATACCCCGCACCCCCACTTTCCCCTTCCACCTCTGAATCGTTCACATCCGATGACCAACCCCCACCGGGCCAAT
>Ga0098047_10000277_pt1 | contig 20776 bp, 5 predicted proteins | sample 12_taG_FD_92585 | JGI IMG/M metagenome (GOLD analysis project Ga0098047, IMG submission 92585) | Marine viral communities from the Subarctic Pacific Ocean - 12_ETSP_OMZ_AT15267 metaG | ecosystem: Environmental > Aquatic > Marine > Oceanic | place: Subarctic Pacific Ocean | collected 2015-01-16 | reverse complement strand
TAGCCCCAGAAGGTTCGGGGTCATTCCAAACGTCCTCATTCGATAGCTCTACGTTGGCATATTCATGGTCAGCTCCGCGATCACCTTCATACTCTTGACGAATTTCTACTCCCCCAACTCCTGTTGAGCTTCGGCTTCCCATTATTATTTCTTTATTTGATTTATTTATTACAAGGCCGCTGGTTGTGATTGGTGTATTTACGTTAAGGGGAGTATCCAGTATATAATACCTATCTAGATCTAAGGAGTCGCTATTGTAAGCATATTTAATTTGATTATAAAGAGGAGTTACTACATTGTCCTCGACATCTACCATATTACATCTGTATTTTTCTCCATCTATCCACTTGCTCGCGGTGGAAGCGGCTCCCTCTACTTTAACAGAGGTGTTGAACAGTAAGACTTTCTCATCATAGTCTGATTTATCATAAAATTTATTAGTTTTTAGCAGTGGGCGTTCTTTGCCATAGGGGTAGCCGCCTCTTGTTCTATCTGGATACTCACTATAATAAACGACTTCATAAAATTGAACATCGCTCTTCTCGTATTTGGGACCGGCGGTATTATACGTAAACTTCGCTGCGGATCTTTTATCCAGAAAAATAGGAGGAGTTAATCCTCCAAGTTTGGTAATAATTTCTACAGGTGTCTCGACTAGAGTTTCATTTATTATTAGTATCTCTGAATGGTCGCTGCCAGCTATCCGCGTATTTAGATCTATGGTTTTTACTTCTTCTGAAGCTATTCTAATTATTTTCTCCCCTGCTTTTACAACACGAACGCTCTCGTTGTCTATCGTACCGGAGTCATCCTCTGAAGATTCTACTTCAGACACGAGCATACTTATGTGTATTCCGTCTTCTCCATTTTCGTTTTTGCGTTCGAATGCTAATACCTCACTAGTCGTTATTTCTACCTTTCCCTGTCCTGTGTCCTCATCTATTTCTCCCTCAGCCCACCCCCCGAAAAAAGTGTTACTCGTGTCATCCCAAACATATGCCCCGCCTTCCTCATTCCAAGCTTCAGGCCAGTAGAATTGTTGGCCTCGATGTATCACTTTGGAATTATAATTATCGTCACTAGCGACTTCACCATACAAGGGTACGACAAATATCTTAAATGTCGCAGGCGATACAGGAAGATTTACTTTATTATAGTCTAAATAATAAGCCCCCGGTGACACTGGTAAGCCGTCTGCGTCATACGCTATGTCTCTAGGCAGAACTATGACCTTAAAACCGTCAGCAGTCGTTAACTCTCCAATAAGAGTTAGCCCACCGTTGCTAAAGCACTCCTTAGGTATAATAAGACGATGAGATCCCACTCCCTTTGTGGCAATTTCGTCTATACTTCGGTAATAGCTTCCGTCATATGTCGTTGCTACTCGTTTCCCTGTGTGATGAAGAAAGGGCTCGAGTGCGAAGCCTGCCAAATTACCGTAAAGAATCGTAGCTCCCTTTTCTGCATCTTCAGATAATGTAAATACACCTGTACCTTCGTCCTCCCAACCGTCCGCAACATAAAAAACAATCTCCTCATCTTTATTAAGCGAAACAGAAGTTTTCTCAACAGCTATACCAGTCCAGCCTCGTGGGTCAGTAGTATTTTCTCTGGTGTAATTGCCAGTATCCTCCAACCAGTCCTCTTCAGACTCAGAATAAAACTCTCCACCTTCCGGCGTATAATAGATAACTTTTTCTTGAGAGTAAAGGTTCTGAATATATTCTTCGTCATAACTTGTAAGCCCCCAGTCCTCATGCCACGTTACTTTTATTAATGAACTTTTAGCTACAATGCTATCAGAGAAAGGAACGGCAAGAGTCTTTAAATCAGGTAGCACCATTGTTGAGTGAGTTGGATTATTATAATAGCTCCAATCAGAAGTGTTCTTATGTACACTAAACCCCATTATCGTGTATTGGTTTTTACCCTTAACAAACTTAGTCCTTACAAGTCCTCCCGCAGGTATTGCCAACACAGTCTTAGGGGAATAATTGAACGTATCTATATAAGACAATATAGCATTATCATCATTATAAAACTCAATATTTTTTGATTCGCCGGAAGTATTTGTTATATAGATATGATGACCCTTGGCAAGAGCAGGGACATTTATCTCTGTTGTCGCTGGAGAGCTAGAGCCAAGCTCAATATGATTAATTCTTTTACTAAAATTAACACTCGATGTATCGGGAACGATCCAGTCCTTTAATGCAGCGTCCGATGCCATTGAAAAATTAGAGTCTCCAGCCTTGGTGCCTAATGTTGCTCTTGGGAAATTTTTTGTAATTGATGTGAATTTTCTTTCCCCATTCTCTTTGCGATTAATAATTACGCCGGGTTGATTATTAAAACCCTCTACATTGTAATCTGATTGATTCTGGCCCTCCTTTGCCTCGGTTATATTAATTACATTGCCTTTAGGATTGCTTGATTTTATAACAATAGCGTATTCGAAATTGTCAGGGATATCGCTAGCTAAAGTTATGTCTACCCTTCTTTTATCCGTGGTAAAAATTTGACCAGAGGTTAAGCTCGATGAATTTAAGGCAACTCTAGATGAAGTCAGTAGTTTTGTTTTATCTATATTTTCCTGTGCTATGGTGGTCTCTAGTTCGGAAATCGTTTCAACACTAAAAGCATTGCTTGCGTAACTAATTTTTGATTCAGACCTTGGCTTTAAATAATGAACCAGCTCTCCGTTTATTAGGTGGTTGTTAGGAGAAACTATCGGAATTGACTCCGTCGCTATGTTGACACCAGTAAATGAAAATGTCGTAGGCGATGAAGGGAGATTTATTTTAGAGAGACAGTCAAAGACTATCTGCTTGTCATTATCTGACTGCTCTAGATAAATATTTTCGTCTTCTATTAACTTGAAACCACTGGTTTCTATATTAAAATTCGGTTGGTGGGGAATCCTTGAGTAGTCCGATAAGACTATGTACTCTTCGTCGTTATTATAAGTAGCTTCACCTAACACAGTAACATTTTTAGTTTGTCCGTCTTGATTAGCTCCTTTCTGAGGAGCAAGAGTAAGGGGTGTGTCAAAGTTAACTATAACATCTGAGTCATTGACTTTATTTACGTTTATTACATGAAAATCTTTGTCTGTATCCACCGTTACCTCTATATCTGCTAATCCGGAACAAACAAACACACCAGCGTTGTCTCCTGAAATAGTAAAGTTACTAGTCTGGAAGGGAGGGTTATAAAAGTCGTTTTGATACCCAGTACCCACATCATTTCCGCCCAAAGTTACAGTTGTGTCATCGTCAGCCCCAAAGCCACTTGCAACCACCTCATAATTAACCAGCGGACCACTATCTTCGCTCATGCACTCAAAGTCTGCGGCGACGTTATAGATTTCATCTCCACACCCTCCAATATTTATTAAGTTAGCCTCATGTCCTTGAACCATTCTTTCATGGGTAGTTTTTATCTCATCATTGACTTTGGCGTTTTGTTTTATTGTGTATGAGGACGGAAGTTTTAGTATCTCAGTTAGCACGTCACCAGATCCCGATGAAACAATTTTTAATTTAACTTTTCCATCAGCGTCCTGTGGAATATTTGATATCTTTACCGGTTCGCCAACTTTAAAATCAGAAACTTTTCCTCTTCTTAGCAATCCCGATTTCTCATCCTCCACAAGACCATAGATCGCCAATTCCTCTTCGTTGTTTAGTAACGTTACCTCCTCGTTCTCGGCTTTTTTAATTGCGTAAGAATTTGTGTTTGAATCTGTTAGCTCTATTTCATAGGGGCCTCCGCCGGTTAAGCCTGCTGCTAGGTTCTTTGCCCCCTTTAGAAAATCCCAAGACAAACTCAGCGGTAAGAAATTGTACTTCGACAAAACCTTACATTCGCTGTCTGTCTCTACTATTTGCTTTTTCTTTATCCTGAATCTTATTTCGGTTGGTTCATACTTTTTAGTTTCATCTGTTGTTAACATGACCGCATCAATAGTATGGCCATCATCGAAGCTTCCACTATCGTCAGATTCCGGCAGGCCAAAATCTTTGAAATAAAGCGAGCGGGGGATGGCAACGCCATTATAGACGGTCCCCGCAGGATAATAGTTAGATCTAATTTTATCAGTTGATATCACGTTCGCACTTTGCCAATCTCCCCAACCCCCGCTGTCGTCTTTAACTGACTTATCCAACTCAAAATCCCAACCTCCATAATCCCTTTCCCCGTTCCTGTTAGCTAGATCTCCTAAAAGAACCGCATTCTTCTTGTATATTTTATATACATATTTAGTTATCCTTAATCTTGAAAAACTATCATAATTATATTCCCCTTCCTTCCTGTCTATTACCGCTCCACCCTTTACCCTTGCTCCGCTACCTCCAGTGTCTGTTGCAATATTCCCTCTGGCTTCGATATAATACGGAAGTAATTCACCATTGAATTGATAGTCAGGCTTCCCCATATCACTTTTAAGCTTTGTCCTAAGAGCGCTTACTGATTTGAATGGCGAGCCCTCCATGTTTCTTAAGATGTGGGGGTTATTTGGCAACGAAAAGACTGAAGATGTTATAAAGTCCTTCTCCAGATTAGTGTCTATATCCGGCGTATAATAGGAGAAATAGTTATCCCCGGGTACGACAGTACTTATGAAACCTTCTTGCTCACCAATTTCTTTATCCGAAACAGAAAGCGCTTTGTCATGAATAATATTTGAATTTACAAAAGTATTTTTATTTATTATCCAATTGCATTCCTCCTGCTTTAGGCTTACGGAATAGTCTAAATCAACCAATCTATACTTAGTCTTACTATCCAATACTCCCAAATCTTTCTCTATTCTTTTAGGAACGCTTCCGTATGAAACCAGCTTTACCCACTCTTGCAATCTGTAGGTTCCATCATCTATGTTGCTAAACGACAACCCAGTTTCCTTAGCTTTTTTGTTTGCCCCCTTCTCTACTGTCTCCCAAACGATTTCACTATCAATTACCTTTTTAATTTGTAATTCATAATAACTTCCCAGAGTTAATCCCGAGAAACTTACCGTATATATACCGGGCGAGAGCTCAGATGAATATGTTCCATCTTTATCAGGGAAATATTCGGACTCAGCTTTTTGAATCATCACGCCAACCTTACCACCTAGTTCTGGAACAGTAAGGTGTGAAGTGCCTTCTGTTACTACAATTGCGCTTGATACTATGTCTGTATCTTTTAATTCTTCTATGAATTTTCTTTGCTGGTTAAAATAATCAGGACTATTGAGTGGAGATTCGTCGGGTATGCTACCTTCGACTATTTCATGGTAAGTCTGGGTTAAGTAATGTAACTCTTCCCCTGAATATTCAGTATCTTCTGGTTCAAGATAATTAGCTTGAGACCCTTCGTCTCTAGCGACATAGATATCTCTTTCCACATAATAAATTTCTCCATCGTTAAATAAATCTTCCGCCAAATCCAAGGAGACTTTTTCATTTGGAAAAGCTTCTATTTCCAGTACGTTTCCATATGAATTTAGAACGTAGTCTTTGGTCATGAAGTAATTTAACCTTCCATTTCCTCTAAATATATCTGTTGGTCCCGCATTACTAGTAGAAAAGAAATAGTTTTGCTCGTCTCCCTCTGGCTCACATGAAATAACTCCATCCCTTATCCCGAGTTCAGTCCCGTTTTCTCTTTTTATTTCAATATCTTTTTTTACATCTGATACCTCATATTTGTAATTTTTTGATTCTAATGTAAGATCAATCGAAGCTGATCCATCGCATATCCCTGACTCAAATATTCTTACCTCTCTTTCGTCCTTAAAATAAACCTTGTCTTCTTGATTTATTTTTTGTTCGTAGAGCGAGCGAGACCTAATGTCAAAGAACGATCTTTCACCAAAGTTAGTGTAAAGATCTCCTGCAGTAGAATAGTTTCTAGAGGCATGGTACCCGGGGTAAGCTCCATGTGGATAAGCAATGTATTTTTGGCCAGATGAATGCACTGAATACTCTTCTTCAGGAACAACCCTTGGCACTATTGGAGACCCTCTATCTATATTTTTTGTTATGCCATAATCTGTTGATGAAGTTATCTTCCTTGAAGACTCGACGGCTGTACTCGGACTTATTCCAAGCTCCGCTTCAGAATCGGTGGGGAGTTTACCATAATGTTCCTCGTCCCAAACTGCTTCACCAACAGAATCTCCCCCCTTAGCTAGCCCAAGAAAATAAACCGAATCTCCATCATTTAAACCCTCTTCAACGCTTTGTAATTGTAAAATTCTACTTTCATCAGGAGGAACCACTTCAAACTCGACTTTGTAACCAGAAAGAGGGATTGTATTAGTGTCTTGAAAATAAACTTTAGCTTCTGAATATTTATTATAGGTAACATTCTCCAGCATTCCTTCCTGTCTAATTTTAACATTGCATCCATCTCTAAAAAATAATTCATCCTCCTTCAAGCAAAGAGGAAGATAGTCGCTTCTACTTGAATCCCAGCCAACGTTAGGAATGATGTCTATTTCAGCATAATCTTCCCCCAATGAAATATTTCCCGTGTACGGAACGACCTCATACACGTTTTCGGTTTCCACAGGCATCTCTTCCGAGATGTAATCAAACAATTCTTCAGAATCTAAAAACGGTGAACTTGCGTTTTCCGAAATCGTTTCCCAGTCATCAAAAAAGCTATCGGAATAGCTCGCCCTAGTCGCTCTTCTTTCCACACTGACTGATTCGCTAGCTTGTCTGGTAAACGTCACCTGCCTTGCGTCTTTATATTTATTCGCCTCTTCCCCGCTATATACTATTCTATATTTGGTGTATAATTCATTTTCATAGTGCTGATAGCCGCTGTCTGGTATTTCATATTGCTCGTATGAAACCGTATTATCAATAGCTGATCTTCCTATTCCATCTTTTCCTGAATATTGAATGTTGGAGTCTTCATCGAACCAAACACCCGCCACTTTATCCCACCCAGAATAGGTCTGTAATCTAGAAGACCCGTCTTCAGAGCCACTTACCATATGCGCCTTGCTGTATATCTCCATAGGCCTTATGGTTTCTTCAGAAAAACTTATCACAGGTTTAGATTGGTATAAATTATCCGTAATATCTTTTTGCATCCCCAGATAAACCGCGCTTTCTTTAGTTGACTCAAGATGCCACCATTCAGCAGTAAGCTTTACATCTAAAACACTACTTTTATCTCTAGTGGGCGAGTGGGCTTCGATCTCCAACCCTACTTCTCCATTGTAATCTTCCACATTATAGGAAAAGTTTTTTATATCTGTATAACCAAATATGCCTTCTTGAGGCACAAGAAACGCTGTTCTTTGATCTATCTCTGATATGTACGCTGTCTGTTCATACAGCCTTCCGGAATGTGTAGAGTTTATAGAAGGATCAAAAGTGTAGAACGTATCAAGCCGAAGCCTATAAAAGTCAGTATCCAGTAGTTTTTGATTTCCATCCTTGCTATGCCCATCCCAATCGATGCTCACAGATGAGTCGTTTTCATCGGTAAACACTGTGCCTTCGAATATATTAGTTATGAAAGCTTCATTCATGGCTTGACGGTTTCTACATCTTCGGGATCCGCATTCGTCACCGTCACTGCTGGATTATTTTTAGCCGCAGACATGACACTTTCAATATCATGGTCCACAGAGTTTTGCATAATTGACGTGTCAGAAAGATCCGTTCCCGGAAGCATTGATTGAAATTGTATTTCGTTTTCTGAACCCACGTAACCTCCATGCATAGCTCTAATATAATATTCCATTTGTACGTAAGGATCTATTTTTAATTGGCTATACGGACTGACCCTTGGTATTAATTTTAAGAAATAAAAACGAGGATGGCAGGATCCGTATAAAGAATATCCCCCATTCATAGAACCAACGTCCTTAAATACGTCTCTATTAGCTCCGTAATCTCCTATTTTAACTCCGTTCCTCAATTGAGTTGCATTCGTTCCACATTGAAAACCCCCACTACCAAAGAATTTGCCGCTATTTACATACTCCCCAATACCATTCTTGTCACTCCTGAAAGGCTGACTTCCAAATACAGCTAAGGGGCTACCTACATAACTTCCACCATAAGGACCACGACCCACTTTAAAATTGTCTCCTTCTAATTTACTGTTTAATTCCACACGTATCATATTTACCCTAGGGTCACCAACTTTATCTTTTTTTCCAAAATACCTTGTGACCGACATTACTTGATACATTTTAGTCATCGGCTTGCAGCTTATAAGCCAACCCAAACCACCACCCTTTACGGGGGCATTTAACCCTTTCCAAGAATTAAACTTTGGTGGAGCTTGAACGTATGTAGACATATCACCAATCCCAAGATGAGTACGAGTGTTAAAATTATAAAAAGTGTCTCTCATCTGGGAAGCCTCTGCAGTTCTTGCTCGATGAAGGAACCCAGAAGATTTGTCTCCTTCTATATCAGGAGCCCCGAAAAGGCACCTGTTATGAAGAAAACAGGTTTGATCTCCAAATATGTCCGGCTTCCAAATATTTGACATTGACCAATGATACGGATTAAAGGTCATGAACATCACCCACTGATTACTTTCATGAGCGGGTGGGGTAAAATTCCTTACTCCTTCTAATTCATATGCTCCTACATAGTCGTTTCTCCCAACGCCAACTGCAACCTTACTGTCTAGATAATCCCTTATTCCAGATGGGTTCGTATCCGTAGCCTTCGCATCCATCACCCCAACAAACTTATCTTTATGCTTATATGGTTCTCCATTATATACCACATAATCCTCATTAGGATTCTTGTTATGAGACCATACATAATATGTTTTACCTACTATTATGGGAACAAAGGTGACATGCGGAGACCTTTTGCCTGTCCAATGGCCGTCAAACCAACCAGCTGAGTCTATCGACGGACCCATTCCTCTAAACATATCCATACCTGCACTAGACATACCCGAGGCAAATCTATCAAAATATAACACCCCCATCCCGTTTTCCTCGGCATAGTTTACTATATTTTTTCTTGGTATCATTTTCATATTGGAGGTTACAAATTTTCTAGTAGCCTCATATACAGGATTATTATTAAGATAGGTTTGTAGCGCAGGGACAGCCTCTGAACCATGAGGATTCACAGCAGATCCAAATCTTTCGTAGTTATCCGAAATAACCCTTGCCTCTTGATAATCATGCCCGACGCTATCTATTTTTCCAATTGCGTCCCCAAACCCAAAGCCACTTGTTCCTCCCCTTGTGGTAGAGATCCTCAAGAAGGCGTAGGCGTCCAGAATTGTAGGTCGCATATCAAATAGATGAGCTATTTCGATTCTTACTTTTACAATACCATTAAAATGGTCTCTCAATGCCCTCGTGTATCCTTGACCTTTACGGGTCAAGTTTATATCTTGATCTCCGATCGGCATGAGATGAAAGGTAAAGTTTCCCTTTAATCCTCTTCTATAATAAGCTAATTTATTATATACACGAAGGTTATCTGTCTTATATGTACCATTTGGCTGCAACACATGCGCTTTGGCACGATGGCTTGTGCTAGCGCTTATTGTAATAGTCTCTACGACCTCTTTACCTTTTCTTATTTCTATTGCACAGGACAAGCCTTTATTTTGAACTCCAATAAAAGTAATATAATAGCCAGCAAAACAAAAAGCGTTTCTGTCCTTGGCCTTAGGGTTTGTGTTAAAAGTTGGTGAGCCTTTGGCAGTTGGATTAAAAAGCGCTCCAGTCACCCCAAGCTTACTGTTACTTACTCCTAGTTGCAGTCCCTTACCTTTGTTTACATTATTAGGTATTATAAATTTATGTTTTTTATTCTCAGGTATCTCAGGAATTTTTAAGTCAATGCCGTACGTGGGCATTTTGTCTCCATTAGATCCCCCAACGTAAGGATACCCTATATCATCTCTTTTGATCACTTTAGCTGATCCCCCAGATCCTGTAGCCTCCCCCCCTAAGTAGCCCGCTTGAACCTTCATGCTCTGATTATAGATCTTATGCCCATATGCTGGAGCCAATACAAACTGTCTACTTAAAAAATCTTGAAAATTAAACCCAACGTCACAAACGGTGAGTGGCCCAGTAGTTGAGACTTCTTTAAGAAATGGATAATTATTTTCTGCATATTCATTGGGCGTAGTAACATCAAAATTTGTCACCTCGAAAGTATACGGCTTTATCCTCCTGCAAAACAAAGCCCTTTGATGCTCACTACCCCTAAAGGTTATTAAATAATGAAAAATTGACTGAAGCACCTGATGGGTGGCATATTTTCTATGCAGCACCGGCGTTATCAATTTAACACTCGGAAAGACGCTGTCTTTCCTTCCTATATGCCATCCCCAAGAAGAAGCTTTTGCTGCCTTTTTGGTTCTGTAATAATTCGACATGTGTTCGTCAGGAACACCTTTTTTCCAAATCTTATATCCCTTCACAACAGCGGGAGCGTATAGCTGATAAAGTAATCCTTGAGATAAAATTTGATCATACGGCCTTCTCGCTGTTGCAAATATTGAGCTGCTTACATTTATTCTTCTCTCAACGATTCTGTTAGCCGCGCTTCTAGGAATTCCTTTTTTTACGCATGCATTTATAGAAGCCTTTATCTGGCTATCCTTCTTATCGCTTATATACAAGGCTCCACGTTGGTTTTGAGCCTGTTTCCAGAAATGGTTATTTGTATAAACTCCGGGAGATGTCCCAATGATAGCTGGATCGAACGTATTTCCTTCAGCCCACAGTCCAATACTTCCCCACCAAAAACCTTTATATATTCTGTGACCGAAGGCAAATTTACATATAGGATTCACTACATTGGCTCCTTCGGGGTACCCTGCCAAAACCTCAGGCCAACTAAGTCTATTTTTAAAAATTGGTAACTCCAAATGAGCATAAAAAGTCCACCACTCATCCCCAGAGGGCCACATTCCTATCCCGCCCCATTGTTGAATGGGGTTTCTTGGTTGGCGAAACATGCTGTGGGCATAGTAGAATATACGCCAAGCAGGGTCTCCCATGCCAACAGATATTAAATCGTTAACTCTCTTAGCTAACCTATTGTGAGAAGCAGCCTCTGGAGTCTGTGTCGCTTTTACTTTTTTTGCTTTGTTTATCATTTAACTCCAGAAACAACATTGAGATGTCCCTCCCCCTCCACCGCCTTGCGGAAACGCCACCCATAAAATCCTTTGCTCCCGCTCTTTTTTGCTATTTTGAATTAGAGGAGCGTTATATATTCTATACATATCATCATTCCATTCCATCCATTTTTTATCTGTGGGAGCATCAGTCGTGTCTCTACTGGAAGCCTTAGGAGGCCCCCAATTTCTTAAGAACCTGCGAACAGACATTATAGGACGAATTGTTACCGTATCTTCTCCCCCTAGACCCCATTCCTGAGCGCCAGCTCTAAAATCCGACTCGCCCACATGCGCCCAAAACACAAACGCAGTTTTCATGTCCTCTACTTTTAAGAGCGGAAATTTTACTTCTATAATTTCTACCTTTTTTGTGTCTAATTCTGCGCTTCGTTCTTTTATCATGTCGTTATATAATTATTCCAGAAAATCTTACATAACCGTCAGGGTCAATATCTTTCGGGTCCCAAGGTACAGTTTGTCCAATGAGATTTTTATTATAATAATTAGAATATGTATCAAAATATTCCTTTCCGTCTCCTGACACCTGAAGGCTTTCGTTAGTATTTATTCGTAAATCATCTTGAAGTTTCCTTATATTTGAGACTCCTTGGCTTGCTCCTCCAGTTATTTTTAATTCTATTACTTTATTTCCGTATTCGTCTTCCGTTATCTGTGCTTCTGTATCTTCAGTTGGCGTAACTTTTCCTAAATTAATAGATTTTATATTACCATCTATATCCTTAGCTTGTACGGTTACGTTTTCTCCTGTCGGCACACCACTAAATACCACCCTTATCTCAGATCTCTCTTCATCTGCGTAGAATTTATTTTTTATTCTAAAAGGCAACTCTGTCCCATTTTTTAAATAAGCGGTTGTAAAACTATTACTATATGAAGCTTCTCTTACTCCGGGATCAGAGTTAGTTGGGTCAATGTCTTTTGGATATTCTTGCTTTCCATCGATCGATTTTGATCTTAATGTGTTTAAATAATCACCAGACCAAAGAGCCCAGTCATAAACGCTTTTGGTGTAGCCCGTCGTATTGTACAGAACAGCTGCCCCTGTAAAGGCGGGGCTCCTCCCTTCATCATAAAAGCTTCCTATGATAAGAGGAGAATTATTAGTTGAATCTTTGCCTAATGTGCCAAAAATGATATCTGATATTTGGTCTTCATTTACATTCTGAGTTGTAGTATCTCCATAAACTGGAGTCATAGAGTGCGTGAGTGTGTTAGTTGTTATAAAATTTGAACCCAGCACCCCTGAACCCGTTACTCCCCATGCACCGGTAAAAACGATTTCGTTTGGATACGAAGGGTCTCCCACATTACCCCTTGTGATAGGATACGATGGCCCTATAGAGTCAACATAAGTATACTCTCCCCCTCTAGACAGTTCGTATTCTGTGTCATCTATCGGGGATGTATATTTTTTGTCTGGATTATCTCCTAAAGCCACCCCCTTGAGAACCCTAAATTCACCTTCGTTTCCGTCACCGGATATAAAGGAATATTTCAATGGAAACTTGTAATCTGAATTAGGGTCAGATAGCTGTCGCTCTGGATCGAGCGGTATTAATCTATAGTTAAGATAATATTCATTAGTTGCTATCTCGTCCGTATAAACAGATTCTTGAATCCCAACTGCGACCTGTTCAAGATAAAAGTCTAAAAGATAACCCTCTTCACTGGATAAAAATATTGTCTGAGTATCAGGAGGCGCTTTCGTACTGTTTTTGCTTAAAGCGTCACTTGGTCCGGGTGGAGAAACCGCATCGGTTCCCTTATCGATGTAATTTTCATAGGTAGAGTCCGAGGTAATTTTATTTTTCTCTATTGATGCAGATTGTGAGGCGTCAGAATAGTTGGTAATTCCTTCAGCGTTAGCAGCTCCCGCCACTGAAGTAGGAATAGTATATTGTCCATGATTTGAATTTAAAAGTATGTCAAATTTTTCAATGCCGACTGGAAGATCTGGATTATTATGCAAAATTCCGGAATACTGTATTCCTGTTCCAAGCAGGCCGCTCAGCTGGCTGGAATGATCTTCAATCGAACTCGACTGGAAACCTGCACCCGTCAAATCTGTCGGCCATCTTACTGAATTTGTTTTAGTGTCAAATATTGCTGAGAAATAGGGCTCCGAAGTCTCTAAAAAAGTTCCCGCTTCCTCACTGTATTTTCTAACTGTTTTTCCTGATATTTCGACTGATATATCCGGGTTAGCATAATCTATTAAAGCGGGAAACTCTGCCATAAATGAATGCTTCACGTCTCCATCGATAATAAGATCCTTGACCTTAAGCCTAGCTTCCGAATCTCCAGTGACGTCAACAAAAAAATCACTTATAACAAAATCATTCTTTATTACGTTAGATGCTATCCCCACTCCATTTAAATAATAGTCATAACCAGTTGGATTTATCGTCGCCTGCAACCTAATTGGGACATTTGGCTCATACGAAAAAACAAATTGACCCGCAGGGTCGAAAACTTTTCTTCCAGAGAAATCGAAGGCAAAATTAGCCAAAGATAGAGGGTTATATAACGAATCTAAGTCTCCATCACCTGTGGTATATCCAGAGAAACCTATCTGTGCTGAAGTTACGCTTTCGTTAAACTCCGCTTTAAAATCGACCCACATCTTTTTCTGTTGAGCTAAAGATCTGAACGATTTTCCTTCGGAAAATGTTATGCTTGAATCTCCTGACGTTACAACTGGCATTGTTTTAATGTAGGCTTTGTGTTGAGCTTGGATTTGAGAAAGCTGGCCCCATGTCTTTCATTGATACCCCCAACTCAGGTAAAGTTGGTGGCCTATCGCTAAAATTTAAACCTATTGTGAATCCTCCTGATCCTATGGAATAAGAAAATGAACTTAATCCATTCCTTACTGTTAAAAGCTTAGACACTGCGGGTGGTAAATTTTTTCCCATAGCCAATTTAAAAGAAAGATTTTTCACTGGTTCGAGTACTTCAATCTTTATATTTTCCTCCAAAAAATCATGATATTCCTTTAGCGTCTTAGTTCTAATTGGGTCTCCATCTGTCGAGAGGAGCAGTAATCGAATTTGTTCTGCCGTGAAAGGAGTTTTTCCGTTTAGCATTTGCTGGCTATCAGCGTCCCTTCCTTCGTAATATTGCTCTAGGTCGCCCGTTACATTTTTCTCCAAAAATCTTATTCTCCTTGTAGAATTCTTTCCAATTTGACCACCAAGGACTAATCTATTTCCACTTGAAATTGATGATATATTAGAAATAAACTTTCTAACCACTCCATGCGAGTTTCTACTTGGATAAATTACCTTCAATGACGACAAGAGGTTCAAGCCCCTTGCGTCATGTTCTTCATCGGAATAAAACCACCTTTCTCCGTTGATAGGAAGGTTTTTTCTAATCAAGGTAAATGCGTCGCAAAACACATAACCTTGCGGTGTAGAGACTATCTTATTATTGAACTTATTTTCAAAATCAATCTCATCCTCTGCACATTTTCCACAGGCGTCTTCCAGCAAGCTCCTTTCGCAAATTGTTTTACATTCTTCTTCGAATTTTAATTCTTGTGCAGCTTTTTTCTCGCACATATTCGTAAGCAGGGAAAGTTCTTCATGTAAATTTCTTGATGTGTAATTTCGATTATATCCCGGAGCATTTATGTCCCCTGCTCCAGTACAAGATTTAGAAGTATTTTGTAAAGCTAAAGAAGTCCCGCTACTACAAGGATAGTTCCTTCCAAACCTTCTAATATTGTATTCTGTATCAGCACTTAATCCAGATCCCCTTATAGATATTTGACCTAGATCTGTAACGTCTATTCCTTTATTTATCATTATTCCCGATGGAGTAACTTCGCTCGATTGCACACCGGGAACAAAGAAAAGAAACAGTTCTCCCTTGGAGGAATTCATCAGAGTCCTTAGGGAGTTTGAAATATTTGTATCAGCTAATATGATAGCTTTTGCTAAACCGGGTATTGGGACTGCCTCCGGTAAATAGTCTTGAACAAGATTAGCTCGCTTTCTTCCTCCTGTGGATATTGCCTCAGAATCTGGATCCATTTCTAGAACCCAAGGGTTTAACATGCGCTGCACGTCACTTGACTGCGTGCCCCAAGTCGCATCAGCTCTTTCAAACCAATAAAATCCAGCTTGTTCTCTTTTGTCTTTAGAGGTTTCGCACGCTTCAAATAATTTTTGTTGAGCATCTTCAAGGGTCCTTAGGAAATCTGTTCCATATGCATCTCCCCTTAATAAGTCCACAACATTTTCAAGGATATCTTTTACAGCTCCTATCGTATGTTCTTGATACATACTTGACCATCCAGCAGGTGGATCATACTGAACATTTTCGTCCCTTCTATGAGTATTGGAACACTCCCAATGCGCTGCATTATAAGTATGGCCAGTTCTATATATTTTTCCCCAAAAATCAGCAATTAACTGCTCTAACCTAGAAAACCTTACTTCCATTGAGCGATCATAGACCCCCAGAAAAGCGCTAAACTCATAAACTGGATCCAAGTTACCTTGGTTTTTCACAACGAAACCTCGCTGTAATCTTTCTTGGATTTTTTCATCCCAATTTATAGTATCTGCGATTATGGAGTAATCGTTTTCAGTAATTCTCTTTCTGCCTCCGGGTCCTAATCCAGCAGTCCATGTTAATGGCACAACTCCAGTTATCCCTAATGGAACAAATTTACTAAATGGAGATTCCGCGGTATTATCTTCCTCCACAAGGCGATATTTAGGTTTCTGCATAGAGTGAGCTATAGCCAATCTCATATTGAATATAGTCCTTAAAGATTCATTGTACTTCATTAAACCACAAGAAGTCATGAACTCCACAGCCGTTCTGAATAAAACCCTATCCTGAAAATGAAGGATTGGAGATATACTCCCCACTGGTAAACTATATGGATTCTCTAATGCAGTATCGCCCCACTGAACCCTGTAACCAAATTTACCAAGAAGCCTTATATAATCGACATTAGTAAACCAATCTTGAGTCACTGATTTATGCGCGTTCTCTCTCTGCTTGGAGCCTTTGATATACTGAGAAAGATAAACTTGCTGATAGGTTTCTTCCGACGAAACGTTTTCCTCAGAACTCTCTATCACATAATTTCTTTCTGTAGTAGAGCCGTCTTCCCCGGAAAGCGCATTACCTTCTCCATCAACGACAGATGACCCTCTTGGCCCAGCTTCGCTGTTGGTTATTATTTTTTGTACTTTATCTAGGTCAATTTTTCCTTTTTCCGTTAGATCAACACCAACTATAGTTGGAACTTGTGCTTTGTAATCAAAATTGAAACCAAAGGCCATATCGGAGCACCATTTTTGAAGAACCTCCTTCAGTGTTCCTGAATATGACCTAAAATACTGATCGTTTCTGTCAAACAGACTATCTGCTTCGAGATCATTCCCGTCTTCATCGACAGCCTTTGATATCTTAATCCCTAAGCCTTTTATGGCGCTTAATAAGTCGGAAAAACTGTACGAAACATTCATTGCAGCGTCGCATACCGATTCCTTAAACTCTTCTCTCCCTAAAACAACTAAGGCTCCATCATAAAGATTGTCGGCCCACGATTTTCCAACTTTTGGCTGCATTTCAGTATCTCCTCCTTCTGGCGGGAGAAAAATTTCATAATTTTTATTCGCGTCCCCAGCTTTTAGATATGTTCTTTTTATTTCCGCTCCACTGAATGTAATTTCATTACCGTCATCATCTAATTCTCCGGTCGCTTTGTTTTTTACCCATACCGGCAAGTCGCCACTCTCCACCCAATATTTACTAGCGTCTTGAGGAGTTCCGTAAATCTCATTATCCAATACCATTTGGCTGATAAGCTTTGTTTCTTTTCCGTCGCATTGGCCCTGCACTTCTGGCTTGTTTGAACTTGCAAACTCTTTCCCGTGCCTACTATTGCAAAGCGCGTCGAACCTGATAGTATATTCGAATTCATTACTCGTTTTTGCCTGATAGTGTCGATTTATTAAACCAACGAAAACCTTATCAAATAAAACCGAGCCATCTGTATAAACAACAGACAGAACCTTGTCTCCAATATCTTTTGTTTTGCTATAGGAAACAGGAATCATATTTTTCATTTCAATATCGTCCCCTATGAAAATGCTTTGCCTGTTTACCTCCTTTAAAGCCCTTGACGTTATAGAAAAATCTCTAGGGACCGTTCTTTCGTCACCACCTACTGATTCGCTATCATCTGGTACAATATTCAAGGTTAATCTTGTTGGCTCTCCGTTAACACCAATCTGTAAACTTGAAGAATAGATAAGACCCCCAAATGCTTTTCCGGGGCTTCCGTTCTCCCCTATTTTTATTTGGGGGATTTTATTGAATTCTACTTTTGGCATTCCTTATTCCTTACTCATGTATTACACTGGGGTTATTGCAAAGTATTTCTCACCAGTTGAGGGGATACCTACATCAAACCCAAACTTAAACTCTTGATCAAAGATTCTTGTTAGGAAGGGGTGACTTTTCGTTACGTCATTAATACTAGCCGTATCCGAGGAAAAATCAATATAGGTCTGAGGTACCGCGTTTCCTAATCCATCCTTGTTTACCTTTAGATAACTAATTTGCGCGTCTGAAACATTAAGATCTGTAAACTCCGACTTTGATGGAGTGCCCCTTTGACCATTAAACCAAAGTTGTTCACTAACTGCCGATATTCCAACATCATAACTTGTCTGTCCCGCCCCAGTAAACCTTGCGGAGTCTCCCGTTACGTGGGGAATAAACTGTAAAAGAGACGGGTCATTTTGTTCGTATAAATCTGCCGGGGTATCTCCCACACCCAATGTAGAGCTACTAAATCCAGAAGTTGATATGACGGAAACATCAGTGGCCACTCCATTAATATCATAACTTCCCCATGTATACTCTACTTCCATTCCCGGGTTTTCTAATTCGCTAAGTGTTCCGGAAACCAATTTTACCCCATTGACGAAAATGTCTTTGTCAACGTATGAGTCACCCGATAGAACTATTACATCTTCTATATTTTTATTGTCTACAGTAATTGACCTAGAGGCATCCATTCCTGCTCCAGTAAACATATAATAATGATGAGCCTCAGACGGTTTATCATATAATAAAACATCATTTTTTTCAAAGCTGTGATCTCCTACATTTTTTATTTTATTATTGTCATAGATTTCATATGTTCCACCCTCTCCTATATCTAATTTTAGGGTAGATTTTATTCCACCATAATTTGTAAGCGACCATTTTGGATTCAAGCTTCCGACTGGCCAACCCCCAGCGTAATCAGTGGACATCGCTTCTTCAGAAGAGGCGGAGTCCATATGAATAATTGAAAACCCATCTCTACTAGCCGTTATATATCCGTTTGAGACTCCCCCCCCGCCAGCATGCTCTAAAGCCCATTCTGGAGTACCTGTAGTCACCCGTATCGTCCCGGGATATATATTTGGATAGTCTACATCATCATTTGCGGTATCAAAATAATACCTTTGTCCGCTTTTTATCGATCTGTAATCCAATTCATATGCCTCGCCTTTCATTAAGTCCGTACCCTGCCCTTGTGAACCGTCTGAGTCATATATTATAACAGGCATTCTGTCTCCAGTAATTAAATTCACAGAAGGAGGACTTTGGAGTATTCCATTACGATATAAATTAATAAAAGTTTCATCCGCGGCTAAATCAAACCTGTTAGATCCAGCTTTACTGTCGGAATCATAAGTAGGTCTTAGGTTCACATTCAAATTTTGAACTGTTCTTGAATATATTTCTATATTATCATCAAGATCAACCTTATGTCTATTTAAAACAATCGAAACATTATAATCTTTATTAACTTTAGAAATTAATTCATCATCATATTCTATTTGTTCTGCTATTATTGCTTTTTCTGAGAAGGCACCAGTGGCGCTTCCTGTCAATTCTACAATTATTTCCCCTGAAATAGCTCCAGATATACCGGACGAGTAATAAGTTGAAATAGCTCCTCCCCCCAATTGATCATAGGTTTCATATAAACCTGTTTCATAGCCAGTAATCCCTGACTCCAGAAAGATTCCGGAAATTTCAGATCCAGTAACTAGGTTAAAAATCCCGGTGATTTCCCCAGTTGTTTCGGCTATATAAGATTTAACAAAAAAGCTTTCCGCAATTATATCTTTCTGATCTACCGTTAAATATTCGTTAAAATAAATAAAATCATCTATATATCCTGAGTAGCCAGTATAAACAGGATCAATATTTTTATCAGGAACACTAACGTTGTTTCCTATGTACCATTGGTCTGATTTATTGTAGCCGCTTAGATCAACATAGTCCCTTTCAGTTTTATCTGGATTAAAGTTATGAGAACTAATCTCTGCGAGATTGCCGTCGTACGAAAGTGATATTATATTTTCTAAAGCTAAACGATGGTCAGTCAATGTGGCTATCCTTACGTCTTGATGATCTAAATTATGAGGATATTCTAAAAATAATTTGTTAGCTCCGTTTATCCCGAACCTAAACCCGGAGGTGTCCGCAGCGCCACTTTCAATAGTAGACAATAGCACCTGACCTTTTGACCTGTCCTTTTCGACCAGAGAAGGCTTTAGCTTGAAAAAAGCTGTCCAAGCGTCGTCATTTATCTCATTTGTAATTGCAAGTATCCCGCTCCCCTCAAACAACCCATCTCCAGTAATACTATGCGGTTGATCTATAAGCGGAACAGCCGGAGAATAGTTTGCAATGATTTTTTGCTCAGGGGCGTCGTAATACTGGGTTCCGGTGGGATAAACTTCATTAAATAAAATGAAATCGTTATTTCCGATCCCTGTATAGCCAGTGGTAAAATCATACTTTATCGACAACGCCTCGGCGGGGACGTTTGCCTTATCTATATATGCATTAAGTATGTCCTTTTCCATTAGCCACCTCCATTAGGTTGTTTTTGGCTGAGCATCTAACCTATCTATTGTAAGAAATGAGTCGTCTTTTCTACAAGAAAATTGAGAATTTAAACTTAAACTACGGGTATGTTTTCCCTCCAAAAACCTCTCAGATTCCAGCCTTTGAACCTTTGAGCCTGATAGCACATAGTCATCTCTGAATTTATCCATTATTTGTTGGAATTCAGTTTTAGCCTTTGAAATATCTGAAGACGAAAACTGCATTAATTTTCCATTAACTGATATATCCACCTTTTCCCTGCTGTTGGCGTTTATATCGTATATCATGTAAGACCCAACTTTATTACATGAGCCTTTGGACCTAAACTGGTTCATGGCGGGAGTTAATGAGACTTGATAGTCGGAATCTATTATGTCGTAACTGGGAAAAAAGTTTTTGTCAGTAAACTGGACCGCAAGATTGATTGTTCCAGCGAATTTGTCCTTTGTTATAGTCACGGAAGAGGGTATATAGTCTAATTCAAAGAACTCATGTCCGGTTATGTCCCTATAAAGGATTTGAGCCTCGGTCTTTAATACGCGATATGGTTCATCATTGTTTTCGCCATCATCAAGAAGCGCCTCCAGCAAAACATCGACCCTTTTATTTCTGTCAGCCAAACTACCCCTAGCCTTTATCAAACCAGATAAACCTACTGTCGTTATCGAAGTTATTTCATCAGTATTAATTGATGTCGAGAAAT
>Ga0098047_10000276_pt1 | contig 20823 bp, 11 predicted proteins | sample 12_taG_FD_92585 | JGI IMG/M metagenome (GOLD analysis project Ga0098047, IMG submission 92585) | Marine viral communities from the Subarctic Pacific Ocean - 12_ETSP_OMZ_AT15267 metaG | ecosystem: Environmental > Aquatic > Marine > Oceanic | place: Subarctic Pacific Ocean | collected 2015-01-16 | reverse complement strand
GTGGTCTTCGTGCAGATTTATTTGACCACGATGAAGAAGGAGAAGGCACTTGTATATGTGACCTTCCAGAACATGCACAAAATATAATTTGGGATGAAATAGAACAGGATAATGCCTAAACAAGTTCTTAAAATAGATCAGTTTCATGGAGGGTTGAATAGTAATTCAGACCCTAGGGATATTGCTGATAATGAATTAGTTGAAGCTAATGATGTCATGGTAGATGAGGTAGGTAGAATAAGGATGATGGGAGGGACTAGTGCACATGTTTCTGAGCCTCCAGATAATCCTCACGAAGGAGTCACTCCAGGTACTGGGTTGTTTCAGTTTAGCCATGATAGATTGGAAGCGCAGATAGCTTTCCAATACACTCCTGATCAAGATCAGTATCAACAAATCCCAGAAACAGGGGCTGATTATTTAGCCCTATCTAATTCAGTTGATGGTCAGATAAATATATACATGAAACAAGCAGATGATGGATCTTATTCACAAGGTGATGATTGGGGAGTATCTATTAAGATTGGTAGCATGTCAGATGCTCAAATTCAATATTATTATGTTGATGGGGCGTTGAGAATATGCGATGCAAATTTTGAAGGGAATGATGATAGCACATCAGTAAATCTATGGAATACTCCTGTGTGGCATGGATATATACATAGATACATGCTTGGTCGTGGAAAAGATGATGATGATCTTTACTCTAGCGAGTATAAAGGATTTTTATATAGCAGATGGTCTTGCAGTACTCAAAATCTGCCAACTCAGAAGAGGATGCCGTCTGAATTAAGGCCTGTTCCTGTTGCAGGTTTTTATGGCATGTATAAATCTGGCGTTCAATACAGCGGTGCTAATCCAGATTGGTGGGAACCTGTTCTTACGAATTGGACTAACTATGTAGATCTTGATGAAGATCCTCCAATTGCTATTAATATAAAAGGTCAAGTAAAAACAGTTGCTTTTGAAGACCTTGCTACTCCTGATGATGGCGATTCATGGTGGGACAGATTGCATGTTAGTGGTGATTATAATGGGTGGACTGAGGATTCACGTGATTTAGCTTGGGGTTCAACTGTCTCTTATAGCGGTCCAGGTACTTCAGTTTCAAGTACAAGTGTTGATTGTATTGCGGCTCTATGGTATAGATCAGTATCTCCTGATGGTAAGAATAATGGACGGAGCATAACTACGGTTAGACATCCTGATGATTGTCATCTTGAAAGGTTTTGTAGCCCTGGAGATATATTATATCTTTGTGAAGATGTTACTGAATGGCAGTGGAAATACTCTTATCACAATGGTGATTATGAATCAAAGCATGGTTTTTATGAAGTTGAGTCTGTTGATCTCTATGATTATACTGGAGCTCAGGCAGGTCCGAAATCAAGGATTACATTTACAACTGCAATTAGCGGATGGGAAGACTCTTATAATCCTCAGTCAGTAACGTGGTTTAAGCTACACAACCTTTCAAAGAGTGAATGGTGGAACTTTCCAGGTTCAACTAGTGCTGTTGGGGTTTCAGAAGGATGGGAACCTACTGAAGATATATTTGAAGGAGCTGTTTCAACTTTGTATGATGACTCTAAGCAAGAATCTCCTTTATATATTTTCCCTGAAGAATTCAGGCTTACAAATTTTGTCGCAGGACTTACTGTTAATGGTGATTTCCCTGACTTAGAATGGAATCCTCTTCAGTTTAAAGGTCACTTGACATTTTATTCAGGATTTGGTAAGCTTGGATTTGAGTTTTATTGTTCTAAAGATATCCAAAAAACTTATCCTAGGGTTACTGGGTTTAAAATTTACATAAGAAGGAAGTATTCTTCAGAATGGTTTTTACAATCTGAAGTAGACATGCAGAAAGGAATGCACAGTTTATCAAATGCTCCCGATTATTCAGAAAAATATTCATATTGGAGGGATCAAACTAAATTGGAACCTATAAATGATATAAAATATTGTAAACACAATCTTTATCATGGTGGATTACCAAGAATGATAGAAACATATGAATCTGAAACAGGATTTCGAGAAGATACAAAAAGAGTTGGATTTGGACCAGGAGAGGGATATAAAACGGCTGTGGTTGCTAATAGGACAGCATATGTTGGCAATGTTAAGATGATGGATGGACACGGAAGGACTCAGGTGTTTGGTGATGTTATGTTAAAAACTCCTGTAGGAAAGTTTGATTCTTTTACGCTTGATAGAAAAATTGAAGCAAGTATCAGAGATGGAGATGAAATAGTAAAACTTGAGGAGTACGCAGATAGAATCTTACAATTCAAGAAGCGTAAAATGCATCTTATTAATATATCTCAGGACATTGAATTCTTAGAAGATACATTTATTGGTAAAGGAGTTGCTCATCAGGCTTCAACATGTAAGACTGATTATGGTGTTGCATGGGTCAATACATTAGGGGTTTATTTATATGATGGAAAGAATGTGAGTAACCTCCTTGAAAAAGGAGGAAGGCAGATCATAAAAGAAAATGATTGGGATTTATTTTTAAGAAGTGATAATACATCAAGCGGGACAAGGCTTATTCCAATGATCGGTTATGTTCAAAATAAAAGACAATTAATAGTAGCACATATATCAGGAAGAACTGCTGACCCTGTAATGTATCTTTATGATATGGTAACTCAATCTTGGGTAACAGGAGATCATCAAGGAGCTAATACAAGGGTAATGAAGTTCCCTAAGACAAATTTTGTTAATGATTGGGATGGCAATTTAATATTTTATCACGATAGTCAACATTCTCCTTGGCCAACATCAACTCCTGTATCAAAATTGGTACAATGGAATGATACAAGTCAGATTTCTGATATAGGGGATCTTGAAATTATAACAAAAGATTATGATTTTGGACACCCTGGAGTAAGAAAGAAAGTATATAAGGTACTTATAACATATAAGACAAATGACGTTGATAGTGGTGTAAAACCAAATTTAACTGTTGATTACGATGTTGATGGAGGTATTACATTTCCATATGACTTTGCTGATGGTACTAATTTTACAAGTAACAAGTTAGATGGTGCTAATGGATGGCAAGTTGCAGAGCTAAAGCCAGATGTACCATCTGAAGCTAATAATATTAAGTCATTTAAATTAAGGATTGCGGGAGCAACTTATATACACTCTGGTAGGGCAACGGCTGGATCATCTACGTCTATTACATTAGCTGTTGGGGCTAGTGCTGATAATGATTATTATAATGGTTATTTATTATATATCCGAGGTGGGACTGGGATAGGACAGGCTAGAAGGATTGCTGATTATGTTGGAAGTACAAGGGTTGCTACTGTATATTGGCAAATTCAAGATTCCGTTCCAGATACCTCAAGTGATTATAGAATTGGAGTGACACCGCCTGACTTTGAGATAAATGATATTTCAATAATATATAGATTAAAACCAGCAAAGTAGGAGATTATCATGGCAATGACAAGACATGAAAGAAATGCTTTACATAAAACGAAACAAAGAGATATTACAAAGAGAAGGGAAACTGCTCATGAAATTCCTAAACCTGCATCATTAGATGAAGGAGTTACAATTGTTAGGTCGTCAACTACAGGTGGAAAGATTGAAGCGGTAGAGTATAAAAAAGTTAATGGAGTAGTGTATAAAAAAGTGTTGGAGAAAGCGTGATATTTTTTGTATATTTAGATGTGAAAGTGAGAGTCTTTTAGATGGCTAATAGTTTATATGACATGTATGGGGACGTAGGAAGGTCTACTGGCGCATACGGAGCAAGGCTTCAATCAATCTCAAATATTGATACACAGATAGGACTGTCAAGAGAATCCTATGAATATGAGGCTGGAGAAAGAGAATCAATGTATAAGACTTTATCTTCAGGCCTTGAACTTTTTTCGGCTGCATATGGAGGATATAAGGCTAAGAAGGAAAGTGCTGCCGCTAGGGAAGCTCTTGGTAAATCTGAATATGAATCAAGTTTAAAGAAAGATATATCAGATTGGGGTGAGGATGTAGGTGAAGACGTAAAGGGATGGGGCGATTTGTCACCATTAGAAAAATCAGAATGGCTTCCTCAACAAACATATGGAGAAACAAAGATTTGGGATTTGATTAGAGGAAAGGCAAAGATTGGAGAAGGTGAGACTAAGTGGGGAGAAGCAGGAGAAAGATTAGATGTGTTATTTGGTGGCGGTGAGCGTAAATATGACTGGGGAGGAAAGGAATGGAGTGAATCCGAATTATTAGCTAAACATAAACTAGATAGAGCGTCAGAAAGGGGTATTTCAAAAGATGGTCTATCTGATTTTGATTTTCAATTTACATCTGGTGGTGATGGACAGACAATGGCAAAAGAATCTGATTTAGGTGACAAAGTATCAGATGAATTAGGTCCTTCTCCTCAATCAGTCCCATCTTTCCCTCAAGGTGATATTATTCCACCTTGGCGGAAAAGTCATCTAGCGGAAAATCTAAGCCCAGGATATCAAAAAGATTTCATGGGACCATTAAGACCTATCCCGGGAGAAATGTACGAGAATTATGGTACATGGAATAACCCCTTCAAAGGCTTATTTAATTAGGAAAAGGTGGTTATGATTGGATAAAAAAACAATTCTAGAAGGATATGATTCGTAGAGATGTCATATAAGAAAACATTAGCACAAAATCATTTATCTAAATACGGAAGGTTTGGAGATACTGAGATGGCTGAGTCTAAATATGTCAGCCCAGGAAGCCTATGGCATGTTAATGAAAAGGAAAAAGCTCTCATGAATAGAGGAGAAGGTGGAGAAAGGATTGTTGATGCATTAGGGTCAGGTACTTTTAATCCTGTAACAGGAAAAGAAGAAAAATGGATATTTACGGCTCTCAGTGTTGGTCTTGGATTGGCTCAAGGAATACAGGGAGCAGGAGCATCCAGAGATCAGGCTAGAGCAGAAAGAAAATTGGAGCAAGAGAAAATAAAAGGTGCACATGATGCCATAGAAGCTCTGGGCGATGTAAAGCAGAGTCAGGTCAAAACTGCTTTCTCTCAATTTGGAGAAGCGTCAAAATCAGCTGGATTAGAAAAAGAACAGATTACAGAATCTTTTGAAAGTGCGGCTAAAAAGTCTGGACTAGTTACAGCTGCTGGTCTTGAACAGAAAAAATCAGGGGCATGGAATCAATTTGCCATGAAATCTAAAGGAATTTATTCCAAATTAGGAGAAACAATGGGAAAAATTGAAGGATTCATGGAAGGAGAGGTCACAAAGTTGCAAGATGTAATTAAGTCATCTCGAACTAGGATAGGCCTTCTTAATAAACAAGCTGATAAAAAGTTTCTAGGGATATGGTAATGGAGGTAGATTATGTCAGCAGCTGATACATTATCGGCGTTAACAAGAATTTTAGAGTCTCAAGAGCGTAGACGGGCGACAGACTTACAAACTTCTCTTGCAATGATGCAATTTGCACAAACGCAAAGAATTCAAAAGACAGCTCAGGCTGAGAAACAGTTAAAAATGTTACAGCTTGCTAATACTCAAATGTTGTCATCTCAGGCTCAGTCATTTCTTTCTGCAACAGGATGGGGAGGATATTATGATAAAGAGAAAGACGATTGGGCAGAAGATCTTAAAGATGTTCTTGTAGATGAAAATGAAGGATATGGGTTTAAAGAAACCGATGCTAATAGAATTGTAGCTTCTGTTAATGCTGCGTACGCTGGGTCACCAGAAGGGTTATTAGATATAGCTGATGAATTGTATGGGTTCTTATTGCCTGATGAAAAAGGTAAGCGTAAGAAGTTATCGGAATCAGAAAGGGCATTTGTTAAAGGATTTGATGTCATTGGCATTGTTGATTATCAGAAGGATAAGGGTATAGTTACTGTCGATGAAAGTTGGATGGAATCTCTGGACGATATCAGCAGAACACTACAAAATAAGAGAGATATACTTCAAGAAATGTATGAGTATGGTCGTGGTGAATTTGACATACAAAGAGAAATTGGATTGACAGAGGATGTTAAACTTCCAACATTTGCACTTCCTGACCCAAAAGACCCGAAAGACCCGAAAGACCCGAAAGAGTCTCTAGTAGATTTAAGTGAAATAATAGGTGAACATGAATCAACAGATACTTTAAAGAATATTAATCAAAATATCAATAGACTTGCTGATGAGATTAGTCTTAGGAAAGGAGAATCTCTTACCACTCAATATGAAATAAACAAATTTGAAAATTCTATGAGACAATTGGATTTATTAGAGTCGACTGGAGCTAAATTGACAGAAGAACAACAAAGTTTACTTATTGCGGAAAATAGAGAAGGAGCTTTATCAAAACTTGAATCAAAAGCAAAAATTGCTAAAGATGAACTCGCTATTCTTTCTGATGAACTCCATAAGCAAGAATTAGCTAGGAATAAGATTCGACCTGAATTAACATCAATAAGAGGATTTTTTGGGATGCCAATTACTACAAAACAAGAAGAGGAATTCAAGACTGAAAGACGTAAGGGTCTTACTGAAAAATACGGTGTTCCATTTCCTAATCGGTAAGACTAATTATGGATAATCTTACACAGAATTTCCTTGATAAATTACAAGAGGATGCTAAATTATCTACAGCATCTACAACAGCAAAATTGCCTGGAGACACAGAGAATTATAATTACTCATGGTTTGAACAACCTGAAGTAAAAGATCAAGGTAGTTTATGGCAGGGTGCTGGAGCTGCTTTATGGCACTTTGCTGATACTGCAGCTTTTGGTCTTCCTGGAGTCCTCCTTCCAGAGGATATTAAAGAACAGTTAGGAGTTGTTCCTGGAGTAGGTACTCCTTGGGATCAGTTGAATACGGCAGGTAAGGTTGGTGCTGTTGTAGGTGAAGCTGCTGGGTTCTTGATTCCAATTGGTTGGATTGGCAAGGGTGTTAAGTATGCAATGGCTGGGACAAGAGCTGGTGGAAGAACAATGGCGAAGGAAGCTGTCAAGAAGGGCACTGATGTATATGCTAAGATAGCCAAAGAAGCCCCTGACATGATAAAGCCAGGTCAAGTTCATAATGTAATATCAAAGGAATTTGCTACTAAAGAAGTTAAAGAACAGCTCGTTCATCATGGTATGTCAGCTGCTGGTATAAAGCAGGCCAATCAAATAATAGAAAGAAATGTTGCTAAATCTTTAATAGATGCATTTCCTAACATGAATAAGGCTACTACTACAGATATAACAAGAGCCATAACAACTAAGTTAGGAGATAAAGGATATCATGTTAATAGTGTTGGTCAATGGGTACAGAAATCTCTTAACACAAGATTTGGATTAGATACATCGTCACATCTTAGTAAGTATGTAGGTCACGCTCTTGAGATGACTGTTAATTTTTCTTTATATAATTTATTAAGTGATGGCGTTCAGGCAATTGCTGGTGAACAAGAGTTTGATCCTGTTAATGACGTAAAACATGCTGTAATATTTTCAGCTTTCCTTCCATTTGTATCGTCTATTCCTGGAGGTGGCCAGATTCATATAAGACAGACAAGAAAAGCTATTTCTAAATTAAGAAAAGCATTTAAGGGAGATAACTACGAAAGTTATGATGCTGAGCAACTGTCAGGATTATTAAAGCTTCTTACAACTGATAATTATTTAAAGAATAAAGCATGGATGAATGTTGAGTCAGCTGGTGCTAATGCAGCGAAGAATGCATGGAAAAGTTCAGTTTCTGGAGATAAGTCACAGATGCTAAGAATTATTAGGAGGATTAGATCTGAGGAAAATCTTGATAATATATGGGGTACATTCATTAAAGAGGCAGGGAAAGATTTGGGGTCATCTGTATGGAGAATGATGGCAGGAGCTGCGTTCTTTAATGCATCTACTTTAATGGATAAGAATATGTTAAGGAATATTGAACCTGAAGTTTTAGGTGCTCATTTACTTGTTGGAGCCATGTTTACTAAGATGAGGAGTCCAATATTTGCTAATAAGAAACCAACATTAACAGATTTTCAATCTAAACTTAGATTGCTTAATTACTTTGGAATTGATGGTACATCATTAAAGTCATGGAATTCTTATTTACAAGGAGAAAGATACAGAGCTGCTGTTCAGTCAGGAGTCATGGATCACCCAGAAGGATCTCTCATACATTCTTTACTTTATAATGAAACAACAGTATCAGAGGTTTTAAGGAAGGATACAAAAAATAGACTGGGAGAAGCTGCTGATACAAATGAGTTTGCATTGTTAAGAGCTGCTAAAGAGATTGCAGATATTAAACAGTTATCATTGGAAGTATTTGAATCAAAGGAAAAGAGTGTTATTGACTTACGTGATCTTAGTAGAGGTACTGCTGAAGGAATAGTTGAGCAAATGAAGACTATTGAGATAAATAAAAAGGGAGAAAAACTTTCAGAGAAAAATGTAAATAGATATATACTATCACTTAAAGGTGAGTTCATTACAAGCGGAGTCAGGACAATGGTTGAGTCAGTATCTCAAATAGCAAAAGAATTAGGAATAAGGCATGAAATAGATGGAAAATTCTCAGAGTTTACATTAGATAGGCCAATGGTAAGAATTGAAGATTTGCCAGATCCTCAGAATTTAGATGCTTCAAAAATGGAGTCTGTAATAGAGTATCAGAATCTTATTACAATGTTAAAGGGATATGGTGTTGTTGGAGAATTAAAGACAACAGAAACTGTTACAGCTAGAGATCTAAGAGATGGGAAGCCAGCTGAAAAGGGATTAAAATCAATGCTAGAAACGCTGAGGACTGATAACTTTGGCGAGGATTTTAATCTTGAGATAGGTGTTACAGAGAATAATGCATGGCTTGCTCTTCTAAAGAATTATAAATATAATAAGACATTAGAAACTCTACATGGTATAGTTATAGGAGAGTATGATCCTGATATAAGGGAAATGGTAGATATACGGAAATCATTTGAAGAGATATTTGGACAAGAGATGCCGTCTACATCTGAAGGAATAAGGCAACTTATTAGTATAAAAAGACCTGAAAAACATACAAAGAATACTCTTGAATATATTAAGGATAAAAATAAGAAAGTAGAGGATATTATTACAGATACAGAATGGGCTGAAATAGAGGGGTCTGAATCATATCAGGTCATGGTAGATAGAATGCATGATATTGCAGAGATATGGTCGTTTGGTCGTAATACAAGAACTAGAAAAAAAGTTAATGTAGATTTTGATCGGATAAGTAATTTTGTAGGGTATATTGGTGAAAATTATATGAATGTATATGATCCCTTGTTTAAGGATTCATTTGAATCAATGTATACAAAGGGTAGATTTAGGAATCATTCTCTTGATCTTGTTGAAACACGACTCATAGGTCTTGGTTTAAGATATAATATATTTAGGGATGATGGATCATTTCTTCAAGCTCTGTCACGAGAGGACATGGAATCTCAGTTAATTAGTCAAGGATATGAGAAGGGAAGTGACAGAGTTGAATCATTGCTCAAGAAATATGATACTATAATGTCTGCATGGTCACGTATTGCAACTGGAGCTAATAAGATTATAGATTATAAGAGCATTTTCCAGGTAGAAGGTTCTGAAAGCATGGGTGATTATGAAGGTTTTATTGAACAAGCTTATGAGCTTTCACCCAAGAGAAGGTCAGAGCTTGCAGCTGAGTATAATACAGTACGTGTAAAAATTGCTAATCAGGAGAATGTGTTAATGGCAGCTGATGCCATAGTTCAAAAGTTCAGAGGACCAAAAGGCGAAGATATGCCAATGAATGAGAAAGAAGCTCTTGAAACAATTAAACAGATTGACCAGATGTTGGAGTCTTTTAAAGATACTGGATTGGATGGGTCAACTAAAATTGTAGACTATTTTACAACACTCAGAAAGAGCATTAATGAAAATATTAGATCAGGAACAGCATCTGAAGAAGGGTTCTTCTTAGCTGAAAAAAAATATACAGAGTGGGCTGGAGAAGCAAATAGGAATCCTATGTATGATGGCATATTAAAAAACCTTAGTGAGATTACTGATACAATACAAAGTATAATACATCTTAATAATTATAGATCAGATCATATTACATCAGCAGGAGAAAGAAGAAGTGAGTTGGTCAGGAGATTGACAGAACAATTAAAAAAGCTGGAGGTAGAAGGCATAGATGATACATCTAAGTTGGAAGAGATATATGAAAAATTTACTTTTGATGGTGGTAAACTTGACATAAGTAAGTTTAATGATATTGTAACAGCACATAAGATTGCATGGGAGAATCATTTTACACCAGAACAGATCATAAAACTTGAGCAAGAGATACATACAACAAGAGACATGTTTGAATCCCGTGACATTCAAACTCCACGATTAACATTTGCTAAAATAAGGACTTTATATGGTGAATATGATGATACAATAGCTAATAAGGAATTGTGGGCAGGTACTGAGAAAGACTTAATGACAGCTGGGGCTAATAATGATGTGAATATGTCTGTTGTTCATGGTGAGAATATTATTAAGATAGTACAAGGTGCCATCATTAAAAAGAATACAAAGGATAATATTGTAGATGCAGTAGCTGTCCAATCAGAATTCTTAGAATTTAAAAGAAGATTTCCGTTCTTGATGTCAAGAGCTTTTGGTACAGCTAATATAAAGACAATTCATCTTTCAGAGAGTATTGATGCTGTTGGAACATCTAATAAAGTACAGCTCGTTATTTCATCCAAGAATGAAAACTTTGGTGCATTTGCCATGTTTGCTGAGATAATGGGTAAGGCAGGTATAGAAATATATAGGGTTGGAGATAGCGCTGAATATGGGAATAGAAAATATGGTAATCATAATGACATAGACATGGATTTAAATTCTAGAAATAAATTGTGGTCTGACCCAGCTGAAGTAATGATTGAAGATCAGCTTCATAATCAATTTAAGGGTGTTAAGATAACCGTAAATCTTAAAGATCAGATCTATGTTAGAACCGATAATCTTGTTAAAGTTCATCATGGGATAATTGGACTTAAACAGCCAAATCTAAGAAAAGAGTTCACGAAGTGGTATGAATCCATAGAGACAGAGTTAACAGCAGCAGGACCTTCAAGAGATCTAGCCTTGAAAAATTTCAGAAAAGCTTGGGAGGATTTTGTAAGAGAAGATTTTAGAATGGTTAGCAGAGATGTTGTTAGAGAAGTAATAAAAAATATGTACATGCATCATCTTAACAAAGGTGCATACTATGAAATGATGGAGTCAGCAAGCAAGGGAGAGTCAGTAAGATCAATAGATTATGCTTCACATTTAAAATATTTTAATACGGCCGCAGGTCATGGAGCAAAAGTAAAAGGGAGTGTTTCGTTCTTGAAAGCAATGGATAAGATTGCAACTAACGCTCTAAAGAAACCAGGTGGTGAAATGTTTGGAGTACTTGATCCTGCTGTTGGTACTGATCATTGGTTTGCAGTACGAGAAGCTCTTCATCAATATGAAAATAATAAAGGATTAAGGATAGTAAGTATAAGAGATGAGAAGATAGATGGATTAAGCGCAGAATCAATTACAAGAAAGCTTCTTGTTGAGGCACAGAAGCAATTTGGACCTAAGACTCAGATGTTTAAAGATTTTCAATCTCAAATAGATAATCTTAAATTAGATTTTAAATCATTAGCATCGAGTAGTGTAAATGCTCAATCATTTTTAGGTACAAACGCAGCTCATTTAATATATTTACAGAGAGGTAGAAACATATATGATAATTCAGCTGGTGTTAAACCTGTTGGATCTTCTTCTAAGTTAGATATAATACTAAAGACAAATTTCATACATGATCCAGACCTTGCTAATCTAATGGCTAAGTTAAAGATTGATATTTTAACATTTGAAAGTGCTGCTAAGAGGTTTGGTCCAGGTCATACAGAATTAATACACAATGGAACAAAGAAGCCAATTAAATCTGATGAATTCAAAAGTTATTATGACTTACTAGATGCATCTTCTAATTCGATAGGGGCAGGCAAACAGGCGTTAATGAAAATGGAAGATTTCTATTTTGGAAAGTCATCTGATAGACATAAGCTTGTAAGTGTTAGTTATGCCATACAAAATTTTCTTAATAAGTCTGGGTACGATCAGTTTACAACTCAGTCCGTTAATTATTTTAAGAAGATAGATACTCAGCTTAAGGAGATTGGCGATGTAATGAGTATGAATTCATTGGAAAGAAATGCAATGATGAAGCATATCCTTGGAATATCAAGGAATAATGGTGAGATATTTGATGATGGTTCAATGGGGTCTTTAGATAGGCTTATAAGATCAGGTGCTGATGTAAATTCTGCTCTTATATTTGGATCAGCAGAGAAAATACTTGTACGAAGAATGATAGAAGAAGTATCTAATCCTAAGTCAGAGCATGGTTCTTATTCTGTTTTAATACCCTTTACAGAGGGAGCTCCTTCCGTCTATAAGACTATAAATAATAGATCAACCCAAATAAAGTTTGGTGGCAAGAAATTATCGCATTATGATGGACAGACAACTATTAAAGATTGGAATGATGTAAAGTTTATTGTAGAAACAAGTGCAGGCCATGATGTTCAGGTAGGTCTAAAGTATATTAGCAAAGAAAAAGGATATGAATTAATTGTTGTAGATGGTACTACTAAGAACAGAAGAATGGAAAATAAATCTGAAGAAGATATGATCTTAAATGCATTGCTTGAGGTTAAAAAGAAATCTGAGTCTCATTTTGGAGAGGGAAATGTAAAGTATAGTGATCTACATTCATTGCTTAAACAGACTTTCAAGAGGCTGCCAACAGGAGTACTTGAAGAATTAAATATATGGATACATTCACTTAGCCTTAGGATACCTAATTTAAAAGGAGATGTAGCAGTACATAAGATTGAAGGGTTTTATGAAGAGGCCATGGGTAATGTTGTAGGTGTTAATTCAATGGATTTAGCTGTTGTTCATCAAGGAGACTTTGATGTAGACACTTTAAGTTCTCACCATAATCTAGGTTGGGAGATAGCAAAGTCTGTATATCGTAACGCAGGATTGACTCCTGATGTGATGCCATACCCAAAGATGGAAGGTGCTCCTCCCATAAATCCACTTAACATGGATGATAAAGGTAAGATTCTTGCTAATGGAGAAGATTCATTAGAGTCTCATCATTTAAACTATCACAATTCGCAAGTATTATTTGGGTCAGCAATGAACATAGCTCCAATATTGGGAGCAATAGAGAGACTTGATATTGATATAAGAGGAATAAATCGTATTAAGTCAGAAGATGCTAGTTTTGTTCCTCTAAAATATAGATTAGGTAATACATTGCAGAGTATTGTTGACTCTACTAAGGAGCCTAATTTTGCAACAATGCTGACAAGGGAAGAAGTTTTGAATTGGATATTATTTGGGAATAAACCAGATAGAGCTGGCATAAATACAAGATCAATAGATGGTAAAGAGTCTGAATTTTTGCAAAAAACAGAGACAGGGAAAGAAGGTATATTTAATATAACTGTTGATCAATATAAAGATGGTCAGAAAGTTGTCATTCAGGATGCCATCATAGAGATGTTTAACATACTTAGCCATTCAAATAGAGTTTTAACTGGAGTTAGTGATGAAGCTGGAAGAAGGCCTCCAGATCTAGATGGACTTATTAGTATTAGAAATAAATTAAATAAGTTTTTTACTAATCCAAATAAAGAAATTTTTGATAATCTTCTTTTTAAATATAAAGGACAACGGGCAAAACAGATTGAATTAATAAAGATGTTTCATGGTGATATTGTATCAGGATATCAAGATCAAAAAGCATTATTGAAAGATATATTTGGAGGTGTAGTTACGAAGGGCAAAAAAGGTCCAGTTCCTGATCCTAAGAATATATTTTTAGTTAACGCTAAAGATCCCATGAATATGACTATTGGAGGCATGATAGCTGGAAGAGTGGCAGATCCTATGTATGGGATGAGACCAAAACATAGAAGATTAAAAGTAGGTAGGAAGATTGAAGATGATGCACAACATGAGATTCTAAATAAGATTGATACAATGTTCATATTAGGAGGAGAGAGAGTTGATCAGTCATTAGAAAATTTAAAAATGATGATGGAAGGGAATGAATCTTATATATTTGGTAAAGAGTTTGGATCATTTGCCTTTGAAAAGATGGACAAATGGCAAATAGGAGAAGCAGCATTAGAACAATATTCAATATTTAATCACGTACTAGGCAGAGAGGAAAGATCATTACAGAAGTTTATCAGACAGAATAGGCCTAAAAGAGGAATGGAAATATCAGTGCAACAGGCTCAGCATAAGCTGAATACAATACGAATATCTCAAGAGTATATAGAAGGTAAGAAGAATGATTTGTTTGGTGACATTCTTGCGAATCCAAAAGGTAAAGCTGCTGGATATTATCTAGTTACTTCAATTGATTTAAGACAGAGAAAGGGAAGAATTCATCGTAATCGCACAAAGAAACCTCAATATCTTTATGAGGTAACACAGGAAGCTCCTGTTAAATATAGTTTTGTAAGTACAATGATGCCAAACAAAAGGAAAGGTATCTTTTTGAGAGGAAAGAAGCATTATGTTGTATTGAAGAATCCACTTGAAAGACATCAGTTAAGTTCTCAAGAAGCAAGAGATGCAATAGCACTCTTAAAGACTGTTGGTGAAGCAGTATCATGGGATATTCCTGGAATGGATCCAAATAAGGTACCTTCGTATGAAAGAGAATTAAGTAAACTTATTAGTGATTTCTCAAAATTGGCTAGAGAAACATATAATGTTTCAAATAAGTCAGCGTTTTCTAAAGAGAATTGGGCTGAGGCAAGGAAGATAGAAGATAGAATGTTTGAAACTTTTGTAGACAAATGGACATCGAGTGTTGGTGAAGGAGCTTTAGAGACCATGATTGCTACAATAATCAAGCCTACTCCAATGAGTGGAATAATAACACAGAAAATAGGAAAAAATACTCATCAGATTCCAGCATTTAAAATAAATAGAAGACTTACACTTGCTGCTGAAAGATATTTAAATAATGTTGGAGCTAATTTAATACACGAAAGAATATTTGGTACATATGGAGCTGAGTATAGAAGGATGAATGATAAAATTACATATAATTCTGTTGAGAACATGTTCAGGTCTACTCCTCATTCTACTCAGGTCTATGACAGGAGAAGCCCGTTGCTAGATTATGTATTTGATCAAGGGTTATTATATTTCCCAAATATTTTGCAGCAGGTAAGGGGTGATCTAAAGAAATACGGAGGAAGAAGGAGGAAACAGCCTGATACATTTGGTAATCTTGAGTGGGTAATTAGCTATGAAGGTAATGAAGTTGACCTAGATGTAGAGCATTATTCGAATTCAAGAAAATTCTATGAAGATTCAGTAAAACGAAAGGTTAAATGTAAAAAATAATGGCTGCAGCATTATGTACCCCAAATGAGCGATTGCTCATAAATCTCAAGAGTTTATTTGAAGGCAAATTAATAAAAGATGTTGATGGTAAGTCTAGGAACATTGGCGATATAATAAATAAGACATATGGCAAGGCTGATACTGCATATGGTCGTGAAATGTTTGATGAAATAGTATGGAGAAGTACATATTCAACATCTAATGACTATGAATCTTTTAAAGATTCTGACTTTAGGAGAATTGCACGGGAGATAGAGAAAGAAGCAAATAAATTAAGTGACCCTAATTTATCATGGATTGAGAGACTTGGATTTGTTAAGCGTGGAGTGATGGCAAAGTTTGCTGCTACCAATTGGTTTAATAAAAGAATTAATTCAGCTACTAATTATGAGAGAACAAAATTTTCTACATATGTACATCTCAATAGACAAATAAGCAGATTACTTAGGGAGCAGGTTATACGTGATGGAGGACAGAGCATAGCTGTGGCTGGTATAAGAGCTGAAAGAGATCTAGAAAAGTTTGACAGGAAGCTATTCGAGATTTTATATGAGATTGAGAATACAAGAAAAACTGGTGGTGATACATCTGAATTAAGACAAGAGGCTAACAATGCAAGAGCAAAGATTGTAGAAGTCTTGGGACAGGGTGGTGGTAAGGTATTAAGTGATTTTGTAGACTACATGCATACAAGACCAGACTCAGATGGAGTTGTGAGAAAAAAAAATGATGGTACTGAATATTCAAGAAACATAGAAGAAGCTGGTAGATTTTCAAGAATTTTACTTGATGAAATGGGTAGCGTATTTATAAATGGTCTTAATCAGCAAAAACAAAATGTGAGAGAAGCTTTTTTAAATACTACAAAGATGTCTGAGGTATTACCAGGAAGACTTAAAAGTAAAATAGAATCATTTGAAAAAAGAGTTGATTCTGAAATAGTAGCCATTAAAGAAGGTATGAAGGCTGGTGACTATTTTCCTCATTATATGCTGGAAGGCATGATTAAGTTAAATAAATTAATGGAGAGAATGGAAGAAAAGCCTGTTGAACGTGATTTAGATGCAATGGATAATCTTCTAGCTGAGATCAAACAGAACATGACACAAAGTCCTTATCATACTAGACATAGAAAACAAAGTGCATATGATAACTGGATTCATAATCCTCTTGCTGTGTTAAGAAAATATTCTTTAGATGCAATAGCTTTTAATAAGAGTCAGCATCTAAAAGGATACTACATGAGAACAGTTAAGCACATGCCAAAGCCTTTAGCTGATGGTGAGGCTCATTCAGCCATGTCAAGATATTTAAAAGATGTGTATCAGATTGCTGATAAAGGATATACTGATAGACCTATGTGGGTTAATAAAGCTACAAGAGTACTTACAGGATATGAGTTCTTTTCTAAGATAGGATTTGGTATAGGTACAGCAGCGAGAAATACTGTTACTGGGTTATATTATTTACAAGGTCTTGGTAATAGGGCATTTAAAAAATTCCTATCAGATTGGAATGGAAAGGCTTTTGAAGATATTAAGAATGAAATAAAAAGAGTTGAAGAAGATCAAGGATTTAAGTTTGCTGATTTAGCTGAAGAGCTTTATACAGAAGGCATGGTGCCTGTTAGGGGTGTAAAAGAGTCTGATATTGACATGACATTAGATAATAATGGAAAGACAGTATTTCGATATAGACATAATAAATCATGGAAGGCCATTGACTCAGGATTATCATATGCGACTGGTAAGTCTGCAATATTCCAGAGACTTACAGAGAATATGCTTCGTAAGTATATGTTTAGGTCAGCATTTCTAACAAAGTATCAACAATTACAACAACGTGGTAACTTATCTAAGAATGAAATGATGGATGTATCTAAGTTCCATGCATTGGACATGGTTAACAAGTATGCATTTGAGTATGCAGCTCACCAGAAAGCTCCTCTAATTGGAGGTACTACAAAAAACTTAGGAGGAGTTGGTCAAGTCATGTTTCAGTTCATGCATTTCCCCATGTCATTTTTGCAGTTACAATCTCAAGTTTTAAGAAAATCTAAAGATGCTGCTTTTGCTAGGCAATGGAAGAATCCAGACTTAGTAGTGCCATTAAGATTTGCAGGACTTGCTCTTGTGACTCATCTTATGTCAGGTGTATTCAATAGAGACCTAACAAGAATAATGGAAAATGATACCATAGATAGAATTAAAGATATAGTAGGCGTTCTTGAAGGCAAAGAAGATGTTAAAGGTAGGGGATATATTGGACCTGCTGTTGGAGACTTAGTGTTTGCAGCAACCATGGCTGAGTGGATAAAATTACCTGAGTCTGAAATAACAAATATTATTGTTGGTTATAATAATGCATATCAACTAACAGACAAACAAAAGATATCAAGACTATGGTCTACATTAAATGTTGAAGCTTCAAAGACTCTTACAAAAACAGTTCCTCAAATCATGAGTGGTAGAGGTTATAACTTTACAATGAATGAATTAGGACTATATCCAAAGTCATGGACAAGGGATTTACATAAGAAAATATTTGGTAAGTATTCTGTCATTGGTAAGAAAAAGAAAAAGAAGGAAGCTAAAGTGTTATCAAAAGAAAAAGAACTTCTTAAATTATACAGGGCAATGGGCATATAACCCATTACCCTGCTGTGTTATTGTTCTACGTTGAGGACAATGCCAAATCTGTATTTTAATATGCTAATTCCAGTATGAATCTTTTTAATTTTTTTATTGTTTTCTCTTTCATAAAATATTTTAAATGGATATCCAGTAACATGCAAGATTCTTACTGTATCGTTGCATTCTAAATCTTTTAAATAAGAGTTGCGATAATGAAAATCATCTGTTCCTAAAAATGTATCTCTAATCTCTTTCATTGTTTTCTCCCCATAAAGCTATAAGAGCTGCATCACTTGTGTTAAGTGTAACTTTATTATGGGGGAACTTTTCCTGTGCAATTTGTTTTAACATTCGTTTCCTTTCTTGTTTAATTTTAGGTAGTGGTTGATATTCTTTCATCCATACTTGAGGAACCACCTCAGTATAAGATATTTTATGAGACGCTAAGATTCCTATCCACATTCCATAGTTAGTTCCAAACTTAAATGAACTACTTCTTGTATCTGTGGGGAATGCCCATACTTTTTCTATTACAGCATTAATACTTTCTCCTTCAATGTATGCTGTATTCTTTGCAGCTGATATTAGATCAGCCATCCCAGTCGGCTCGCTTGGACATTTTGCCATACTTACGCATTTTGTACTCATTATAACGATCCCACCGCTTTTCCCTGGGTCTATGCCTATTATCATGTCCTGAGTATACCCTTCTAAGTTTAGTTATTAACTGTTCAAGTTTCTTTATTGGTACATCAACTAATGGGACACTACCACATATCATATTCTTATGATGTATGGTAACATCAACATCCATCTCTGACTGAGCAATTGCATACTTTTCTATCCAATAAAAAGGATCGGTCTTAGGCAGGCTTTTGTCACCCACCTAAGACCTTTTCCCTAGAAGGGAGTGCCAGACGCAACTCCATTGGATAAAGCTTCTTCTCTATCATCATAAAATCTACATTTATTTCCATTGAATCCCATTACATATGTACCAATCTGTCCGTATCTACTCTTAGGTACTATTATTTCCATTTCATACTTATCATTTTTCTCATTATCAAAATTCCATCCATAGAAAGTTATGATTGCAGTCTCTGCAGTTTGTTCAATTACACCTGACTCAGCAAAATCACTCAAGCGGGGCTTAGGATCCATTCTCCGCTCAATTTCTCTATTCAACTGGGAGATTAGAATTGAACTACAGTTCTCCTTTTTACTTATCCACTTGTACTCTTGCATTATGCTTTCTAACTGAAACCTTCTTTCATCAATTCCTTCAACTTGGATTAATTGAATGTAATCATCTAACACAACATCTGGTTTATACTTTGATACTTCAACCATTGATTCTGTAAGAGATCTTACATTATCATACATCATTAGGTTTGCATACTTTGTATTTATTGTTTTAGACAATTCATCAATCTCATTTTTATCTTCATCGTTTAAATCATTCTTTCTAATCTTTCCATATTTTAATCGTTTACTTTCCATCACCATTATCTTCTTCATCATTTCTTCATTACTCATTTCACGATTAAACATCATTACTTTAAAACCTTGTTCTACAAGACTTCTTACAATATTAATTGCTAATGTTGTTTTCCCATGTCCTGGTCTTCCTCCAATGACAGTAACTTCCTTTCTTGTCATTCCTCCTGCTGGGTAATCCAATTGTTTCATTCCAAATGGAATAATATTATCTCCATTTTGTAATGTCTTAATTGTATCTGCAACTATTACATCAATTTCTTTTTTCATTGATGGTTGTATTTGTTTTAACTCATCAATTAATTTACTATGCTCCTCTAATGTTTTATTAGTTGTACCATAATCGGAGAAACTTGTATTATATAATTTCTGAGCTGTCTTTGCAGCCTCACGTTGAATATGTTTTTCCCAAATTATCTTTGCATAGTATTCTACATTTGATGTAGTGGCTACATCATCAACTAAACTTGTAACATAATATGCCATTTTTCTTTTTGGATACATGTCCTTACATTTGGCTGATACTGTAACTATGTCAATTGGTGACCTCGATTTATACAGATCACTCATTGCCTCCCATACTACTCTATTATCTTTATAATAAAATCCGTCTATATCTCTTATCCATGCTGATACTTTTTCATATATGAAATCACCATCAGTAAGGATACAACCTAAAACAGCTTCTTCTGCTTCTTTATTAGACGGAGATATCTTCCATTCTGACATTCAATACTCCTTTCTAGTTCTTTTACTTAATTTTATTATGCGTAAAACGGATGCCACGTACCAGTGGTCTTTGCAACTCCGTTTTCATTAACATATACATCTACTATCCAAAAACCTGTATGAGAAGATAATCTCTTACCTCTCATCCAAGCTGTCTGTCTTTGAAATGCTCCAGCACTATAACAATGTATATGTCTATCAAACAAATATGTACTTTTGTGTACGTGCCCAAAGAACATTACATTTGGCTTTTGACCACCAGTTAAACTTTCTACTATTTTTTGTATTCTGTAAGATACTGCATAGCTACTACCATCTTCTCCATGCCACATCCTTAGACTTGCTGTATCTCCTAGTGCTAAATTACCCTCATCATGTCCTAAAAATGTTGCATTATCAAGCTCATCACATATATCTGGAACTATTTTTGCTCCATTTGATTTGATGAACCATCTGTCATGATTGCCATCAATCACATACAGAGGAGCAGGGCATCTACTCATATATTTAATGGCTACT
>Ga0098047_10000275_pt1 | contig 20832 bp, 18 predicted proteins | sample 12_taG_FD_92585 | JGI IMG/M metagenome (GOLD analysis project Ga0098047, IMG submission 92585) | Marine viral communities from the Subarctic Pacific Ocean - 12_ETSP_OMZ_AT15267 metaG | ecosystem: Environmental > Aquatic > Marine > Oceanic | place: Subarctic Pacific Ocean | collected 2015-01-16 | reverse complement strand
GTACTTTTATGGATACCTTTGCTTATGAGGGTGATATTATGCAAGGATTAAGCGAAGCTTATGGTGGAGAGGGGGCTGATACTTTTGACACATATATACAAAATTATGTTGACGATTTTAATCAGTGGATGCTACAAAATTTATTTACTGGTGGTATGCCAACTTCTGATATGGGCGCTGAAAATGTGCAGGAGACTTATGACTTGTATTCGGATCCTCCATATTCAGGACCTTGGGGAGAGGGAGGTTTAGGATATGAGTATCATTATGAGGATTATTTAGATGAAGGATTTTCGAGTTTGATGGAATTCTGGAATGAAACAGGATCAGGTGATCTTTATGAAGGTTTTAGTTCTCCTTTATATGGTTTTGGAAGTGCAGCAGGAAATGAAATGTTTAATCAGTTATATGGTATGTATATGCCTACTGAAACTGATCAAGCTGGAGTGGGTAGAGCACAAGAATATGCAGATATTCAAAGAGATGTGTTAAGATCAGGATTTAGAACAGAATATATTAATCCAGTATTAGCTGCTTCAGGAGCATCAGGTATGGCTATGTCTGGTGTTGATACAGAGGATTTATATGAAGATTATTATTCAGCTAGAGAAAATATAGATATAGATTTAGAAAATATTATGAGTGGTCTTTATACAGATTTTGGAGATGATTGGTTATTAGCACAAGAAGAGTTTGCTGGAGTGTTTGGAGCTTATGAAGGAAATATGGCAGACTTGTTGTTAGCAGGGGTACATCCTACGTATGGTGGACAAGAAGTTCATTTGGCAGACTGTGTTCAATCTACATTAGGTATGTATTTAGAAGCAGGATATGGACCAGAAGCTATGCAAATGGCTACTCAAGAGTGTTATAATTCGTGGTCAGATTCTGATATATGGCCTGAAGAGCCTGAAGAGGAGGGTCCATAAGATGGCTAAATGGTATGAAATGCCAACTGAATATGAGTTTGAAGTTATGCAACAGGAAGAACCAAAACCATGGGAGGCTGGATATACAGATTGGTTTATGGCTAATTTAATTAATAGTCTAGATTTATCTCAAAATTTTCTAATTCCATCTGATATAAGTGGTGGTTTTGTTGATATAGGTGGAACAGCCGATTCATGGCGTTCTGTTGATGTTGGAGCTTTTATGGACGAATATTATTTTCCAGGAATGGGGGTTGAGATGGGATACCAGGATCCACTTAGACAGAAAGTTGACAAATTAACATCTGAACATGAATTTGATAAAAAGAGGCTTGTAGAAGGTATTGTTGGATCTTTACCTACAAATCAGAGAACTCGTGGTGGAGCACTTTATGCACCACGTTCAGTTGAAGGAAGAGATTTTGCAATAGAAACAGCTGAGGCTTCAGCAAGATTGAAAGATTTTGAATATGCAGAAAATGTTTCTAGTCTAATAAGCGAATGGGAGACAGATTTAATGACGCTTATTGAAGATTTAGCAGATACTGGAGCATTTACTTGGTCAACATGGGATTTAGATGAAGAGTATGATTGGATTCAAGCTACAGATATTCCTGAAGGTATGTCAGAATATGAATATATGTATTCAGATGAAGATTGGTTGACTTCTGGGTGCGCAGATCCAGAAGCAACAAATTACTTGGCAGAGGGAGAGGATTGTATTTATGAATAAAGGTATTATATTTAATTAATTGGAGTAAAAATGAGTCAGGCAGATATACAATATAATAGAGCATTACAAGACGCTATAAGTACTCTTTTGACTACTTCAAAAAAATCTGAAGAGAACTTAGATTTAGCACAGTTTTTATTTAAAGATGCATATTTACGACAAGAGCAAAATAAGGATCAATTAGAAAGTTTAGGAATAGCTTTGCCAGAAGAATATAAAACTGGAAATTATGCTGATTTTGTTCAAACATCTGGAAATAGAAATGTAATGCGTACACTTGGTGGTATGTATGGACAAGCAGTTAGGAATGATGAGTTACTAACTGATGCAATCACTACATTTAATAGAGGTCAACGTGAAGCTCAGGAATTAGAAAAAGCAGGAGCAGGTGGAACATCTTATTATGATTATACAACTGAAGAAGGTGAGCCTTCTAGTTATTTACCAGAGGGATATGGTCAAGTTTCTTTGGGAGAATATCAGATAAATCCAGAAGAGATAGTTGCTTTAGCAAAAAAAGAAGATATAGCACCAGAAGATTATGTGAACGAAGTATATATGGCTGGGTTTAATAAAGGTACTAGAAGTCAGGAAAATGCTATGGCTATGTTGCAAACTGATCAATCAATAGAACAAACTAGATTTAATTTAAATGCAGGGAAACTTGAATTCGCATCACAATCCAACAATCAAACTATAGGATTGATAGGTACTACTATTACAAATAATATGTTTGAAGAGGGATTAGGTCAACTTATTGCCTATAAAGGTATTTTACAAGTTGAGGGTGGTGTAGACAAGTTTGCAGAATTTATAGAAGATATAATTGATCAGGGTGCGTGGCCTGATATACAAGGAGAACTCATAGGTGCTTTACAACAATATGCTGGTGCTGGTACTAATGCAGATATTCATAAGGGATTTGTACAAATGACCTCTAATGCCTATCAGTTTCTTAGAGTTATAGAAGAAAGACAGAAACTTGCTATAGAGAATAAAACAATCCTTCCAAATGAGTTTGGTATGATAAATGAACATGATATAAAATTATTAAGATCTCTTGATCCTGCATATAATGATGCATATAATAGAATTGAACAATATAAAAGTCTTGGTATTCCAATTGGAAATCAAAAAGTATTACAACAAGCATTTATGTCTTCACAAATAGAGAGCAATCTTATTGATGCATATAATAAAATGGGTGAAGGTAATTTAAGTACTGTCTCAAGAGACCTTAATATAACTAAAGAGGCTTTATATGAACAAGTAGATTGGATGCCTGAAGAAACTTATTCTAATACAATATCAGGTATTATTGCAGCAGATGCTTATAATAATGCAAATGTTCCAGTTGTTGATCCAACATTTGGAGAAGAAATAGAAGGAAGTGAGTATGAAGATATATTAGGAGGTTTTTCAGGTAGGTCTGATACAACAGTTGATATAGCTGATAAAGAAGCTTTTGTTTCACAAGTATTAGCTCCTGCTAATTTTACAACTAAAAAACGTGGTTCAGCAAGTGTAGGTATATTAGATCCTAATTCTGATATACATAGAGTGATTCAATCTGGTAAAAAAGGAAATAATAAAAGGATTTGGAAAAGATTAGAAAGAGCGTTAAATGATTATGCAGAAACATCTAGAATGGTATCTTCGGGATTTGGTAAAGAAGAATCTTTACAAGAGATAGAAAAAGCTATTTATGGATTACTAGATGATTTATCTATTCCTCATCCAGGTTTGTTTGGAATGAAACCATTCGAAACTTTATTTGGTCGCGGATATTAACTTTAAGGTAAATAATGGCTATAGATAGAGAAGCATTTAAAAATGAGCTCATTACTAGAGGTTTAAATTGGGATGATAACGAGATTGATCGTTATATAGCATTAAGAGAATCTGGAAATAATCTAGCTTCTGAAATACAAACAAGAACTCCTATAAGTGCTCAAATAGCTCAACCCGATCAAGGTCCTAAAACATTTGGAAATGTATATGACCAGTTTGCTGATGTAACCCCAATAAAAAGAGAAGAAAAGAATGCAATGCTTGATTTTGTAGGTAATGCATTATGGGAAGCGGCTGATACTGCTACATTTGGTATCCTTGGGGCAGTAGATTATGAAGATGTTGTAGAAGATTATATTACAGGTGGTGGTCCAGAAACATACGCAGGTAGAGTTGGTGCAGGACTTGGTGGACTTGCTGGATTTATAGGTCCATTTGGTTTAATGAAATATGGCACAACAGCTGCAGTTCAAGCTTTTAGTAAATATGGTACTAAAAAAGTTGCATCAAATCTTGCTAAAAAAACATCAAAACATTTAAGTACAGAAGCTGGAGTTGCTGGAACTGGATATAGTAAATGGAATAAGTTATCGTCATCAAAGAAAGATGAGTTTTTTAAACCCTTTAAACAACTTGTCAATGATAAAGCTGCAGCTACAACACAGAAATTAAGAGATACTTTCAATGCAAGACTTGGTTCAAATCTTAATAAATCAATACAGAATCAATTAGAAGGTGTTGGAATTAAAGCAACAACAGCAAATGTAAAACAAGTAAAAAATATACTAGATGATGTATTAGCCACTACTAATAAATCTTCACTTCTTGCAGGTAACTTGCAACAGAGAATCGCTATAGCTTTAGGAGGTACTGCTGGGGCTGGTAAAATGGCTAATATAGCATCTCATGCTTTAGAGGAAGGCCTTATGTTTGCTGCCGTTGAAACTCCAATGGAAATATTCCAGTCTATTGATGAGGAGAGGGAAATGAATTTAACAGGTAGAGCTGCTCATGCTATGGCACTTGGTAGTGCTTTAGGTATAATCAGACTTGCTCCTGGTGGCTTAACATGGAAAGAAGGTGGTATAACTAGAGCTGCTTGGGCTAAAACAAAGAAAATGTTAGGTAAAAAATCTCCTTATAATAATTTCGACTTAAAGAATGAAAAAGCAAGGGAAACTCTTGGTATATTTGCAAAGGGTATATATAGAAAGTTTGGTAGTCCTAATATATTTAATGATAAAGTTCCAAATTTAAATATGGTAAATGCAAATAGTATTGATGATTTAGTAAAATCCGAGAATGGTGCTAAAATGTTAGTAAAAGCACTAACAGGTATAGAGAAAGATGCATCAAGTAAATGGTTTCCACAATTTTTTAAAGAAGCAGTAGGGGATTTGACTGGATCTACTCCTAGAATGATTATGGGTTCTATGGCTTTTAATTATGATTTAGTATTTGCAGATCATATTCCTTTAGAAGATAAGGTTTTTCATACACTTCTTGGTGCATATATGACAAAAAAGGGTCGTGTTCTAAATTACATAGATTCAAATGGGAAGATAGTTAATTGGGATTTACAAAAACATCAAACTACATCAAAAGAATATACAAGAGTAGTTGATAATTTAAATTTACTTGGAATGGATCCAAAAGTATATGCTTCTGTAGCTCATTATAATGCAGAAGTATTAGCTTCAAAATTCCTAAAGAACCCAGAAGATACTCCAGATTTAAACTTAATTCATAAAATTTTAGAGAAACATAATGCAGTTGTACCAGATGATGGTGCAATACAGGGTAAAAGCAAGAAATCTGAAAGGCCTTCTGATGGAGATCATCCATTATATGAACATCTAAAAATATATTTCGATGGTGTTTTGAGTAAGAAAAACACTATTTTAAAGAACTTAGATTCATTCACTAAGAAAGAAGTCGTTGCTATAGAAAAAGAGCTGGAAAAGACCATTTTTGAGGGTTTAACAGATAATACAAAGGGTATTACAAAGCCTACAGATTTAGATGATATAATTAATTTTGCTATAGATAAGAATGTGCAGCACTTAATTAGCATTCATTATGATGGTCTTCAGGCAATATATAATGAGTTAGCTCCAGAGGGTAGACAAGCAGAAGTGCAGATAGATAAAAATGGTAAAAAGTCTTTAATAGTTGCTAAACTTAAACCCATGCATGGTAAACTTCGTAATCAGGAAAATAAAGAGATTTTGAATACTTACAATCGAATGTTAGAGGTTCTTGAGCATCAGGGATATTTAAGGGTTGGACAAGGTCCTTCAATTAAAGTTAGTGATTCAATGTTTACTGAAACAATTAAGGTAAAACTTGAAGATTATGGTAAACAGATAGATAAATTAATATATGGGGAAGAAGGTGCTCCAGATGTATCTAGATCAGCATCTTTAATGGAGGAAGGTTGGATACAGAATTTAATTGAATATCAAAGTTCGTGGAAAGGTCTTAGAGAGAGTTATGCAAAAATGCAGTCTTTAAAGGGAGATTTTGCTGGATGGGGTCATGATATTAATTTTACAGAAAACGATGGATTTAGGGCACAAGAGCTAATCAGTGAGCTATTTTATGATTCTGATACATTAGCATTGTTTCAAGATTTAGATATTTCAAAGCTAAATGATTATAATCAGAGGTTTGTTGCTACACTATTTGAGGCTCTTAAAACTGATCCTGGTGCTGATGTAACGCTTTCTAAAATGAAAGGTAGCGTATCTCAACCATTACATAATACACAAGTAAAAGCGTTAAGAAAGATATTTAGTGATAATGGTATGGCAGGATTCTTACATAGTGATCCATATAGAGCTAAAATATTTATAGAAAGTTTTAAAAATCATTCAATTGGTAGGTTTATAAGAGGAGCAACAAAAGTTGATGGAAAAGCATTAACAGCTACAGATAGAGCCACAGTATCAGAATTATTAGAGTTGAAGATAGTCGGTCCTAATATGCAGATGGTTGACATTCTTGGTGTAGTAAGGGATCTTGAGAATTTTGTTGGACCTGGAAGTATTGGAAAGTTACTACTTCATAAAACTGGTGATAAGATTTCAGATGTTGATAAATTTATATCTAAAGCAAATGAAAAAATGACACCTGTAATGCGTGACTTACTTGAAAAAGTTGCAGCAAAAAGTGGTAAAAGTATGGAGAAAACGGTTGAGGATTTACTAGTTGAATATAAAACTCTTATTGAACCATTTGTTATGGACGGTAAAGGTAATGGGTTTATCAATAAATCTACTGGAGATATTACTATGCTAAGTAGAGAAGCTGATTTATATGATATTGTATCAAGATTGAATTGGGTTAAAAAATCTAAACTGAAAAAAACTAGTGATGAATTATTAGAACAGATAGAGATTGCTGGTAATAAAGATGGTTTAAGTGATACACAAAGAGAAAAGTTAAAATATATATATCAATTATATAAAAATGGAAGAAGGTCAACAGTTAGATTAGTATCAGAACTCGCAGATAGAAAACTTTATAATCTTGATAATAACAAGTTAAAATTAGATGATAAAATTCAAACTCTTGATAAAGATTTAGAAGATATTATTAGAGAAATGGAACTTGTTGAATTACATAGTGGTAGTGATGCGGGAACTATACAGGGTAATATTAATAGATATAGGTCTGAAAAGATGACAAAACAAAGTGAAATTGAAATATATCATAATATCACTAAACAAAATCTTATTAAGAAATATGGTTTAGAAAAGGATACAGAATTTAGAGTTGAAGATGTTGATAAAATTATTGAAAAGTCAATACTTAAGAGTGGTGATAAAAAAATACCTTATGATAAGATGGATTCTAAACAAAGGTCTCAATTCATAAACGATCTTAGTCAAGTAATGTTTCAAACTCAAGGTACTAGAAATTTAAATAGATATTTTGGCGTAGAAGATTATGGTATATTTACAGATACAAAGTTTACAATGAATGATAATAATTTATTTAGATTTATAGATGATGTGATTGGTAAAGGTTTTGGTGTTGTAGATTTTAGCTTGCAGACAAGGGAAAATAATATTATTAATACTCAAACTGACCCTAAAGCAAGAAAAAAATTAGAAGGTTTATTAATTCATAGTAGAAAATCTTTTGATGAAAAATTGAGAAAAGATGATGCTGGTCAGTTAATATATGAACAGGGTGATGGACATGTAATTATTAGATTGGGAGATTTGTCTTGGGGATTAGCTATTCCAAAGTTACAGTTAAATAAATTTGGTAAAGCTTTTGAGAAAAGTTTCAATGAATGGAAAAAGAAATATCCAGAATTGAAAAAACCATTAGATGAGCTTAAAAGAATATATAATCAATCCGTAAAAAAGACAGAAGTTGAAATTGATATAGATGATAATTTAAGGTCAAAATTAATTGATGAAGGCAAAACAATGCCTAAAGAAACAAAATATGAGTGGATTGATCAAGATATAGGTGCTCAGTCACAGAATTTACAAACATTATTTACGTTTATGTATATGGATAAATCTATGCCTGGTGTATTTTGGGATAATGTAAAAAAGACATATGGTGGTACAAATTCTGCAGATGTAGTTAAACTAGCAAGGAGAATTAGACTTCTTGCAAATACAAGTATGAAAGAGATAACTAGTGACCATGTAGATAATACAATAAATCTTTTTAAAAAACATTTACAAGATCCAAAGAGTAAAAAAACCCTTAAAAAACTTAATAAATATAAGAAGAATGGTGGAAGTAGAATATTAATAGCTGAAGATAAATCATTACTTGAGGAATATAAAAAACAAATAGATCAAGAAAGAAAAGATACTGATCCTGATAGTAAAGATAAGATGGCTAAATTTGGAGTAGATGAAGAAGGAAAAATGACATATGAAGGTGGTAAGGATATTGATAAGCATGACTCATATATGGCTGTTAGTGAAGATATGATGGATGTTTTATATGCACTTAAGGGTGTTTCGAATTTAGAAGGATTAGGGGGTATTAAACCAATAATAAATAGAGTTGGTAATACAGTTATAATTGGAAAGACAGCTTTCATTAGAGATCCGAGACTTGATGGATTCTTTAAAAGAAATAAAGTTGATGCAGTTTTATTTGAATCTGGAGTGAAAGTAAATCATGACCTTGATAAAAATAATGTATTTAGAGATTTTGATTCATTTGAAGATTTAGTTAAGAGAAAACTTTCACTAGATGAATCTAATTTAGTTCAATTATTAAAGCCAGAAGATATTAGATTAGATGCTATAATTACTAACAATCATGACGCCACTATATCATTTTCAACATTAAGTGATTTAAACATAGCTGAAAGTAGAGATGCTTATGATTGGTTAATGGCTGGAAAGATAGAAGAGTTAAATACACAATCCTTAAATGCATTTAATACTCATCAACCTTTAACTGGATTGTCTATGGCTAAGTATTTTGCTGAATCATCAAGTTCATCAACAGAGTCTGCTTATTCTAGATGGATTAGTAATAATGGTTTTCCTCATAGTCAGTTATTTGTAACTAATTTTACCAATCAATTAAAAACTGAATATATAGATAAAGCTGGTATAATGAAGTTTAAAACTGATTACGGAGGTCAATCTGTACTTTCTCCAGGAGTTGATTTGAGACATACAAGTTTTAGGGAAAATGCAGAAGGTGGCAAGAGTGTATATACCTATGGACAAATCTTACTTCCACATGTTAATGGAAATAAAACTATATTTAAAAAGAATTTACATCTAATAGAACATAATGGCAATAAAGCAGATGCATTAGTTAAAGCTGTTGATATTAAAGGTCTTGATATTACTGATGGATCTAAAGTTAAAGATGTTTTAAAAGCTATTAAAGATTTCAATAAAAAGAATAAGACAAATTATGAAATGGCTGTTGTTGCAAGAAGAAACCCACATACAAGACCTGGTGATAACGTTGTAGTTGGTGTAAAAGATTTACTAAACGCTAAATATGGCAATCAAGGTAAGATTAATGGATACGATTTAGCTATGAGGCTTGAAGGTGATTATGATGTTGATAAGATAGATTATTTCTGGGATACTCCTACAAGCATATTAAATAAATGGTCTTCTCTTTCAGGAGAGGTGATAAGAGTAAATAATACTACTGAAAAAAATAGTCTTTTAAAAGGTAGTCAAGGAGTAGATTGGCTTGATTCTCAATCTATGAATAGATGGGCTACAAGTCAAGAGAATGCTATGAAATTACGTGGGACTGTAATTAAAACACAAAGAATTTTAGCAGCATTAGAGAATTATGGTTCTCATCCTGATAAATTAACCGATATTAAAGAAGATGGTACTGCTGGAGATCCAGTAGGAACCTTTTCTATAAATTTAAGTGGTAAAGAAGGTGGTGGCTACTTATTTGTTGACCCCGCAAAATTGAGAGAGGCTAAAAAGACACTTGCTGAAGATATACAAAATATAACAGATTCATTGTTAGGTTACGATGATAGGATATATGATCCTAAAATTTGGTCTGAAGACTTTTTGTTTGGTGGAAAGCCTAGGTATAAAGGTATATTTTCTAAAGCAAATTGGAATGAGAAAATAAGCAAGTGGGTTCCAGAAAAAGGTATAGATTATCCTATTAATAAGATAGAGAGGAAGATAGTATTACAAGCTATTCGTCCTTACAAGAGTATGTTGCAATTAGGAACAGCAGTATATTCCAGTGGAAAGGCTAAGAAAGTACAGTATGATGATATATTATCTGTAATGAAACAGTTTGATGCTCAAATGGCATATTTAAATAGGAATGCTTATCGGACACTTCGTAAAGATCCTAGTATAGATAATGATGTGTTGAAGCAATATTTTTTAAAAAAACCCGATCAAAAATTTAGCACTTTTAGAAATGTATATGGTGAGTTTGGAACTAATATAAGACCTAATTTCTTAGAAAATACTCCTAGGTTTGATAATATGTTACCATTTGAAAGAACAATGGCTGAGATAGTAGCTACTAATAATATGAAGGTTGATGCACCAAGTAGATTGTATGGTGAGATGTTAAATGAATATCATAAGTTTTATGAAAAATCTATGTATGCAGAAGATTTTAGTGATTTTGCTGGAGAGTACATTAAAGAAGTAAATAAAAATGATAAACTTTTTGGTTATGTTAACTATCTAGATTATAGACTTAGAAGTCAAAATAAAGCAAAAAGAAATGCTATAAGTAGTGGTTTTACTGGATTAGCTGAATATATTACTGAAGATATTGGTAGACTTGAAACAACTAAATCAGAAGTAGAGTCTAAAATGATACTAAGTGGTGATGATAAGTTAAATATGGATTGGGCTAAAAAGTTTAGAGATGGTGCTATTAACTCTAAGAAATGGGAGTTATATAATCAATGGAATCCTAATAATCAAATCTTTATGAAATCTGATTGGTTATCTAATGCTAAGGGAGATAAGGGTTTTGAAGCTAAATCATTTGCTAATAAGCAAGAATTGTTAACATATTTAAATAGTACAGATGGGTATAATGCATTAAAAGAATATGTCAAAAATAAAGGTCTTATCAAATTTAAAGGAATGAATAGTTCTGATCATCTTGAGCTCATGATCTGGGATAATATGTTAAGAAAATATAAAGATATGAATGCTATGGATGAGTTGCGTGGTGATGCTAATAGAGATCTTGAATTAGATGTGAGAGAGTTTAGTAAATGGTATTCTACTATTTGGAAAAAATACTTTGATGGGACTGATCATGTTATGGATCAAAATAGAGTTAGCACTATAGTTGAAGATAAAATGGAAAAATTATTTGAAAAATGGGAAGATTCTAATGGTGCTGGTAAATTATTTCTATGGAAGTTGATGGCACCTCAGACAGATCAATATAACTTTACTTATTTTAATAGAAGAATAAGTCCAGCATTTAAAACACACAGTTTATCTAGATTAAAACTTGGTTTAAAATTTATCAATAACGCACCTAATCATATATTTACAGAGTTTGAAAAGAATATGGTGTTTGGATACATGTCAGGGTGGTATAATAATAGTTTCAGGGCTCATCATGGACAAAGAGGTGACTATTCAACTATTGAATCAACTCATTTAAGTAATATAAATAATCGAAGAATAGATATATACCAGGGAGCTCCGTTACTTGATAATATAAAAGGTTGGGAGCCTGGTATACAAGAAACAGATTTAAATCCAGAGATAGGTAAGTTATTCGGACTTGATAATAGAGGTGTAGCACATAGTATGGCACATCAATCACTGATGCCAAGTGCTGTAGCTGATATAATGAAGGCTTCATGGTGGGCTTATATGCCTACTGCATATATACCAGAAAATGTCAATATAGGTAATTATCCATCTATAAATGGTTGGAGAAATTATCAGAATGCTGTAGCTGGTGATGCTAGAATTATGTTAGGACATAGTTCTAAATTAAATCTATTGTTTAAATCTCCTACTACTCGTTATCAACAGCCTTATGAGAAAATACAACCTAAGAATGGTGCAAATGATAGAAGTGATTTAAATGAAGATATACTTAATAAAGTAGGGGAAGGAAACTGTTAATGGCAAATTGTTTACCAATAAATAAGACACCTGAAAAAAGAGAGCTTGCTGATAGATTGATAAAAATTAAGGATAAATGGTTTGATGATCCCGTGATCAGCATTAGCACAGGTGAATCTAAACAACATTTTATAAGTTTTTATAATAGAACATTGCCTCATCTTGATTTTGAATATGGTCGTTTACCTAACAAAAAAGAGCTTAATAGGTTAGAAAGGCATATTAACAAATATATTAAAGACGTGTATAAAAAACCTACGAAATTAGGTGAACTATTTAAACTTCCAGAAGCTATACTTAGAAAAAATCCAGCTACAAAGGAATATTTTAATAGTTTAGTTAAAGCTAGCCAAGAATACAGGGGTAATCAATCTAGTATCGGATCAGATTTACTAGCTATTAAAACATATTTAAATAAAGCTAGTGGTCAAGCAGGTTTTATGCAAAAGTATGGATATAGTAGATCTCAATCTAGTATAGAAATAGCAAAGCTTGAAAACGCATATAAAAAATTAATGAGTGATGGTAAAGTAGAACTTGCAAATAAATTATATAATGATAGGTTAAAAAACTTAGGTGAAGATGGAAAATTAAGTGCTGCTAATGCTTTATACTATCTAATGGTTGATCCATCTTTAGTTAATGTACAAAACTATAAAAAGACTTCACTTGAGTATGGTGATGATCTTGCTAGAGCTTCTAAGTTGTGGCATTATGGTGATACAAAGGTTGGCTCTAAACCACTGAAAGAAAGATTGTGGAAGATGTTGGGTAATGGTTTAAGGGAGAATATAAGTATATTGAAGGGGATGCAGAACGATTATAATAAAGGAACTTTTAAGATAGATAAGTTAGAGCAGTTATATACAGATTATTTTGATCCCAAGAGTGCAACTAAAAGAATAAAAGATTACTTTCCAAGGCAAGTACTAGATATAGCTCCTATGTTTTCAAAGTTAAGTGAAGATATACATTCTGGACAAATGGATAAAAGTAGTATTAACCAGAAGGAAATTGGCACATATGTTGATAGAATGATTGAAGATGTTACGAATAATTTAAAGCAACCTGGAGTAATATATGAAAGGGCTAATCCTGCTCCAGCAATAGTCTCTAAAGATGTGCTTGGTATATTAGATTCATATTCACAAAATGTTATGAGATTTAATTATAGTACATTTGTAACTTCTGCTACAACAAAAGCATTGAAAAAATTACAAAAATTAGAAGGAGCTCAATTAGATACTCAAATTGGTTTTCTTGCAGAATATGTAAATGATACTCACCAATCTGTTCTTGGTCTTAAATATAGAAATTCTAAGTTTAAAAATATATCTAGGGCTATTACCTCTTGGCAGTTTATGTCTAAGTTAGGACTCAATGTAAGATCAGCAGCAAGAAATGCATCACAATCATTACAAAACTGGGTTTATTTTGGTAATAAGGCTATATATGAAGCTATGAAAGATTTACAAATTGACAGTAAAAGAAGAATTGTTGATAATGCTATGAGAAAGAATGGTTTTGAATTTGTCAATATACAAGAGTTTGCTGTACCTAAAGAGCTGTTGGGTAATGTAGAAATTGATGCTACTGGTAAAGTTATTGAAACAGGGGCTAGCACTGGTGCTAAATTTAATGATTTTTTGGAAAATGTAGCTCGTATTACTGGAAAACCTATGCAATGGGTAGAGAATCATGTAAATCGTGGTTTTACGTTTAAAATAGCCTTCTTACAAAAATACAATGAAGCTAATGATTCAATGCTAAGAAAGTATGTAAAGAAAAAATATAAAAAACCCAAAGGTGTAAAAGCAGAGGATTGGGATACAGAACTTATGGGGAAAATAGAAACCGAAAGACAGACACGGGCTTCTGCATATGCTAGAGATGTAGTAAAAGAATTACACTATCTTTATGATGCTTGGGCTAAACCTAAAGCACTAAGGAATCCTGTTGGATCTGTATTAGGTCAGTTTACTACATATAGTATAAACTTTTTTGAATATCAAAGAAAGATTCTTGCAAAAGGTGGTGATGATTTAATGCATCGTGAGTGGAATACTCCTGAAGCATGGAGAATGTATAGACTTGGTATGTTATATACATTTGTTACTGCATTATCTGCTGCTACCAATACTCAATGGAGTAATTTAATTGAAAATGACACATATGAAAGAATTGTAAGATTAAACCAATGGCTTGGTGGCACTGCTGAAGAAAAAGAAAAAGCATTCTTTGGACAAGGTCCTGTAACAGCTACCTTTGGAGGTCCTTTTGTAAGTGATATGCTTAGAATAGGTAGCTTAATCAACTTTGATAAGATGTCTGGTGATGATATGAACTCTTACTTGGAGAATTATAGATCATTTAATAAGCGAACTGGTGAAATGAGTGCAACTGAAGAGGTAGTTAGAACTTTAAATACTCAAGTAGGTAGACTTATCTATAACACTGGACCAAGGATAATGTCAGGAACTAGTTTCCCAACTGTATTAGGTCAAGAATTGGGCTTGTATAAAGCTAGAGATCTAGATAATTGGCGAGATGCCATGTTGTATCCTCTTCAAAAATGGACACCTAAACCAGTATCTGAATACTTTACTCCTCCTAAATCTAAACCTAAATCAGTTGGAAATGCCAGATTTTCTCTTGATGAGATAGATTCCATATTTAAATCTTTAGAAAATCTATAGTTCACCTCTTTTCATTTCAAGTAGACTTTTTAAATATGCATAAGTACTAAATTTCTGTTCTACTAGTTTTATGAATTTATTTGGGATTTCATCATATTTAAAGTTTTGTAGCTTTACTTCTATTTCTTCTAGTTCTTTAACGGTCATACTGTCTCCTTATAAGTTTTAATAAATTATCAAGTTCAATTACTGCGTATGTTTTAGATCTATTTCTTTTAAATACTACTACTGGTTGTCTATCCTCACAGTTGTCTTCACATTGTTCAAGAGCTCCCCAAATATTTAATTTTTCAGTATTCTTACATTCAAAGCTATAAGGGATAAGCTTTTTTGCTATTGGAGATAACACAATATCTTCGCCTCCCATTCCCATAGTCTGAGACTTAATGTCATCATCCTCTAATCGGGGAACTTTTGTCCACTCGTCAACGAAGATCTTTCTTAACTTATCCCTTACTAAATTTTGTAGATTTCTTCCTTTGGCCTTAACGCTTTTTGGTTTCATAGTTCTCCTTCCATACTCCTGTTATACAGCTACCTAGATCGGGTTCTTCTGGCACTCCATAACCTAATTCTTCTTTCATTCTTGCTTCACTCTTCTTTAGAGCTTCCATTCTATTTTCATGACTTGTTGGACTATACATCCAATTAAATTCATCTGCTGTTGTTGGCTCATCTTCTTCAGGAAACTCAGGAAACCAACCACAATTAGGACAAGGATTTTCCATTATTTACCTCCAAATTTCAATGTATCATATTTTAATACAAGTTCTAGAAATTCCTTTAATCTTATCAATTGCTTTATAGGAACCTCTTCTGCTATAAGAATATCCTCAGGTGCACTTCCAGGTCGATGAAATACATCAAAATGTCCTTCCAAGGTTCTTTCATGTTCACATACCTTAAATATCAAGTGGTCAAACTCTTCTTCATTTGGTCTAGGTACTCTTGATTTCACATCCATTTCAAATTCAAACCAATTAACTATCATTATTTACCTCCTTGTATAATTGTTTTTCTAATTTCTTCAACTTTTTTCATATAATACTCTTGGAAATCTTCAGTTTCACCTTTAAACTCTATATAGAATTTAATCATATTACCTAAATTATCTACCATTTGACAGGCTTGGTTGTTAACTCTAGTTAATAGTTCTACTTTTGCTTCAATTTCTTTAACTGTCGGTTTCTTTCTAGCCATTTTGCTCCTCCCTCTCTTTTAGCACAATTTGTGCATACTTTTAATTCATTATTTGTAATTATCCCTACCCATTTATACTTATCGTTATACTTCATATCGCCACACATCTCACATCTATAATAGAATTTACCTAAATACTCCTCTATCATAAACCTAATTCTTTTAACTTCTTATGTATCTTAGGTTTTTCTTCATCAGGTAAACTTTCCCAATGTTCCATAAATATATCATAAGCATATTGGTATTTAATTAAACCCTCTAATTGATCTATATATTCTCTATCATCTAAATATGCCATTTTAGCCACTCCTTCCTCCTTTTTTCTTTTTCTTTAATAATCTTTGCAGTTTTTTCAGGAGTCTTCTTCTTAAAAGATCCTTTGGTTCCCATTTTAGGGAATGAACATTTCTTTTTATATGACATTAGGTATGTCTCCATATTTACTTTTATATCTTTCCATTAAAATACCAGCCTCTCTAACCTTTTTCATTCGAATAAGATATATTATCTTTTTCCTTAGATTTTTCTTATCTCTTCTTAAAACTCCTTCTTTCTGTTGCTTTAATCTTTTTCTTCTTCTAGCTTTTCTTTGATTTGGTGACATAATTCTCCTTTCAATAAGAGAGCCTCACATATTCCTTTGCCTAACTCGTCCACGGGACTTGCCCGTGAGGCTTTGTAGGACTTACAGGACCAGTTATTGACTCTCTTATCGTGTCATTGCTAGGAAACCGTGACTGGCGTAACAATACGACCAGTTATCCGACACTTTCTCTTAGCACACTCCTCAACAAACTCTTCTTTTTTAAGTTCATTAACCCTACCAGCTACAGCATTTATTTCAATACCTGTTTGTCTGGCTAACTCCTTAAGTGTTACACCATAATTTCTATCATGAGATGGTATCATATTAATAGCACTAAAGATTAGATCTTTTTGTGATCTTAATGTACCATCTGCATTAATCCTTCTATAAGCATGTCTTGATGTATTTCTAATCATTTTTATCTCCTAATCTTTGAAAGTAATATTCAGATTTACCTGGATATTTATCTTCTGTTTCTATCATTCCCCATAGTATACATAAATATACTATAGCATCAGTTAACCTACCTTGTACTTCCTCTCTTTGTGATCTATGACCTTTAATGTGGGAAGCAATCCCATCTATGTGTTTCATAAGATATATCCATAGGACCATCTTCTTATCAAGTCCTGTTTGTTCCGATATTCTTTCAAAGTTTGCAAATACATTATCTTCATCCATAGCATACTCTTTTTGTCCAGCTGTATGTATTTCTTTAACTTGAGAGAATATTTTATTAATTAGTGTTATCATTGCATCATGTGTCATTGTTCTATCCTCACGTTGTTTACGTTTAATCTTACATTAAGAAATTCTCTTTCTCTATTCTTATCACTTTTAATATGTATCATCTCTATTAATCCATTCTCTTTATTCTTGTAAGGCGTTAAAGATAATAGTTTATTAGCATTATATGCTATTCTAAACGATCCTCTAGATGATGATATATCCATACCTTCTTTAAAAGCTGACTTACTTATCTCACTTACAGCAAAAACCACAACGTTGTGCTTTACTGCTAGCTCCATAAGAGCTTGAGATACTTCTTCTACCTTCATATTATTATCTCGTTGTTTACTTCTAAAGAGTCCCATATGATCCACTATTACAAGCTCTGGCTTGACAGCCATCATTGTTATACGTTTCTCTAGTTCATATGGATATGGACAAGAATAATCAACAGTTAACCATTTAAATTTATCATCCATACCATTTCTAAATTGACTATAATGTTCTATAAGTTGTTCATGAGTCCAATTATTTTCTATCATAACAAATCTAGACCATATTTGTCTTGGAGACATTTCCATCTCTATAAAATATGTAGGTTTCTTTAATGCAACCATCCAATTTTGTAGTAGCATTGTCTTCATACTTGCAGGAGGAGCCTGAAGAATCACTACTTCACCTGGATAAATAGGAAAGTCTTGACCATATAATGTACCTATATTAATAGGTTTATGGTCTCTAACATAGAATTCAATAAGCTCTTTTTCCATAGCCTCAGCATCCATAGTAGTTTGAGACTTCTTAGATTTATACAGTTTACATGTATTAACACAATGTTTATCCATTATAGGATCATTGCATCCATACCTATAACCCTGTCCTCCATGGCCACTATATACTCCTTCAATAAGACCATCCATTTCAGATTTCTTAAACTCCTTTTCAACAGATACTCTCTGTCTCCAGTATTCCATGATCATTCTTACTATATCTTCTGGGTATCTCCATCTAAGATGAGCTGCTATACGAAGAGCTGTCATGTGTCTTTCACCATATCCCGTACCATTTAACATATTTTGTATACATGGATAGTTGATTGGATCAGGTGTTCTGCCTTGATTAGAGTTTTCAATAGTTTCTACTTGTGTACTTTTCTTATTTGTTCTTTCTAAAACATCAAATACTGGTTCACATTCAAGTTCTATTGGGCTTAGATCTTGTGGTCTTGAAGCAAATTTACCTAATGCTACAGAGAATTCTTCATCATCTACAGATAACATTGTTCCTACAGCTTCTTTGTTTAATTCTACCTTATATAAGCCAGATTTACTATTTCTAGTATTGGCTATTCTAATAATTCTAGTCTTATCTGTTACTGATGGATCAGCATATTCAAATATACCAGCTTTAGTTAGTGTATCTTTAACTTTTAAATGTAAATTTGTACTAGGTTTCCATCTAAATGCACTACTTGGTATACCAACATGGAATCCTGTTCCACTAAAATATACTTTTGTGGGAACATTTATCTTATCTAATAGTATAAGCAAATCAGATAATTTATCTCTTGCTTTAAAAGTACTACTACCATCTATATCTAATAGAAACTCATCAGGCATATATATTAGCCCATCAAACCCAGATAATGACTTATTTTTACCATAAAATTCTTTTACATAGTCATCGTAATCATATAGAGAGCAGAATGTATCATTATCTATACCCTGCCAATTACCTATGGAGTTAGCATCTTGAAAATGATGTCTATTAGATGTTCCAAACGCAAATTCTTTAATCATATCCTCTCCTTATTTTATTATAGGGGGCACTCACACCATACCCGCTTGAATGGTTACTATTGTACCCCCCATATGCATTAACTAATTAAAACGGTATATCATCTACAGTTGTAGTTGATTCTGTTTCATTAGTATTAGCTGAGGATACAAAATCAGCTTCCCCTTCATCATCACTTAACTTTGGTTTAATATAGTCATCAAAGTATTTGATAGCTCTACTTTTCCAGTATTCAACATCCTTATCTGTGAATGTTTCTGCTGGATTAGTAAAAGGAACTGGTACAAACTGTTTAAGTATTCTACTATATTTACCATCTTTATATAGATAGATATTAACTTGTTTGCCTGCTAGTTGAGCTGGATTATCATCCATTTTAATAACTAGTTTACCATCTGTTCCTTCTAGCCCACCTGTTATGCCTGCATTAGCAAATCTAAAGACTTGACCTATAGCCCATTCTTCACCATTGCTGACTTTAGCATATATTCTGGCATTGAAGTTATCAGGAAAGCTTTCAAACCACACATCAAGATATTTTGCTTCATTGAATACACCATAAGCAGCTCTTGATATAGTAGCAGTTTGCCAACCTTCACTGTAGCTAACTCCACCACCTCTATTTACTGTCATTGTTCTGGCCATTACTATTCTCCTTATTTAACGTTAATAAGCTTCTAGTTTTTCCACTTCCTGGAGATCCTACTATTAATACCTTTACTCCATCGAAGTTCTTTTTAACAGCAGCATCTATTACCTGTTGAAAATCCTGTTCCATTTCATCTGGTAATAAATCTGTTCTGTCCTTCGCATGATCATACTTCTCTGTTCTTTTAGTTACCCAAAGATAACTTCTTTTACGAGTTGTAGCATCTACAGTAGTTTTTGTGTAGAATACAAAATCAAACCATTTAGACATATCTTCTTTAGTAGATCCATCTATATATGGTATCATTTTAGTAGTTCCATCATCTAATGTATTTGTTTTAGCATGACAAGTACATACAACTATACCTGGTAGTCTTGTAACAAATTCAAGGCAAGTGTCTAATTTATTCTTTAGTCTTCCCCATTCATTTAATTTCATTCTACCTTGTTTGTCGGTTAATGTACGCATATACTTCTTAGATAGTTCTGAAAATGTGTCCAAAATCACACCATCTATCACAGTTCCATTGCGTGGTACTACTACGTTTTCTGATTGTTTTACTGTTAAGCTTCCCAATTTAACATCATTTTCTACAGTTTCTTGCTTGTATAAACTAGCAATAACATCTTGAAATTGATTCCAAGTACTTGGTGTTAAAAGTGGTAGGCCTAATGTCTTTTCGATATGATCCTTAGATCCAATGGACTGAGAACCATGCTCGAAATCGAACATTAGATATTTCATATATCCTCCGTGTTATTTATTTTGTTTGCCCTAGATGGGGTTATAATTTACTATGATTATTTTTATTTTACAAGTATTAAAGAGACTGAACCTACTCGAATTACCGCGGTTAGACTTTCGACGATTAGCTGCTTGCCAAGTTCATGGGCCTTCTATCTTTATTCAGTCTCTTTAAATTTTTATTTTATAAGTATCATTGTAGGAAAGTTAAATGAGAATTTCTTATCATATGGTTGATCAGTTATAAGTTTTCTAACTGCATTTACTATGAAACTTCCACTCATATTGCTACAATAACTTGTTGCCTTCATTGTGCATGGTTCTGGATCAGAATCACTATCTGGATACCAACTCTTAAGATATTCTTTTAAT
>Ga0098047_10000273_pt1 | contig 20860 bp, 21 predicted proteins | sample 12_taG_FD_92585 | JGI IMG/M metagenome (GOLD analysis project Ga0098047, IMG submission 92585) | Marine viral communities from the Subarctic Pacific Ocean - 12_ETSP_OMZ_AT15267 metaG | ecosystem: Environmental > Aquatic > Marine > Oceanic | place: Subarctic Pacific Ocean | collected 2015-01-16 | reverse complement strand
GTATCTGCCCCCAACATAATAATTTTATCGTATTCATATTTTTCCCATATTTCTAGAGCAACGCCCCACCGAAAGATCCCGTGTTCTCCTCCATATTTTTTTTCAAACTCTTTGGCAACCTTAAATGTACTAATATTTTCGCTAGTAATCTGATGTACATCAATACCTGGGTGGAACTTTTTAAAACTTCTAGTCGCACATTGAGATATCAATTCGTACTTCTTTCCAACAGCGTATATAATGCACCCTATGTTTAACATATCAAATCTTTCCCGCCTTTTCAATATACCATTCGTATGTTTTAACAACCCCTTCTTCAAAGGAAGTAAACTTGTAATCACCAATTATTTTTTTTAGCCTCATGTTGCTGCCATCTTTACGAAACTGTCCATCTAATTGTTTATTATAAACTATTTCAATATCCTTGTTTAGCCTGGTAATCAAAATATTTGCCATTTTGTTTATGCTCAGGTTTTGATCTGGCGCAACAATCACAGGCACATTATTGTTGTGTTTTTTTAAAAGCATTGGAATAATTTCGCACAAATCATCAACGTACAGTTGTTGGCGCAGTGGCATGCCGGAGCCCCACAACTCTAGTGATTCTCCATCTTTAAGTGCAGCAACCTTTGAAATCAAAGATGAAACAAAATGTGATTTTTCTGAACCAAAGGTGTCGCCCGGGCCATATACGTTTGAAGGACAAAATGTAGAATAGTTTAAACCATACTGTTTTCTATAGGCGCGACACTGTACATGAAGTGCTCTTTTGGCGTATCCATAAGAAAAATTAGTATCAGTGGGGGGGCCATTAAATATGTCCTCTTCTTTAAAAGGATATTCTTTCAATTTATCTGGAAACGAACACGTGGTTAATGATGCCAAAACTCTCTTAACGCCATTCAAATATGCCGAATGAATGACGTTTGTGTTAATCATGGTGTTTTGATAATAAAAAGATGCCTGATTTTTCGTGTTGTCTTTGATTCCCCCGACGCGGCCGGCCAAGTGTACGATTGCGTCAGGTTTAAGCAGCCCAATCATGCGATTGCACTCTCTAGTGTTGGTTAAATCGCAATCACTAGAAGAAATATAATTCCATCGAGGTCTATATAATTTAAGCCTTTTTCCTATAAAGCCGGTTCCGCCAGTAACCAACACATTCATTCAATCTCTGCTTTCATGGTGCTTTGGAAACCACCTATTTAATATAATGGACACGAATAGGTGGTTTCCGAAGCACCTTAAATTCTTTCTCAAAAAAGTCTCCACAATCACTCTGTTCCTTAAAAAACTTTTTAGTTTCCTCATTAAACCAATCAGAAATCCAATTATTCATTAAGTCTTCGAATTCTGAATTGTTAAGGGTGCCAAATCCGTCGCAATAGTGCCATACTTTAATCTGCTTATCGTCACCAGTAAATAACTTTTTGTCTTTTACATAAAATTTGTTAGTATATTTCCCCCACGGCTTTTGGCCGGGACCAGCGACGATGTTTCCTTTAGCCCGGGCATTGTATACCACATCACTATTTTCATATGGACCATCTACTATCTTATAAGAATAATTATGTTTATCGGACCATATTATTTCATTCAGAGCACCCTGGTCGTTGTAGATATCATGAAACCCTGCTAGGTTAACGATATCTAATAGTGGCGCTACTTTATTAAAACATATTACATCAATGTTTAAGTGAGTTTCGGAGTCAGGAGATTTAACTCTAGGCGTTACGAGCTGATATGGATAATCCAAAGTAACCAACATGTCGTGCTCGTTATCATCTAAAAATTCGTCTAGCCTGGAGCATGTTATAGTGTCGCCACCCAAAATAATAATTTTATCATACTTGTGAACCGTCATTATATTAGCCGCCAATAAATATCTATAAGCACTTGGTTTTACTTTGGACTTATATTTTACGGCATTATAATCATTCTCGTCTATATTCTCACATGTGTATAGATCAATATCTGGATGATATTTTGTAAAACTATCAAGTGCGCACTGGCCTAGGCCTTGGTATCTTGGTCCCCAGAAATATATTAACGCGGCAATTTTCATCACCACCTCCAAATGTTTTTGTTGTGTTGCACTATTTTATAAATTTCTTTGTCAAAAATCTTTTTGGGGCCCCAGCCTAAGTTTTTCAATTTTTTGTCGTTTAATGCATAACGCACGTCTTGGCCCGGGCGGGAAACAGAATAATCTACATATTGCTCCCAGTTCTCGTCAGTTCCGTAATATGCCTTAATAATTTTCCTAACTGTCTCTTTGTTGGTTTGCTCAAATCCGCCGGCAACGTTATAAACCTGGTTAACTTCCCCAGAGTCTATAATTGTCATCACTGCTGCTGCGGTGTCATCTGCGTGTAGCCAGTTTCGAATCGGAGTTCCCTCGTTATGAAGCCGAATTTTCTTGCCTCTCTTTAAATTTTTAACAGATAAAGGTATCAATTTTTCCGGATATTGGCCAATTCCATAGTTATTGGTTGGTCGCAATATGATATATCTAATTCCATAAGTTCTAGCCCATGCATTAATAAGTAAATCCCCGGCTGCTTTGGCTGCAGAATACGGATTACTCGGCTTTAATAAGTCTTTTTCGGTGTGGGCGCCCTTATCAATATCACCATATACTTCGTCAGTACTAATATGAAATAGAATTGGACGATCATTGCAATTGATTGGTTTAAGTCTTATGAGATCTAAAAGGTTCTTAACCCCTATCACATTGCTTTCAATAAACTCATCACTGTTTATTATGCTATTACCAACGTGTGACTCGGCTGCAAAATTGATAACATAATCACAATCATAAAGTTCAGTTAAATTTTTTATGTCGGCTTCTTCAAATTCAAAATTTGAAAATTTCCTGTACTCATCCAGCAAATTGGGATTGGCAGCGTAAGTAAGCTTGTCAATTCCCCGCACGTGCCAACCTCTTTTTAGGGCCCTCCGAACCGCATATGAGGCCATAAATCCCAAACATCCAGTAATATAAACTATTTTCACAGGTTAGCCTCTAAAAAATTCTTTTACACACTCTTCGATGTAATCGATCTTTTCATCTGTTAAACCGCAATAGGTTCCCAAAAAGAAGCTATCGCGAGTTACCTTTGCTGCTACGGGGAATGTCTTTTCTAAAATTCCGTAATCTTTGGCCAAGTGGATGTAGCCCGGATGTGCCAATACAAGGCCCGTAAAATAGGACCTTGTTTGGATCTTTTTGCTTTCCATAAAATCGACAAATTCTTGCCTTCGAACCGGAGAGCCGTCACGAATTGTTAACAAAAACCCAAACCAACAAGGATCTGCTTTAAATGTAGGTTCTGGGAGATGGAAAAAATCTTCATACGGGGCGAACACCTCTTTAAGCCGCTTGAAGTTCTTACGGCGCGCCGCATCAAGCATTGGCAACTTCTTAATTTGCTCTAGGCCCATCGCTGCGGCGAGATCGAGAGGTTTCAAATTATATCCAATTTCATCAAATACATATCGATGATCAAACGTTGTGGTTTTCATTCCGGGCAACCATTTTTGAAATCGATTTCCACAAGCAGTTCCACTAGTTACAGAACCCGGCTTGGCCGTATTACAGTAGCAGGCTCGGCCCCAATCGCGGTAACTAGCCAGAACCATTCGTTTAACCGAACTATCAATTGCTACAAAGCCTCCTTCTCCCATGGTCATGTGGTGTGCCGGGAAAAAAGAGCAAGTCGAAACGGTTCCAAAAGAGCCAAGCCTCTTCCCGTCGTAATACGAGCCCAAAGCGTCACATGCGTCCTCTACAAAAATTAAATTATATTTCTTAACTAAAAACATTAATCGATCCATGTCGGGGGGATTTCCCAATACATGTGCAAACATAATTCCACGAATTTCTGGATCTTCTTCCAAAAGATGCTCGACCTGATCCAAGTCTAAATTCAAATCAGGCAGTGTAACGTCCACAAAAACCGGAACAAATCCGTTCTGTATTAAAGGATTAATAGTCGTAGGAAAACAAACAACGGGGGTAATAAACTTAGTTCCGGGCTTTAGATTAAACCATTTTCTAGACTTTAACGCGGCGACGGCCAACAGGTTCGCAGAACTCCCAGAATTTGTGAGTACGCCGGCATTCTTTCCCATATATTGTGCAAACTCTAACTCAAATTCTCTTCCCTTTTTGCCAAATATTAGCCATTCGCTTAACAGGCTTTCGATTGCCGCTATATATTCATTTTCATCGAAAATAGGGCCCGAATAAGATATCCAGTCCTTCCCGGGAGTCCAGGTTTCGTTTTGTCTCTTTTCAGTAATATATTCTTTAACGAGGCTTAATATCTGCTGTACTTTGTCATCCATTGACTATTCCTTTTCTTTAAAGAGTATATCAAATATTCTTTCTATTGTACAGTCTTATTTGCTTTTCAGATTTATTTTTTTAAGTCTTCTATGGCTGCTTTAATTGCCTCTTCTGCCAGGACCGAGCAGTGTATTTTTACAGGAGGTAACGACAATTCCTCTACAATATCGGTATTTTTAATAGCCGCGGCTTCTTTTAGGCTTTTTCCCTTTATCCATTCGGTAGCCAAAGAGGAGGCGGCGATGGCGGAGCCACAACCAAAAGTTTTAAATTTTGCATCGCATATGCAACTTTTGTCATCAACTTTTATTTGTAACTTCATAACATCGCCGCACTCTGGCGCGCCAACAATGCCGGTACCGACGTTCTTATCATTTTTATCCATAGAACCCACATTGCGTGGTCTTTCGAAATGATCAATTACTTTTTTTGTGTAAGCCATAATATTTTTTTACGAGAAGGATGATCCACACCCGCACGATGTATTCGCGTTTGGATTGTTGAAACTAAATCCACGCTGCTGAAATGATATAACGTAATCAACCGTTACGTCTCTTAAGATAAACGAACTATGTGGATCAACATAGATTTTTATACCATCGTGTTCCAAAAGCATATCCTCTTCATCAAATTCTTCTTCAACGCTCAAAGAGTACGACATCCCAGAACAGCCGCCGCCCATAACCGCAACACGAACAACATCGCCTGGCTCCAAAGAATCCTTTAGCGCGCCTATAGCATTGTCGGTAAATTGAATCATTCTAAGTGGCCCTTTTAATAGATTCTTCGACGGGATCAAACGCTTTAAGTTTTTTGCCCTTCAAAGTAATTAGTGGCGAATTCTCCCATGTCGGATTAGATGCGCCACAACCGCTTCCAGCTTTTACGTCTCCCATATTAGCCTTGTCAATAAAATCGTCATCAGTCAACACGCGATCATATCTGACCGGGACTTCACTATCGCCATAAGACTCAGATATAACATTCTTAATAAATCCCTTATCAACACCGCAAATACAGGGCATATTCTTGCGCGGATCGAACCACTTGATATTTAAGCCGCGGCCGATAATATCGGCTAGCGGCTCTTCAAAAAAGTTACCCAAAGAAATGTGCTGATATGGGCACGGCATAACATCACCATATCTTGAAATCGGCACCATTCTCTTAACCGCAATACAACCAATATCGCGTCCATAGGAGGGCGTCATGTGTGTAAAAATATCATATTCCTCCTCAAACTGCTGAAGAATTTTTCCCTCCTTTTCGGTCATCATTTGGTCGGTAACACCCTCATATGCCCCCACCGGCTTGGCATAAACTACATATGTGCCAACCTCTTTAGATTGCGCAAAGTCTAAGAACTTTCGCCACTCCTCTGTATAGATTCTATCCTTCCAAATAACTGTCGACAAAATAACATGTAGATCGGCCTCTTTACACGCATCAACCGCCTTCATCACGCGATCAAAAGATCCGCCGGCGCGACGAAAGGTATCGTGACTTTTGGCATCAGCGCCATCAAGGCTAAGCTGAACTTTATCAACACCAATCTTTTTTAGGTGTTTTGCCTTCTCAAGGTCCAGAAACCAACCATTTGAATCAGTAACCAAATAAAACTTCTCTGGATCAATGGCTTCAACTAGTTGATCATACTCTTTTAATAAAAGCGGCTCTCCGCCGGTTATAACAAAATTAGCAAGACCCATCTCGTCGGCCTCCTTTGAAAGCTTTCGGACATCTTCAAGTTCAAACTTGCGGCGTCCACTGGCTTTTTCCCAATCGGCCGGGACATAAAACTTATCGATGCAACAATGTTCACAATCAAAATTACATAAATAATCATATTGGAATTGAATGATTGCTATACTTTCTCCTCTGGCGATCTTATCCGGATAATTCATCATCTTTTCATACACGCGCGGCTTATGAGATTTTAACCAATTTTGTCGGAGACTCTCATCTTTAACCGTAGTGTGCTGCATGACCTTTCCGGTAGCCATTTCGGCTAACTCTTCCGGGGTTCTACTCTGTACTAGGTTCCTTAATTCTTCGTCACTCCACGGGAACTCGTGATCGTGCTTGTTTCCCTCTAGTGGGGTTTGAAACATAACGTCATGTGAATTGGCCATCTATTTTCTCCTCTGCTTGGTTGCTGATTTTAATTCTTGTAATTCGTCTGCGGTCGTTTTAGTAACCGTATACCGATAAGGTGCTGCTCTGGTTCCGTCGTGTCTTACTCCGCCGCGATATCCATAATTACTAATGTCTGCTTCGCGGTCTTCGGTTCTTAGGACGTCTACATTAAGCGCGGAAACAAACCATATTTTTCCATTAATATCTTTTACTCTATATTGGGGCTTTATTCGTCCCCTAATATCATCAATAATAACTTCGCTTCCCTTCTTCAGGGTTGCTATTGTGCCGTTCTTTCCCTGGTGGACTTCGTCTTCTAGGACGACTCCTATTTGATTAATAGTCTTATTCCACCTTTTAGAGCTGTGTTTGAACCACTCTTCTCCGGTAACATTTGACTTAAAGTCTTTCTTTTTTGCCATTTTTTCAAATCCCTTATCAATAACTATAATTATAGCACTACTAGACTAAATAGTAAATTTTTAAAGTGATATTATTCCTCTGATGTTTTACAAGCGACTTGAAAAACATAATCTGCAGTTTCTCCAGAAATTCTTTGCTTTCGCAACATATACACGCCATAGCAATCCTGCTCATGCCCGCACCCCTTCAAGGCCGTAATCTCTCAAAATTGTTATTTCCACATTGTTTAAGGGCTTTTGTTTTAGTTTGCCGGCCACTTCATCTGAATAACTGGCTGCCATTATTATAATAGCGTCTACCGGGTCTTCTTCCAGGTGCTTACTAGAAACTATTGGCACATGCGTGGCCGGCGTGTACTTGCCTTGCTTAAACGGCGCGTCGTCCACAACATATCTTATCGCATCTCCTATGTTGGCTATAGATATAATGGCCAACGCTTGGTGGCCGGCTCCATAAACTGCAACTCTACCGTAACCATGGCGAGAAACAAATTCTTGTATATCATTTTTAATTTTATTTTGTTGCTTATAAAAACTGCTCGTGTCGAGTCTCTTCCTTTTCCTAACAACGGCAGAGATAATATATTTGTACCACACCTCTTCGCACTCTACAATTTCAAATCCGTTCCTTGCTAAAGTGGACCCTAGGGTCTCGCGAGTAAAATAAAATAGATGATCATTAATAAACTCAGAAAAAAGGCTATTATCCAAAATCATATCAAAATTGGGCACCTCTACGAGGCCTAGGCCGTCGTCTGTTAAATTATTATATAGCGCCTTTAGGGTGGTATTAGGATCTGGCAAGTGTTCAAAAAAGTTCATTATAAAAAAACAGTCGAAAGGCCCTCCCTCTATAATATCCTTGTCGCTCTCAATATAAAATTTCGAAACAGACAGCCCCTCTCTATGGCACACGGCCACAGATTCGTCCCCAAATTCTATTCCAAACGCTTTTGTTTCTGCTTCGGACATTAAAGACAAAAACTCTCCTTTTCCGCATCCTATTTCGACCACCTTTTTGTCTTTTAAGCCGTACTTATTAACAAAATTTTTAAACTGCTCAACCCTAAAATCTCTCATTTCCTCGGAAAAAGCCGCGGCCCTAATAACTTCCTTGTAGTAAGAAACCGGATCGTTATTTAATTGCACCAATCCGCACCCTTTACATTGATATACTTTTAGTTCTACGCCGGTGTCTTGAGATATAGTGCTATCATCGGGAAAATTCTGTGCTGCTTTGGGCATGTTCCTAAACTCCAACAGGGGCTCCTCAAAAAAGACAGCGCCGCAAACACGACAAGAGTCAACTGGCATTAATAATATCTCGATACATTTCGTGAATCGGGCCACGCGCGGTGCTGATATGCCGCCCCATCTATCACCGCAATGGCCTTTTTAACAAAGCCATCGCTGGCATTAGTATTGAAAATGGGCGGGATCGATGGCGTGTTTGTTAGTAATTGTCCATCGATAAACTCTTTCAAGATATTCTTCCAGGGGGGTGAACTCATAATTCTGTATTTCTTTCATGAGCAGCGTGTTATCGCCGCTGTATTCGGTATTTAGTCCGCTTTTTTCTGCTCGAATTTCCAGATTTTTACCAGAAATTTGACAAATTTTCTCTGCAATTGTTTGGTAATCATAAATATTTCCACTGCATACATTGTACACCTTGTGTATGGGTTCATTAATCATAAACCACTCAACAATATTTGTCAAGTCTTTTATATAAAGAAAATCAAAAAACACATTTTGTCGAAAAGTAATTGGCATATCGTAAACCGCCTTACTGCTAGCTAGAGATATAAATCGATATCTCCAGTCATCCCCCTCTCCCACAACCGCAAAAAGACGTAAATTATAAATATTAGAAGATTTTTCCGCATGCTGCGTCATTATGTATTTGGATAATCCATACTGATCTTGCGGGATGTGGGTGTCAAAATACTCTTCCGACATCATGGGCGCCCAATGGGGCCGGCTAAACTCGGCTCCAGAGCCAAAATAAAGCATTTTTCCAAAAAATTCACTGCATCTTGCGATGTTAAAAAACATTTTTACATTATTTTCTAAAACTTTAGAAGGAACTTTGGTGGTAAACGACGGCGCTGCGTCATATGTGGCAGGATGAATTATAATGTCAAATTGGCCATTTTTAATGTAATTATATACTTTCTGACTATCTAAAAGGTCTAATTTGTCGCGCCCAAGACAAACGACGTCGTATTTGTGTCTAAAGGACTCCAAAATACTTTGAGCGATAAAGCCACGACCGCCTGTAATTAAAATTTTTATCTTTGTCTTATACAATTATTGGCAAAACTTTCTTCGTCTGAATTGCTGGGAGGATCTGCGAGTCCGACAACCGACGCCCGGGACAATATTCGCATGCCTCAATATAATCTTTCTCAAAAAGGAAAGACCTCAACCTTTGTTTCATTTCCCCTACAGAAGCCTTTTCTGCCAAAACAATATAATCATCTTCAAAATTAGAAACCCCTAATCTTGTTATTTGAGCCGAAAACGGACATCTATGAAGTTCCCCTTCTGATAGTGTTATCAAATTTTTACAGCAACAGCTTTTAAATACTTCCTTATTTTCTTCTACGGTGCGATTAAATTTTTCTATCCTTCCGCAATCGGTCCAATTTTCAGGTGGATGTCGTCGATAATCTATACCTTCTCGTTTACATAAATCTTCCAGTCTATCCACTTGTTTTTTAAATCTAGATAGGTTGGCCGTCTTTTTATCCGACGCATTATCACCACACCCAGAATAATCAGTAATCATGAATATAACCTTATCATCCTTTAATGAAGGAATTTGGTGTTCTCGGGGCATAATTGTTCCGTTAGTATATATTGCTACTCTCTTTACATTGGCTTTCTCAACGAGGGCATCCATTACTAAATGCCACTCTTTATTCACAAAGGGTTCTCCTCCGATAACCCTAAATTCATGAATTTCGTCAGCATAGGTAGAGAGTAAATCAATAGCTTCACTCATATCAGATGCTTTATAACTTATAGGGTTTTCGAAATATTGCATTAAATTAGAACAATCTACACACTTCATGGTGCACTTCTCAGTCACCACAATATCCACGCTTCTCATAAATACTTTATCAGGCGTTCCAAAGCCCTCCTGGCATGCTAGCGTGCACTTAACAGCAAACTCAACAAATCCAGATGTAATGTCTTCATCATTATAATTTTGGGCTTCTATAAATTTAGAAAGATCATATTCTTTTAAAAGAGATACACACGAATACAGATTGTCCTCAGAATATCCGATTGAAACCAAGTTATCGATCATATCATGGATGTCTGCAGCTGAAATAATAAAATTAGCATCTGGGTATCTGTCTTTTATAGTAGACGTATGAAAAATTTTAACGCCACACAATGTAGTATTATCTTTTTTGATATTATCATCACAAAAGCATTCTATTTCGATCCCCTGTTCGGTGGCAGCGCGATGCACTACCTGGCCGGCCATGCCGGCTCCAAAAATCACCACGGGGCGATTATCATTTTTTAATGCAGTTGTTTCCATATCGTTTTATAGCTCTGTGTTTGCAGTACATGATAAGTAGACGCACCCACTTTAATCTTATCAATATGGGTATAATTTTACTTTCTCCCGGTGCTGCGGAATAAACCTTCAAGCCGCTGCGCACCCTAGGTTTTTTAACCACCTCTCGAACAAGTTTATAAATCTCTTTTTTATTAGTTTTATTCACTTGTAAACATGTGCGAATGAGTTGAATAATAGTATAGCGCATGTAGGCGCCTCCAACCTCCTTGGCTGTTATAGAGGCATTCCCCAAACAAGACGTAAGAAATTCTTCCACTTTTAAAAGAGCGTCATGGTAGCCAAATAGTGCCCCGGGGGTCGACATTCGCATAGTCGCTGATAAAAAATCAGTATGGATCGTTAAATTATACAATGCTCTATTCAAAAAATATACGTCCTTTGCGTACTTTAAGAACTCAAAATTAAAAGCCACATCTTCAAACGTGTAAAGCTCAGAATTAAAAAAAAGATTATTATCTTTAATGATTGACGCTTTGAACAACCTTCCCCATGACTGGGTTAACAAGGGAAATTTATTAGGGGCTGTTAGATAACGTTGAGTATAACTCACAAGTTTTTCCTTCGTGAGTAATACATCCGTAGAGAAATTACGCTCATTACCAGACATAACGACCGTATCATTAACTATTTTACTAAAATCTCCTATCACCATATCTGTATCGCTGTGTAATGCCGCGTTTAATAATACTTCCAAAGCGTGTGGTTGTAAAGAATCATCCGCATCGACGAAAGTTATAAATTTTCTCCTACACTTTCGAATTGCCACGTTTCGTGCCGATGATGGGCCCCCATTCTGTTTATGTATCGTTTCTATCCTTTCGTCAAGCAAACTATATTTCTCACATATTTGAGCGCTCCCATCGGTTGATCCGTCATTTACGAGGAAAATTTCAATATCATGATAACTCTGAGTACGAATACTCTCCACGCATCGATGCAAATAGCGTTCTGCATTATACACAGGCACCACTACACTAATCATTAGAGGGTCTCCACTTCTTCGATAATCATATTATTTTTAAATTCTTCTCGTTCTAAAAATGGCGCCAGATCTTCCATTGGACGAGCAGCAAAGGAGCCGTCAGCCTTTTTGTAAACAGACGTCTTCGGCGCCGTAACGTGCGTAGGAGGAAGCATTATTTCACAGATAAGAGGGCCTGGCTGGTGGAGTGCCCAAAAAAGTTGATCGTGAATGTTTTCTACAGTAGCAATTCGTCGATATGGTATGCCGTATGTTTCAGCGTTTTTTTCTAAACTTGGCAGCGTTAGCCCGCTAGTTTCCCCGCTGGCTACCAGGTGTCCATCAAAATGCTTATTTTGAGTATTTCGAATAGAGACATATCCATTATTATTTAATACAAAAAACTTAATTGGCAAATTTAGCCGGCGGACCACTTGAAGCTCCTGAATGTTCATAATAAACCCACCATCACCATCGATACACACAGTTTCGCGGTGGCCAGATGCTATACACCCTCCAATAGCCGCTGCAATGCCGAACCCCATAGGGCCTAAGCCCTCGCTATTAAACACTCTCGTTCCCCTTTTTACTCGAAACGCCTGCATCGTAACTTCGCTGCAGCCGCCAGAGCTGCCCGGTATCAGTAAAGAATTTTCAGGCAGAACATCAGACAAGGCATCAATAAACACATAGTTGTTAACATGTTCCTTTTCTTCCCAATATTCTGGCAATACAACAGGATATCTTTCTTGCCATTCTTTGCATTTTGTTAGCCATGGTTCACATTTAACACTCAATTTGTCTTTTTGTGCGAGGAGTTCTCTTATAAAGCTTCCTGCATCTATTTCCATTGGATAATCAATTTGCATTTCTAGTTTGTTTATCTCATTAGGATCAATATCAACAACAACTTTCTTTGCTCCACGCGCAAAATATTTGTGTTGATATGCTGTTTGACCATGATCGAGACGAGCGCCAATGCTTATTAAAAAATCGGAATTCTGTTGTGAAAAATTGGCGCCTCGTTGGCCGACGCCTCCGGGGCGACCTACAAATAAAGGATGTTCCTCTTCCAAAAAATCGAGAGCCTTCCAGGTCGTTAAAATAGGAATCTGCAATATGTTCGCCAATTCAACAAATTCATCGATTGCGTTTGCTAAGCGAATTCCGTTTCCGGCTAAAATGACTGGACGTTCTGACTTGTTAAGGCTTTCGACAACGTCGCTTATCTTTTCTTGGAAGTCTGGTGCGATAGTAGTAGCCGGGGTGTAACCCTTCAGTGTGTCTTCATCAATTATAGCGGCCTGTACATCTAGGGGTATATCAACCCAAACGGGCCCGGGCCTCCCAGAGCGCGCCTCGTAAACCGCCTTTTCCAAAACATATCGTACTTGTTCTGGATCGGTTACAGTAACGGCGTATTTGGTTATAGGCGCGACGATACTTACCATATCAATCTCTTGAAACCCAATCTGTCTCACTCCACGAGATCCAATCATGTCTTTCTTTTGTACCTGGCCAGATAACACCAGCATTGGTGTAGAATCCAGCCAGGCCGCGGCCAGACCGGTCATGGCATTTGTTCCGCCCGGGCCCGTTGTAACCAAGCAGACGCCTAAATTGTTAGTGTACTGCCCATAAGCATCGGCGGCGATGCTACATGCCTGCTCGTGTAAATTGCAAACAAAGTTTAAATCACTTTTTCCCACCGAATCCACTAGATGAATGCATCCGCCGCCAGGAAGTAAGAAAATATCTTCTACCCCCTGCTGCCGAACAAACTCCACAACATAATCTGATAATTTTTTCACTTTCTAAACTGCTTCGTATGCGGGCCCGCTGTCTGGGATTTCTTTTTTGTGTTCTAGTTCGGGCTTAATTTCGACCAACTCAATATTACATCTAATGCTCTTGTGCGGTGGCGTCCGATATCCATGAAAAGTATGAAAGCTACTTGCCCCCTCTTCACCGTAAGCCAAGTGCGGCGGGATGTCTAGCGCCACTTTGCCCCCCACTTTCATTTCTAAAAGCGCCTCGTCTAGACCGGCAATCGATTGTCCCCTCTGATAGACCTCGTCTTTAGGCGTTTCAGCGCCAATAATTATTTCAACGGGGCCGTTGAAGGGGTTTTCTTCGTCATACGTACTATCATATAGAAAATCAACATAAACTTCGTTACCATGGTCATAGTTTGATGAAGTAACCCCTTCCCCAACCCAGATCTCATAATGCATTAAAACCGTATCGGCTGCAGCAGGCTGCGGGCCTGCGCCCTCAACTATCACCGCGAATTTAAGTCCACTCTCTTTGGTTTTTAATTCCATTTGTTTTCTCCTATATTTCGAAGTAGGTGGTAACTGGCGCTATTGTCATCTAATCTATCCAGTGAGTAATAAAAGTTTTTCTATTTGGGTTATTGCTTATTCTCTCGTCAGTATAAAATGAATCGTTCTTGTGGTGTGTTGAAGAAACCTCTTCTATAATACATCCCGTTTTGGTTGAAAACTTGTGGCGTACTCCTGGCTCAACAGTTATAACATCGCCGCGGCTGAGTTTTTCATTTTTTCCATCGAGAGACAACTCTAGTTCTCCATGAAGCACTAAAAATGTCTCTTCCTTTTTCTTGTGGTATTGTTCAGGGTGCGCCTGGCCGGGAAGGGCTACGATAAGCTTTTTGCAATATTCACGATTTACTACCGTAACCATAGTAATCCCGAACTCTCTAAATTTATCTATCCCGTAGTGGTGTGAAATTTCTAGTTCCGCTTTGCCCGGAACGACAACGTTACCCTTCTTGAACAACTTCTTTACATCTTGTACAATGTGGTATACCTTCTCTCGCAAATTTGTCGTTTGCGTAGTTTCAAGCATTACTGGAGCGTTGGTCCCGTATTCGGTGGTGGCCACAAATTCAGTGTATTTGGACATATCATTAGCCAGCAATTGCCCTTCCTGACACGGAAATGCATAAAAAACATCGTCACGCGTGATTCGTTCTCCGGGCGACACATTCCTCTTGACAAACACCCCTCGTTTAAACCTCCTAAGATCGGCCAGTTCGCTCGCAGAGGCGTCGGGGCGCCCAGAGGTGTCTCCGCATGTCTCCAAGGCCCTACGAGCCGACTCAAGCCATCTACGGGCCTGTTCCGGAGTGGCCGAATATGCATTTAGCGGGTATTCGTCTGTGGGAATGCCAACGTGCTTTTCAAAAACCTCAGCGCCCATAGCAATAGCCAAAGGTATGATGTTCGGATCATTTGGGTCTTCGTGCGTGGAGTAACCAATTCTAACATTAGAATATCTTTCATTAAAACGCCTAATCTGATTTAACTGTAAATTCGTTGTCTTGGTGGGATATTCTCCCACGCAATGCATAATTGTAAGTTCTTTGTTCCTATTGCTAAAAAATGAAACTACATTGTCAATCTCTTTTAGCGTCGAGCCGGCTGTCGAGGCTATAATTGGCAAATTGGTCGTTGCTATCTTATTTAGAAGAGGCCAATCTGTAAAAGAGCAACTTGCTATTTTGATAACCGAGAATTCCATCTTTTCGATTAGATTTATGCTGTCCTCATCAAAGCCCGTACATATTGGAATAAGGCCGTGCTGCTCGGCTTCTATCTTTAACTTAAAGAATTGATTATCAGTTAATCTTGTTTCAGTAAACCTCTTAACATATTTTAAGTCTGTACGCTGTTTGTAATCGGGGTGGATAAACGTATCCATATTACGAAACTGGAACTTTATTGCAAAATCAAATTCAGGAAAATCAGCTTTAATATTGGCAAACTCTCTTATGATACGCAAACCGTGTTTGACATCTCCCATGTGGTTGTTCGCCATTTCAAAAATGAATAATTTTCTTGTCATATTGTGTTCTCCCTACAATGCTATTATTATAACACGTAGAACTATAAAGTCCATTTCTTTTTCCAATATTCTTGGATTATTTTGTCATAATTTGTTTCCTTCTTCTCGGAAATCACGCTCCATGTGCACTGTTTTTCATGCCAACGATAATAATAGCCAAGAAATTTAGGCACTGGATAAATAAATATACCATTATCAGCAAAATTACAGAACGTATCATAGTCTCCAACGCCGGCTTCTTGCAAATTAGAGGCGCGGTGGGCTGGCCCGCCATGAGGCGCCCAATTCATCAATGGGTATAAATTTTTATTATATACCATTGTGGGGGTGATAACCGGGCTTCTTATCATGCAAAGTTCCTTAAATTCTTTTAAACTATTATATAGATGAGAGTGTTCAATATTATCTGGTACGCCCAGTATTGGGCTCTGTATGCATCTTATTTTTTCCGGATCATGAGAAATTATTTTCATACAATTAGACAAGTATTTAGAATCCAGATAATCATCGGCACACAAAAATGTTATATAATCCGTGTCTAAGTTTTGGAATGCGTGGTCTGACGCCTCCCTATATGAATTTTTGTATATATTTGGTACTTCGTGTACCACAAATAAACTATTATTTTGCTCTACTTCTCGTAAATATTCTAAACTACCATCAGTGCTTCCGTTGTCATATGCGTGCACTTCGTAGTTGTGGTAATCTTGTGCCAACGCCGACTCAACAGACTGATGCAAATATTCTTTGGAATTATAGCACGGCAATACAATTGTAATTTTCATTTCCAGTCTTTCGTATTCATATTTTTATCGTCAATAAAAAGATCGTAATAAGGCTTCCCAAGGCGCACCTCGTGACACTTTGCACCCCATTCTTTTATTTGCTTATTTGTAAGTTCGGTGAGGTCGCGGCCGCTGACACTCCCTCGCGCAGTCCAGTACACGATATGGTGGCCTTCGTCGTAAAGTTCGTTTGCTTTCCCTATGTTTTCTTCAATAGGTACAGAAAGAGTATAATCTCTATTTTCGGGAGTCTCACATATTGTTTCATCGATGTCAATAAAAATTATCATAAATCTCTCATTTGTTTAACACGATGAATATACGTATGATGATTTGCAATCAAATTTCTATAATGTTCTTTGGTTTTTTTCAATTGATTTTGGTTGTTTAAATATCCATGAATCTGCTCAATCATTTCTTCTGGCGTATTATACAATGGAAGTTCTGGGAACATCTCGTTTGTCTGTCTAATATTATCACATACCAAAGCGCCGGTCAAGCCCAAAGATTTGAAAGTTCTCTCGTTAGTGTCATTACCTAAAATTCTTTGATATGCATCATGAATATTTAGAGCCACTTTGCTGTTGTATAATATTAAATTTTCTTGTTGGTGTGAAAGATTCTTATTAATAAATATTCCACATTTTAATCCTGAATTCATCAAATGTTTAAAGTGGCTTAGCATAATTGGTTTTTTTTCATTAAATCCGTTATCTGCCCAGCCGCCAATGAAACAAACGTCATATTCATACGCGGGATCTTCAATTGACTCATACGAGATAGAATCGAATGCCAAAGGAATTATATGAATGTCTTTCCATTCGTGAAAATAATTATTTTTCCACTCCGCAGACATCAATCCCCATGTCCACAATATATTATTTGGCATTTCATTAATTCTTTTTATCAACTCACAACCCCCAGCAGTGCATTGAGATATAAAATTTGTATGACTACCCCACGGCTGGGGAAATTTAGTAGGCTGAGCAAAAATGTAAGCGCGTTGAGCAGAGTCCAAAACGCTCATAACCTTCTCTATATATTTATCTAATTCAATATCAACGATCTCAGCCGGAGCATGAGCCAACCGGCCCCAGGGCGACCCGGAAGACATCGGAGAAGAAAGCAGTTGGGCCCGGAGCGGATGATGTTTGAGAAGATTGCAACTACCAATATCATAATCAGAGGCCATAATTTCATATTCTCCGTTCGCTGGGATGTCAAAAATCTCATTATAACCCAATACCTCATAACCAAGGCTTTCCCACGCTTTAGTAAATCCGCGATATATGGTCTTTCCTGCAAAACCATTGGTGTTTCTAACATACATTTTCATATTTTTTCTATCTCCCCTAACACACCTTTTAATCTTACGTGGGATTCGTGATCTCTCATAAATCTGTTGTGTCCGTTTGCTGTAATCTTGTTAATAAGTTCTGGTTTTTCAAGTAACATTTTGGCTTTTTGCCACAGCTCTTCCGGCCCTTTAAAGGCGATCACCTCCTTGTCTATTTTATAATGATTTTCCAAACCCGGGGCATATTCTGTTAATAATAAACTTTTCGCTGCGGGGACCTCAAACATTCGCCCTTTCATTTGCAAGACCGGTTCAGCACCATTATGATTCTTGCTAAAGTTTATTCCTATTTTTGCCTCTGCAAGGCGCGCCACCATTTCTTCATACTGTAAGCCATGAAAATACTCCGTTTTAATTCCGCGTTCGTATAAATAATCCAAATAAGTGGCTCTGTCATGATTTAGATGCCCACAAAATACAATATCATATTTTTTCGAAACCTCTTCTTTGGGATATAAATCAATATTAGAATGCCAAAGTCCTAAAATAATATTTTCATAATTTGCTTCGGATTTAAATTTTTCAATGTATCGAATTTCCGGTGTTGAACAGGCGGTAAAACAATGACACGCATATTTTGAAAACTCTTCGAATCTCCAAGTATCGTCACAAAACCAATTAAACGTTTTTATTAATCCCGACTGGGTATATTTTAATATTTCCTCCCATGGCTCGTGGGCTGCTATTCTCCGGTCATTTGTTAAGCAGCAAAATATAAGGTCTGGCATAAATTGATCGACGACTTTTGAGAAATCCGGCTCTGGTGGCTCCACGGTGTCATAAAAATATACGTCGTGACCCAGTTTTTTAAGCGGCATATACAGATTTTGAGTAGCGCCGTCATCCCAAACTTCTCTGCCGTTTGTTAGAGTTTTATTGACCACAAGTAATATTTTCATTTAATTCAAATACTCCAAAACTTTATTTGAAATTTCTTCTCTTTTGTGCCTTATGACCTCAATGAGTTCTTTTCCTTTTAGAGAAAACCATTCTTCTTTTGCTGCACCGACGCGATTATTTGTTATCACTCTCATTCCCATCATTCTGGCCTCTACCACTATTCGTGACAACGTCTCCGGAGTTTTTGGTAGGAACACTAACGTGTCATTTGTTCCAAGTCTTTTTAAAAAATCATAATAAGGAAGAGGTGGGATTAATTCATACTTTTTTCTCTGCAGGCTACAATATTTAATTGCATCATTGGTATTTTTATGATCTATATTGGAAAGCATGATAGAGCATGCTTCTTTTTTTGTACAATTGTTAATTTCTTCTAAAAAGTCCAGCGCCTCTTCAGACCAAAGATTGCCACCCATATTAATTATATTATCTAATTTTAAATTGTTTCTAACAATGTTTTCATGAAATTGGCTTTGACAAATTACAACGTCAGCATTTTTATAAAAATCAAAATTTATTATTTTTTCGGGCGGCGCTATATATCCTTCATATAATGAAGGATTGCGTTCTAGCAAATATTTATGATCATGTTCATATATAATGTATTTTTTATTATAAAGAGCCTCTTTAGATTCGGCGTTTAAATTGGCAAAGTTGGCAACAATAAAATTTTGATTCGAATTTTCTTCAACAAATTCAGGATTCACTGTACGACTCAAGATCTTGTTTACTACGCAACCTCTTTTGCCTAGAATCTTAATTAACTCCTCATTATTTAACTCTCCTCCGCCTCCGACCTGGTCAATAAAATAATCTGCTATAAAAATAACATTAGTCATGTGTCTCTAAATCTAAATCATTTAACCAGGATTCTACATTAAATTCCGAAGATGAATCTTGCATAGACCCCCACAGCGCTAGCGCCGGGTTTTCCGAGTTCCACGCCGGCGCAGGCCACAGTTCTTCTATAAATTCTGCATATATGTCCTCTTCCGAAAAATTCTTAATTAGTCGTTTTTGTAGGCGCTTCGCCTGAGATTTAAACCGGACATGGTTCCCATATACCTCTCTAAGTTGGCGCTTATAGGAACTCTCATCGGCGACGGCCCACATCGCATCGGCCTCGATAACTCCGGGCCACACAGCCTCTGGGGGTACTTGTTGTATAGTGTATTCTACTTTGGCAACTAGCGGCCGGTTCTTTCCTCTCTTGTTTGGCGCATAAAGAAAATCTGTATGCCCGCTCCATAGAGGGCAAATAATTGGTAGCCCATTATAGGCCGCCTCAAAAATTGGCAGCCCAAACCCCTCGCCGTGAGTTAGAGTCACTAAAGATTTAATTTTTTCATGCTGATAAAGCCAGGTTAGTTGCTCTTCGGATATGGTGCCATGAAGTAAATATACTTTACACTTTCGATCTTGATATGGGGATAGAAAACTTGACAAAATATGCTGTACATGTTCTTGATCTGCTCTAGAATCGTTTGCCATATTGGTTTTGACCACAAGGCCCACTTCTTCATCTTTAAACTCTTCTACAAACCATTTAATTGTATTATCTAGATTTTTTCGGGGCCCCATTTGTGCAACGGCCAAAAAATTAAATTCGTAATCCAATTCAACCTCTTCCAACTCTTTTGGTTCAAAATTGCGTACTGGATAGTTAACCGCGGCTATCTTAGTTTGCAGTCGATAGTTGTCTTCTGTCTCTTGACGGCCGTCTTCAAATTCTTTAACCGCCTTACAGGTAGTGGTTTCGTAAACCTGTTTAGAGTGATTTGAGACAACTATAATTTTGTCCATTTCGTCACCTTTTTGTAACCAGACTGGCGCCACTTTGCTTGTTTCTATTCCGGCTGTGTATCCTACATTAACCGGGGCGATCTTTTCCCACTCATTTGGTATTGTCACCTGTAAAGACATGTCAAATCCTTGCTCAAAATGTGAATATTGCATAGTTTTTAACAAAAGACTATCAATCCACGCCCTTTCTTCATCATCCGCTGTTATAAATCCGGTTTGTCCCCATGGAATATTGGCCAAATATATCTCAAATATATCCTCACGCGTCCGGAGGGCCCTCAAGGCAAACCTCGTCTGTTCACCATATCCAGAACGTGACAGCGCCGGGCCTCTGACTAATATTTTTTTCATGTTATCTCCTTAAAAGCATATGGTTTATACTTCTTGCGGGACGACCAAGAGCCGTGCTCTTCGTACAGGTTTGTTAAGGTTTTATCCCATTGGCTTACAAAATTTTCAAAATTATAATTTTCTTTTATATGAAGGGCCCCCAAGCGACCAATTTCGGCACGATGTTCGGGCGTCCAATTATAAAATTCTTCTAATGCATCAACAAAGGTTTCTCTATTTAATCGATCTTCATAGATATATGGCACTTCCTGAGAACCAATAACCGCCTTGGAGCAGGGCTCTATGCCAATTCCAAACCAGTTCTCTCCGTCGGTTACTTGTTCTTG
>Ga0098047_10000272_pt1 | contig 20866 bp, 1 predicted proteins | sample 12_taG_FD_92585 | JGI IMG/M metagenome (GOLD analysis project Ga0098047, IMG submission 92585) | Marine viral communities from the Subarctic Pacific Ocean - 12_ETSP_OMZ_AT15267 metaG | ecosystem: Environmental > Aquatic > Marine > Oceanic | place: Subarctic Pacific Ocean | collected 2015-01-16 | reverse complement strand
TTATTAGTTGAAAATGTAAGAGCATTAATTGGTAAAACAAATTATAATGGTGAAAATGGAAATCCTACTGCAGAATTTTTAAGATTAGGAGGTCCTTTTAGTAGTCATGAAAATCCTAATAAAGTTAAAATAATTGATGGATTTTTCTTAGAAGTTGACATGTTAGATCAAGTTAATAATCCACAAAATATTATTGTTCAGTTATCCGAACCTTTAACACAACCTATTCAAGATCAAACAGATGAAACTAAAGAGCAAATAGAAGAACTAAATAAAGAAAAAGAAGAAATAGAAGAAGCATTAGAAGAATCTGATAGGATTATTGAAAGAGTTGAACAACAACGTCTTATTAAAGAAGAGGCTGAAAGAGTTGAAAAAGAAACAGAAGAAGCACAAGAAGAAAAAAGAAAAGAAGATATAAATAAAGAAGTAGAAAAAATTCCTGTTGATCCTCCTGAAGAAATTCAAGAAGATATTGATAATGCTAATGAAAAAATGTCTGAAAAAACTCAAGAAAAAGTTCTTGATAAAGTAATTGACGAGACAGAATTATCTAAAGAAGAAGCAAAAGCAGTTGATAAAGAATCAGAAGAAGGTGAATCACGATCTGATACAATAAAAAGATTAATAACAAATTTTAAGAAAGGTGCTAAAAAGTTTAAGAATGCTATTCTTAAAAATCTTATACATAGAATTCTTAAAATATTACATATAACTACTATATCTGTTAGTTTAACTTTTACTATTGGTGCAATCGGATTAAAAACAGGAGTTATACAAAAAATTGCATCTAATGATACTATCAATTCTTTTATAGCAGAAAATATAGATGAAGATATTGCAAATGTTTTAACCTTACCCATGAAAGATATAATGGATGTAGGTATGAACTATTATTATAAGAAAACTCAAACAGGTCCATATTCAGAAAAAGCAATTAAAAATATGCAACTTAAGCTTGAACAACAAGCTCAAGAAGAAGAAGCACGTATAGAAGCTTTATATCAAGCTAATCAAATTGAAGAAGCAGAATATGCGGCTGAAATGGAAAGAGTTAGACAAGAGAAATTAATATTCTTAGAAGATCCTATAAGCATTGGTGAAAGAGTTTATACGTTTAAGAATGGCGCACATATGAGGCCTGTAGTTGTAGATTTAGGAACAAGTGCTGAAAGAGAAGGTATAAGATTTGATATTGCTCATAATATTCATGCACCAAGAGCTTTATATTCTGATCAACCAAATAAAACAATTTATAATTCACATGGAATTATAGGAGCTTTTCATAATAAATTTCTTCCTTATGATCAAACTGCAAATAATAGATTTCATGTTCCTGTACAAATTGCATGGAATCCAATAACTAAAGTATTACAAGCTAAAAAAACTGAAGATTTAGATTCAACTGATTTAGTAATACCTTATGGAGATAATAGTCTAGGAAATGTAACAAGACTTGAAGATTTAGAAATAAAAAAATTAGAAGATGGTTCATTTAATATAACTACTGGTATAGATAAAATTAATGGTACATCAATAATTAAAAGTAAAAAAGGAAAACCTTTTCATATTGGATTAGCACCAAGAGGAAAAGAAAGAGTTCTAAATTCAAAAGATTTAAAAGAATATAGACCTTTAAGAGGTGGAATGGTTATAATTTTTGATGATGATGCTGAAGTAACTGTTTTAGTTACTGGTAGTCCAAATCAAATATTTAGTGTTATTAATGAACTTCAAAAGAAACATCCAGAAAAAAAATGGAATATATTAAAAGGTGATACTGGTTCATATGCAACATCTGCACTTAATAAAGATGGTAAAACAGATAATGCTGATTATAAAACTTATTCAAATCAAAATACTTATGGAAGAAGTCAATTTTTAATTCTTTTAAAACCTGTAAAGAAAACTGATACAACTCCAATAAATGCAAGTTTAATATTATTTGGATTATTAGCTGGTTTAAGAAGTAAAAATGAATTTGGTACAGAAATAACTGATCAAGAAATTTCTGACTTAAAAGCTTCAATGAAAGAAGCTAGAGAAAGATTAGATGAAATAAATAAAGAAATAGCTTCATTGCAAATTGAAACATCTGATGAACCTATAAAAATAGATAAAACAGAAGCTTTAGAAGCTTCAGAATTTATTAATTATTCTGGTGCAGCAAAAGGTGCGGATACTTTTTGGGAAATTGTAGGAGAAGAATTTGGAATAGGTAAACAAGTAAATTATACTGTTAATACTTATGATGATCTTACGGATAAACAAAAAGAAGAAGTAGAATGGAAATATCAAAAAGCTGTAAAAGATCTAAAAAGAAGAGTATTATCTGCAAATTCATATAGTGGAAAACTAGTAAGACGTGATTATTTACAAGCTAAAGCTGCTGATGTGATTTTTGCAGTAAGTACTATAGTTAAACCTGGAGAAAAAGGAAAAAAAGGTTTTATAAATAAAAGTAATGAAGAAAAAGTAGATGGTGGTACAGGTTATGCTGTTCAAATGGCTATCAATATGGGTAAAACTGTATTTGTATATGATCAGATTAAAAATCAATGGTTTACATGGAATGGTAAAAAATTTATTAAAACTGAAATACCTACATTAACTAAAAAATTTGCAGGTATTGGAACTCAACAACTTAATGATTCAGGAAAACAAGCAATTAGAAGTGTATATGAAAAAACATTTGTTCAAACTTCACAAGATAAAACAGAATGGACAAGCAAAATGGGTCCAAATATTCAATCAACTAGTGAAGTTAAAGCAACAACACAAACTAGTGAGGCTGAAGTTAAGAAAGTGTACCATCATACATCAGTATCTCCACAAGATTTTGATTTTGGAAATTTTCAAAAAGGTAAGAATCAAATTTCTCAATTTGGGGATGGTCTAAATGTTGCAACTGAAACAAATGAATTTTTTGTCAAAAGATATGGTAAACCCGTAGAAGGAGAAGTAAATGACAATGACTTTGTAAAGATAGATGCTAATTTAAGTGAGGCTGAAATATATGATTACTTAATTTCTTTGGGTTATAAAATAAATACACCCCAGTATAAATCAGGGAAGTATAATGCTAAATCTGCAAAAGAAGAATATAATAATACAGAGCCTGCAAATAATTCTCCATCTATTATTATGTTATTTAATGACTTCCAGCAATCTAATCCTGAAGTAAAAGGAGTTAAAATTGTTAATCATATAATTGGGGATACCAAGGTAGCACCCTTTTATGTTATATATGATGCAAAGTCCTTCTATGGCCCAGGCTCTTTAAGTAAACCAACAACACAAACTAGTGAGGTTGATTTAGGTACTGAAACAGCTCCTAAAGGAGGTAAGGTAGTTATTGATACAGTTAAAGGTAAAAAACCTCAAGCTGGTGCAGTAGTAGCATTTAGAACTGAGGGTAAGACAGAGCAGAATATGATTGATGCTCTTGAAGATAATGCTGTAGGTAATCCTTTTGGTCCTTATGGAGCTATAAAAGAAAAGACTGTTGTATCAGTTACTAGATTTTTAGATTGGTTAGAAGGTAAAGGAGATAAAAATGTAATGCAAGATTACAGAAATGCTTTATTGGCTAAAGTTCCTGAACTAAAAGGTAAGACAATTTATTACTATAAAGATTTAGGAAGACCTTCTCATGCAACAGCTTTAGATTATTTTTTAAATAAACCAAAAGCTGATATAAATAAAAGATGGACCTCAGATTCAGAACTAGCTTTCAACTCTGATGTTATAAAAGAATTTAATAAAGTAAAAGTAGGTCCCCTACGTAAGACTAGATCTATTAAGGAAGCTCTTTCAGAATTAGATCGTTTTTTAGAAAAAACTTTTGGATGGTCTAATGTTAAGACTACTCATAATATTAAAACTGTTAAAGATGAAACTTCTGAAACTACAGTAGATGAGTTTACAATTATAGCAGATGGTATAAAATTTTCAGTAAATGGATTTACTGGTGAAGGATATATTAATATAGAATTAAATGAAATAGTTGATGCTAAATATAATATAGAATTAGCCACTCAACCAACACAACAAACTAGTGATGATCCTTCTAATTATGATGATTTATTTAGACTTAAACCTGGAACTGAAACTACAAGAACTGAAACAAAAAGACAAATAAAAAGAGCTGAGAAATGGTATAATGAAAATATGCCTAGATTTCCAAAAGGTCATGAAAACGAAGGTAAATTAATGTTACCTTTTAAAGCAGCTTATAAAATTGTAAACTCTAATGCATATGCTCAGTTTACTACGCAAGGAATATTATTAGCTAAAGGAAGTAATGCTACAGATCTTTATCATGAAGCATGGCACGGGTTTACACAATTATTTTTAACATCTCAAGAAAGAACAGAGTTATATGAAGATGTAAGAAAAGACTCAGGTACATTTAAAACTCATAAAGGAGAAACTAAAAAGTTTTCAGAAGCAAGTCCTAAAGAAATAGAAGAATATCTAGCGGAAGATTTTAGACACTATGGAATGTCAAAAGGTAAGATTGCTAAAAAAGGTGTAAGAAAAAATATCTTTCAAAAAATATGGGATTTCTTATTTGGATGGATTGGTAAATATAATTATGTAAGTGCAATAACAAGACCTGAAACTCTTGAGAATATACGTTTATTACAAAAAAACTTATATAATGGTAATATTAAACAAAATAAATATGATGTTAATAATGCTGAATGGGGTGTTTTATCATATGGAATAGAACCTGTTGATGAAGATGAAAATACAAGAAGTATTGAAGATTCTTTATTAATTAATGAATCAGTAGATATGTTATTATCTGATTTTATTAATGAACAAAATGAAAGAACTGGTGATGCAAGATGGACATCTGCATATTTAGTAAGACCAGAACTTTTATATAAGTTTGGTTATAAATATGTATTAGATAAGTTTATTGATAAAAGATTTGAATTTGTTGAAAGATTTAAAAATGAGACAGATATTGATGAAAAAGGAAGATTACAAAATAAGATTGATATATTAAATTTTGCTATAAATAATTTTGGTGAATTAAATGGAAAAAATGAAAAAGGTGTAATTGCATATAATTTAAAACATAATAAACAATTAAATAAAGTAATTACAGATCAAATAAAAATTAATGAAATTGATGATCAAAATGAATTAAAACAATGGATACAAACAGTTGAAGGTTCAAGTAATAAATTAAGTTCATTAGATTCTGCTCGTAATAGTACAATTAATCTTATAAAAAGTTTACATAAGTATGATAAAAAAGGTGTAAAAGAAGAAAATATTTTAGAATTTCCAGTTTCTGTAGATTTTAGTTTAACATGGAATAGATTACAAAAAATATTAGTAGGTAGTGAAAATGCAACTGATATGTGGAATAGATTAAATAGTGAAATTAAATCAGATCCAAAAATTCAAAATATAATATTTGAATTAAAATCTAAATTAGGAAATCCTACAAATAATGAACCAACAACTTTAAGTGAAGAAAATACATGGTCTGGTTTTTGGCAAACATTTAATAAATCATATTCTCCTTTAGAACAACTTACTGTTAATAAAATTACAAGAAATAAAGAAGGAACTTTACTGGATAAACCTATTATTGAAGTTACTTTTGGTAAAGCATCATCAGATATAAGTAAAGTAGCATATGATATATCATCTGCATTTAAAACAGTTGTAGATCCAAAAGGATATATTGTAAAAGATTCAGATGGAATAAGAAGATTAAATTTCAAAAAGAATTCTCCTTTAAGAAGAGCTTATCCAAATAGAAAAATAGCTGAAAATAATGCATATAATTTTTTGTATGATTTAGGTATTAAATTAGAAGATAATCAATTAATAAAAAATGCATTAAAAGAAGATGGCATAAAGGAAAGAGTAGGATGGATTTATTATCATTTAGAAAAACTTTTTAATTCAAATCCAAATGTTAAAATAACAGATATCATTAATGATTTAATGAAAAAACAATCAGGAAATTTAAATGCAATATTAGATTTACAGGTAAGATATTCTGATTCATATCATTCATTTATGCGTACTAATGCTGAAAATGAACTGCAAAATCAACATACATATAATAATGAATTAACTGTTATCATTAATGCTATAAATAATTCTGAAAACTTTAATGAATTAGTTAATAAACCATATATGTCATATTTATCAATTGATTCAAATCCTGCAATTTCTACAAATAGATTAATAAATGCAGTATATGATCTTGATTTAATTAATGGACCTAAAAAATTAGATAGATACGGAAATCCAGTTAAATTAGAAATTTCAAATTTATCTGGTATTGTTTCATTAATAAATGACAAAAGATCAGATGGAGTAGTAAATATGGATTTAAATGAATTTGACAAACTTGCATTTGATATAGAATCTTTACTATTAGGCGGAAAAGCCGAAATACCAAGAGCTGAAACCTCTAGAACACCATATGCAATTAATGCTTCAGATCTCAAATCTGCAAAATATTCACCTTATTTATATATTGATTTATATGAATTTTATAATAAGAATAATATAGTTATAGATAAATCATCTTATAACAGAGGATTTTATAAAACAATTTTATTTTTAATAGATGATTTTAAAAATGAAATTGAAAGAATAATAAGACTTAATTCAGGAAATGAAATTGAAGCTTTTAATTGGTCAGTTGATAAAGATGAAGTTAAAGCACGTGCTAAAAGTATAACTGTATTTAAAGGTATGTTAAATGATAAATTAATTTCAAAAATAGAAAAAGATATTAATAAAAATAAATTGACTTCTGATCAAATAATAACTGAATACAGATTTGATATTTTAAAAGATATGAATAGTTATTTAAATAATTTAGTTGATGAAACATATAGTATGTTTCAAGAAGGTGTACCTTTTATATCTTCTCAATTAAAAGATAAGTTTATTAAAGAAGTTAAAAATACTTATGATACAGTTGATCAATCTGAAATTAATAAATCATTAATTGCTGCATATGTAACTAATCAATTTCTAAATAAAATAGATTTAATGCCCATATTTTTTGGCGATGCAGTTCAATATGATATGGCTAATGAATCTTTTAATAAAAGAAATAAAGGTGCAAATTCAACAGGTGAATTATTTAGAACTGATCCAAAATTATATGCTTTTCTTAATGAAAATATGAGACAATTATATGCTGAATCAATTGGACATAAACCAATACCATATAATGGAATAGTAAATTCTGTTATTGCTGAAGATGTTATTGTGAGATCAGAAAGATATGATGAATATAAAAGAGCATGGACAAATTATTATGCAAAACTTTTTCCAAATTTATCAAATAAAGAACTAAATAAATTATCAGATGTACAAGTAGAACCATATGCTTTTCTTAATGAAGCAGATGGATGGGCTATTATTACATTTGATATGTATAGGTTCTTATCTATACAACAAGATGAATGGTCTCCTCCACAAGAAGAACTATATAAGAAAATAATAAATAAAGAAAATATAGATAATATTGATATTACTGAATTCTTTCCAGTTAAAAAATATCAATATTATGGTCCAATGGCTGAACCAGGTAAAATGCCATTATGGGTTTATCATAAATATTCTATAATGCCTTTAATTCCTGGTATTACTGCTGTAGGTAATTTAGAAAAAGTACATAATAAATTAGTAAGAACAGATAATCATTATTTAACTTATGAATCAGGAAGTAAATTAGGTATTAAAATTAAGGATGGTAAATTTAATAGTTTTTATAGTAATAAAGTTGAACCTGGTAAAAATAGAATATTTAATGAAAATGAAAAATGGATAACAAATCCATTATATGTAGAGTTTTTAAAAGATCAAATTGATTCAAATAGTGAATATAAAAGAAAAACAACATTTGCTACACAAGGTAGAAAAGTATTAATATCTGGTTTATTTAATGAAGGAATAGGTTTATCTAGTAAAATTTCAGAATTAGTTAATAAATATGAAAAATTAATTCAAGAAAGAACTAAAAAAACTGAAAAACTAATTAAAGAACAAACTGGATATGATGAAAATAATAAAGATTTAAGTGGTATAATTTATCTTATTCGTTCTAGTTTAGAAAGTGGAAAGTTAGCACCACATGAATATGAATCAATTAATGTTAATGAAGAAACTTTAGAATTAGAAATTGATTTTTCATTATTATTAAATTCATCAGAAATAGAAAAATTATTGATTTCCTATGCAAATAGAATGGTAATTAAACAAAAATTTAATGGTGAAATGAATGTTCAAGTTCCTAATACAGGATTTGAAATTCAATTAACTAGTAAACTTACTAAAGCTCAAGAACGTGAATATGGAACTAATGGTTTAAGAATATATTCTAGAGAAGGATTAGAAGAAGGTGAATTAACATTTGCTGCTCAAACAAAAATTGCATTACAAGGAAATTTTAAATTATTATTAAAAGCAGAACATTTAGATGGAAAAGTAATAGGTACATTGGATAGATTAAATAAAATGATACAAGATCCTAAATGGCTTGATATTAATGATCATAGAAAAATGATTACAATAACAGGTCCTCGTATACCAACTGCAGGTCCTAATATGATTGAATTTTTTGAAATATTTGAATTTTTACCAGAAAAAGCAGGTAATATAATTGTTTTACCATCTGAAATTGTTGCAAAAAGTGGAACTGATTTTGATTATGATAAATTAACAAATTATTATATGAATATAATATCAGTAAATAACAAACCTGAATTAGTTAAAAATATAGATGTAAAAGAATCTAAAGAAGAATTAGAAGATAGACAAGATTTTTTAATTTCAGAAATAGATGAAATAAAAACAAACATTAAAGAAACATCATTTAAAGAAGCTTTTAATGCTTTAAATGAAAATCTAAAAAAAGAATATACAGAAGCTAATATTAAGTTTTTAAATGAAACAGTTGATTTAAGAAAAAGAATATCTTTTTTAAGAAATAAATGGAAAAAGTTAAATGGTATTAAAAATAAAATAGGTGAACTTAAAGTTCAACAAAATGAAATAAGAAAAGAAATAGAAATAATACAAGAAAAAATTAATAATATTTCTGATAAATATAAATTACATGATATTCAATTAACTGTTTTAACAGATGAAAAGAAAAAATTATTAGATCCTTTATATAATGAATTAGGAAATATAACTAGAAAGTTAGCTTCTTTGACATTAAAAGGTGTTGATAATGATATTGTTGATACATCTATTGAAATCATGAAACAACCAGAATATTTTTTACAATTAATTGAACCATTAAATAGTGCTAAATTAGAAAATCTTGCTGAAGAACTAAAAAATAGTCTAGAAGGTAAAAAGAAATATTCTCCATTAAATGAAAATAATGAAATTGATCATATAAAAATATTTGAACCATCTTATTTTATTAATAAGCATATAGCTAATGCAGTTGGTATGGATGTATTAGGAATTTATGCTACTAATATTACAATGAAACCTTTAATGGATAAAGTTGGAATGTATATTAATAAGCTTAATCATAATTATCCAATTGATCAAGAACAAGGAGATTTAAATTATAAAAGAATGAGAAATAAAGCTGATGGCTTTATAGGAGAATTAATTGAAATTGAAAGAGATCGTATTACTGACAATTTATGGGATATGAGACCACAATCTTCAGCTGGTAATTCATTTGCTTTTATTGGAAGAAAAGAAGGTGCTGAATCAGATAAACAACATGATAATACTCCAAGTGTTATGAGTGGAATAGCTGGTTATACAACTAATGAAAAAGGTGTAATAATGCTTGCAAGAAATGGAGAATTTAGAAATCTTCCTTTACATAATAATACTAAACAAGCTATTTTAAAATCACATAAAAATGGATCCACTTTTATTGTAGGAGATATGCCACGTGTTGATTTACAGTTTGTAGAATATTTACAAGAAATAGGTGCAGAATTTGTAGTATATACAAATGGTTATAATAGATTAGAAATGAGTGAGGTTAATATTCCATTACCTCATAATGAAAAATCAGGAAGACAATTAGAAATATTTGATATTAAAGAAGATATTGGTAAAGTAATATCATTATCTAATTTAATGGATGCAAATAATGAAGAATCAATATCACATATAAATTCTGCATTATTAAATGGTGCTGTAGATGTAGGTAAAGATTCCTGGTTATTTGATATAAATGCAGGAATTATAAATGCTCCATCAATAATTATATTAAATGATGCAGGAGTTCCTTATAAATATAATATTTATACTCATTCTAATCCTATAGTTAAATATTTTAATAAAAGAACTAAAATAGATAATTCAATATTTATACCATATACATTTATTAAAATTGATAATGCATTTAATTCAGTTTTAAATGGTTTAAATTTAAGAAGTGAATATGATGCTTCAGAAAGTAAAGAAAAATTTGTATATGATTATATACAAAGTTATAAATCAGAATTTACATTAAAGAATTTAAAAGATTTGGCTGAGAATGGTGTTACAACTAACAATAAAGAAATGGCAACAGCTTTATTTTTCTTTTATCATACAATACAAGCAGGTAATACATGGGGAATAGCTGATCAATATAAAAGGTTAATACAAACATTAAATTATGATACTACAAAATTAATAAACTTATATGAAATTTTTGAAAAAAATGTTAGATCAGAAGAACTTATTAAATTAAGTGCATTTCCTAATAATAAACTTGAAAAATTAAGAGATGATTCAATTATTAGTTCATTTAATACAGGTCCTTTTCAAGTAAAAATGTGGGGTAATTTATTTAAAATTACAAATCATCCTAAAATTAATGACATAATTAATAATATTATGTTTGAACAAGGAGGAAGAGTTATGGAACGTTATGGAAATATATCAAGAGAAAGATTTGTAAGTATTTTTAAACAAGATTTAATTAATTATATATTTCAACAAGAACTTTTTAAAAATTTAAATATAACTAAAGGATCAAAATATGGATATGATATTATTGATAAAAATGTTTCTACTGAATTATTAGAAGAAATGCATAATGCTTCTGTATTTGCAATGGTTGATCAAGATAAAGTTTATTTAGATAAAAGAAGGCTTATAACTGAATATAATCTTAATAGTGAAAAATATCCTGAATTAAAATCATTTAATGATTTTAAAGCATATATAATAGAAAAAGCATATTTACGACATATTATAACTACTGATGAATTAATTAATGACATTAATTTTACTAATATTTATGATAATTTGAATTCTAATAGTAAAGATGTTGATGAAAAAACAATTATAAAAGCTGCATATGAAAAATATATAAATAATAAAGCTTTAGATAATTTATCAAATCGATATAAAAATTTCATATCTAATGATAGTTATGCTAATCAGTTTATGGATATAAAAAATAAATATGAAAAAGAATTAGAAGATTATATATTTATTAGAAATACACATATAGATGAAGGAACAAAAATTAAAAATTTAAAATTATTAGAAAGATTAAAAGATGAAGAAAGAGTAGTAGCTTATTATAATAGTTTACAAAAATTAATGAATCCTGATGTAAAAAAAGTATCTAATGAAAATGAAAATAAAATGATTTCTGAATTTTTTCAAAAATTTCCATTATATGCATATTTACAAACTGGTCCAAATACAAGTTCTCCATTATCTTTTATAAAAATAATACAACAACAAAAAATATTGGATATATTAAGAAATGTTCAAGATGAAGTTATTAATAATTTAAATACAACAGATAATATTATATATGATAAAACTTTAGAAGATTTTGTTAATGCATTTGATAATCAAAGATCAACTGTAAATCAAAGTAATGCATTTAGATCCTTAGATTATACGGGTAAACAAAATAAATTTGTTAATACTGATATTGCTATTAAAATGAATACAGAAAATCCACAATATATATTAATGAGTCCTTATATTAAAAAATCAATTGAAAAGTATAAAGATGATAATAATATTACCTTTGTATTAGTTGGAAACATTAATAAGAATAGAGCTTTTTTTGGTGGAAAATATCAAATGAATATATCTAAAGAAATTGATGAAGGTCGTGTTAAAGTTTTAAGATTATATAAAAGAGATACAATGAATTCTGGTTTACGTGATGATAGTTATAATGATAATATAAAATCTTTAACTGATGATATACAAGAAATTAAAAATATAAGAGATAACGGAAATTCAATAATATTTTTAACAGAAGGTTATTCAAATTTAAAAATTGATGCTCCAAGAACAAATTTATGGTTATTAAATCAATTAAAAGAAAATTTTGAATATCAAGATTTAGATTTAAAAACTCAAGATGTTATAGTAAAAACATCTAATGATCAATTAAGATCAAATATTAATGATTTCTTAAATGAAACATTACAAGAATTAAAAAAATGTTAATATGGCTCAATGTGTAATTATAACAGATGAAAATAATAAAGTAGAAACAGTTTTAGCACCTAATGGTCAAGAATCTATTTTATTTCAAAGTATCCTAAATTTAGAAAACGTTTCTAATAAAGAAGATGCATTAAAAGTTTGGGCTCAAATTTATACTCCTGCTTTTAAAAAATGGTTTGGAGATTGGGAAAATGATTCTGATAATGCAAGTAGTATTATTGATGAAAATGGTGAACCTTTATTAGTGTATAGAAAACCTAATGGAAGTATAGCAAATTTTAATTGGACAACTAAAAAACAAGAAGGACAAGTTCCATTTTTACTTAGTATAAAAAATTTAAAAGAAACAACATTAGATTTAATAAATTCTCCAAATAAATTATTAAAAACAAATGGAGCATATATAGTACAAACTAATGATATAACTGAATTATTAACTTTTAATAAAGATGACTCATATGCTATAATTGATCAAGTTGCAAATGAAGTAAATATTGTTGAAGATGTTACTTCTTTATTTCCAGATTTAGATATTCAAGAATTAGAAAATAGTACACTTAAACAGTTAGAAAAAGAAAATCCTGAAATAAATTATAAAAAAGCATTACCATATATAGTTTTAAATTTTAAACAATCAGAAGCTTTTACAAGTTATTTAGAAAAATCTAGAGGTGTATATCCTAAAGAATGGAATGATGATAGATATGAAGTTAAATACATTAAATCTAATAATTATAAAAATTCTAAATTATATGATGTAATAGATGGTAGAACAGGAGAAGTGTTAAAAGAAAAAGTTAAATTATTTTTAAGTGATGAATTTTTAAAAATTGATAAAAGACAAGAATTATTAGATAAATGGGGTTTTAATGTCACTGTACCTGATACATATAATATTAATAGAAGTTTTAGTTTTCTGTTATATTTACATAGACCAGGTAAAACTAAATTTATTGCACAAGCTAGAAAGTATTTATATGAAGCTTTAAAATTACAAGATGAAGAAGATCAACAAACTTATATTAATCTTGATGAAATTGATGATTTATTATCAATGTTTCCAGAAGAAATATGGAATTATATAAATGCAATATCTTCTCCATTTTTAGAACCTAAGTTAACTGCAGCTTCAGCTATAACTTCAACAAGTGATTCTTTAATGTCACCTCATAATGTTAGGGAAGTTCCTAAATTAGGTCTTATTAAAGCATTAGAAAAAGAATTTAATATTAAATTAAATAATGTATCATTTATTAATTATGATAGATCAGGTGCTCTTGGAAAAATAAAACTTGAATGGGGAAAAGAAGTTATTATTAATAATAAACATACAAGAAAACGTCTTATTAAAATTTTATCATATTATTTAAAAACTCAAGATAAAATAGGAAATTCAAGTGAACAATCAAATATTGAACATTATGCTTTAGATAAAAATATTCCTGTTGAAGATGTATTAGAAACATTAGAAGGTAAAGGTTTTTCAACTTCTCAAACACAAATTGAAATTAATTCATTTCGCAAAGAAGGTTTTGGAAATACAATGGCATATGCAGATTGGAAAGAACATGTTTATAATTACAATTGGCAATTTAAAAAAGCTATTGAATCTATAAATAAAAATTATAGAATTGAATATATAAAATATCTTCAAAATAAATTTAAAGATGAAATACTTCCTAATGGTCAATCTTATTTAGATTATTTTTTTAATTATGACAACAGTTGGTTAAAAATTATTTTTAATTCAGCAGAAAATATATTTTATGAAAATACAGAGTTTGGTCCAGAACATGTACATACAGAAGTTAATATAAATCCTGTAACTGGATGGATAGAAAATCGTAGTCCATACGGTTTTACTATTCAAAAACATGTAGCTAAAAGAGTAGAAGCAATAATGCATGAACCTTTTCATGCTTTACATGCTTTGACATATGGTACAGAAGAAGAAATAGAAATGCGTAAAGCATATGATGAGTTTAGAGATACTCATTTTGGAAATCATATAATTGAAAGTTTATTTGGTCAAAATGATGTAACATTTTATTCAAATTCTAGTGAAAGTGAAAAATATATAGAAACAGTTGCTCATTTATTTACATTAATGAACACACCTAAGAATTTAAGAACTGAAGGAAGAAGAGATGTTGAAATTGAAAAATTTATTGAAGAGCTTAGAAATATAAATAAAACTTTTAAAATAACAACAACTGAAACAAAAACAACAACAACATCTAGAGAAGAAGAAATAAAATTAAATTTTTTGCAAAAATTATATAATCTTTTTGTTAAAGCGTTAAATACTGCAATTCCTATAACAAAAAAATGGATGAATTTAATTAAAGATTCAAAAATTATTAATGAAGAAACTGTTGAAATAGTTGAAAAAACAAAATATGTTAAAGATGAAACATATAAAAGTAAAAAAATAGAATTTTTTAGTGCATTAGATAATTTAAAAAGTACAATGGATATATTATTATCTGTTGATGGATCTACATTTAGTTCAAAAAATGTTGAAAATTTCTTTAAAGATGCAAAAGATATACAAGCTTTAGCTAATGAAAAAACTTCAATAGTAGTTGAAGATATTTTAAATGGACCTAGAGTTATAAAAATAGATATGTCTTCTCAAAAAAATGAAATTGCTAATGAAACTGTAGATGTATTAAATAATGAATTAACTAGATTAGTTGACAAATTTGGAGTAATTTCTAATGTAGTATCTCATGATGAAGCAGTATTACTAACAGAAAATAGTTATAATCCATATACTGGTCAATCATCTTCATTTTTTTATAATGGTAAAATATATTTTGTTAATGATCTATTAAGTACTAATCAAATTTTACATGAATTTTCACATCCTTTTATATCTGCAATAAGAAAATCAAATCCAAAATTATATGATAAATTAATTCATGATGCGTTAAATACAGAAGAAGGAACTCAAGCTTTAAAGGAAGCAGAAAAAGAATATGAAGGTATACCTGATGAATATTCATATGCAATTAATGATGAAATATTAGTAAAATTACTTACACAGGCTGCAATAAAAGATAAAACAAAAGTTGATAATAAAAAGTTTGATTCAATTATCCAAAGAATTATATATGCAATAAAACAAATTTTAAAAGAGTTATTTAGTAAAACAATTAAAATACAAGATTTATCTGTAGATACAACTATTTTAGATTTAGCAAAAATGATGAACTCTACTAATAAAATAGATATTAATACAGAATTAATTTCTGATGAAGATATTGTTCAATATTTACAAGATATTTCAGAAGAAATAAAAGATTTAGAAAAACTTCCATTTTCAGACCAGGTAGATATTGTAAATCAACAATATGATCTTGTTTCAAATCAAATTAGAGAAATGACTACTATGAATGATTTAAAAGGTTTAAGAAATTTATTAAATCCTAAAATAGGTGGAGGATTATATTTAGATATTCAAAACAGAATAAAACCCTTTCAAACAATTGAAGATTTTAAAGAAAATCAAGATGAAATTTTAAACAGTTTAGAATATCAAAGAAAAATTATTCAAAGTACAGTTTATAATATTCAAAAAATAAATAAAATAGTAAATATTATTAATGATAATTTGAATATAATTAAAAATGAACCTAATAGTAAAGAAAACTTAATAGAAGCATCTAAAAATTGGATATTATTAAAAAATTGGGATACACATTTAAATTTTATACATAAAACACTTTCAAAGGCTGATATTGATACAAGTTCTAAAATAATGCAATTAGTTGGAAATACTATAACAACAATAAAAACAGCTGAAAATTCAGTTAATAATATGTTTGAAGAAGGTATAGTAAAATTATTACATGAAACATGGGAAACTGTTAATAATAGACTTACTGAAATATGGAATGAAAGAAGAAAAAAATTAATAAAAAATAAAGCTAAACAATCTCAAATTGATCAAGAAAGAAAAGCTCATGAAGAAAGTTTAATTGATAAAACTAAAATGAAAAAATTTCTTAAAGGTGAATATGGTGATTCAAGTACTGTATTTGGTTTTATTGAAGGATATATGTTTTCTGGAGATCCTATTATAGGTAGCTTTGGTTTATGGATGCGTAATAACATGCATGATGTTATGGATGAAGCATATAAAAGATCTGTAGAAATGTCTAAAGAATTAAAGATATATTTAAAAAAAGCTGGATATAATCAATATAATCCTACTGCATTTTGGAGAAATTATGTATTTGAAGATTCAATAGCTGGAGAAAGAGATGAAAATGGTGTTTTAACTGAAGAAAAAGTTTATGCTTTTTTAAGTGAATTTCAAAATTATAGATATGCTCTTGCAATAGAAAGAGATAATGTAACTAATTTACGTGATAAATATGTTGAAAAGGATAATGAATCTGATTATATAGCATTTCAAGAAGCACAAAGAAATTATAATAAACATAAAAGAATATTTTTTAATCAACCTTTTGTTGATGAATATTATGAAGCTTATGAATTATTTGATACGCCAGTTGGAGCTATCGCTAAACAAATGTATGATGAAAAAATAAGAGAAATTTCAGAAAAAAAGGATGAGATAGGAGATAATGTATATGATATGTATGAACATATGATACAAAATGAAGATTTAAAACAATTAATGAGAGAGTTGAGATTATTATCTTCTGAATATGGTAAAGATGAATTAGGAGTTGAAGTTGCAAAAATTTTAAAAACATTTAAAAAAAGACAAAGTAAATTTAAAGAATGGTTAGATATACCTGATGCATTTAATATAGCTTATAATAATTTTAAAACAATTTTACATCAAAAATTAGTAGATGAAGGATATAATCAAGAAGAAAATTCAACAGAATTTGATAATGAATTTCAGAAAAGATTAGATGAATGGTTAGAACAAAATACAACAAAACAAATTGATCAAAGATGGTGGGATGATAGAAAAAAATTATTTGATAAGTTAACACAATTAACAAGTAATTTACCTATTAATGATACATTTAAAATAGATGATAATTTAAAAAGAGATTTTCCTATTTTATATGATTATGTAACTGATCCAAATAATGATATTAAAGAAGGATCATATTCATATGGAGAATATATAAAAAATTTATATGAAAAATTAAATGATATAATGACTCCATATAAGGATTCAAATGGAATTGTTGAAGGAGGAGATTTGTCTATTAAACATTTAAAAAGAATAGCAGAAATACAAGAAGAAATAAAAGATTTAAGAGAAGAATTTTCTAATAAAACTGGTTTAACTAAAGAAGAAAAAGTAAGATATGATGGATATTGGAATGAAATAAATTTACATAAAAGAGGAAAACGATATATTCATCCAAAAAAAGTACTTACAGATGCTGAATATAAAGATTTTAAAGATCTAGGAGATAAGAAAAGTGAATTAGGTTTAAATAAAGCACAAAGAGAAACTTATACTAAAATATTTGAAATATTAGATGAATTACAAACTAAAAAAGTTACTATATATTATTTAGATCAGATTAATGAAATGATACAGAATGAAGAATTGATTCCTTCACTTCATTCAGTTCCTGGATTTGAAACTGGAGAAATAACTGAAAGTAATGTTAATGATTTTTTAACTAATCAAACTTTAATAGATGAATTATTAAAAAATGAAGGTTTTAAAGAATGGTTTGATTTAAGTCATTTTGAAAATATTTTTAATGAAGATGGTATTGAAATAGTAAGTTATACACCTATAGCTGCATGGTTACAAACTATTCCAACAGATGAAAATTATTATAAAACAACAGATATTTATAATGAAAATGGTGAAAAAGAAAGAACAATTACTGCCATACCTTCATATCAATATAAAAAATCAGTTGTAAAAGAAGAATATGTTACTGAAAAAATAGAAGGTGTAACATGGGATCAAGCAACAGGTTGGTTACCAAAAAGTTATGCTCAGATGCAAGATATAGCTGCTAAAAATCCTGCTTTAGAAAATCCATATAGATATATAAATATGGAGTATATAAAATTAAAAAACACTAAAGGTCCAAGATATGAATTATTAGAAAAAGTTAAAGAATTACATTTAGAAAATCAAGTAGGATTACATAGAAGAAGTAGATTAGGATTAGATATACCTCGTTTTAGAAAACAAAATATAGATATAGCTCAATCAATTATGCATGATGGCCTTGGTTCAATGGTTGAAGAAATTAGATCTAGATGGTTAGGAAGAAAAGATGATCAAGAAGAAGAGTTTTCAGCAATTGATCAAAAGATTTTATTAAGTATGGATATGTTTGATGATGATAAATCTAAAATTCCTATTAGAGGTAAATATGATTTAAATATTAGAGATGTTTCTTTAGATGTTTTATATGGAATGGATAGATATAATCAAGCAGGTATAAAACAAAGAAAATTAATTAAAATGAGTCCATATGCAAAAGCTTTAGAAAAAGTAATTGGACTAGATGAAAATGCTCCTATTGAAGCTGATAATGTATTTGATAAATTTGGTAATCTTAAAGTTGTTAAAAATATAAGAAATAGTTTTAGAAGAAAAAGTTCTACTAAAAGTAAAAAAAATAAAAGAAGAGATCATATTGAGCATTATATTAAAAGAGAATTTCAAGGGCAATTGTTTTCAGAAAGTGGTCAAAATACACCATGGTTAGTTAAAGGAGTTAGTAACTTAGCTAAAATGGCTTCATTTTCCTTTTTTGCTTTTAATATACCTTCAGCTCTTAAAAATAGATATGGTGCAATGTTTCAAGCACTTAATATGTCTGTAACACATAAATATTATAATCAGAAAGATATGGTTATAGGCAGAGCATGGTCAGGCAAAACACAATCAATGTTATCTTTTATGGGACATTTATATACTTCTGGTTCTAAACCTGTAGAAATAATGATGATGGATCATTTTGAAGCAATTCCTGGATATTCATTTGATAAATTTACTACAAGACATAGTAGAACAATACTTACTGATATGGCATCTGGATCATGGGTTTATTCTCACAGAAAATTTCTTGAAAATGGAGCTACATTACAACAATTTGGAGCTATGATGCATAATATAAAAGTTCCAAAAGTTGATGAAAATGGGAAGATTATAAAAGTAAATGGAAAAACACAAACTGTTCCTTATTTATATGCTTTTGAAGTAGTAGATGATAAATTACAATTAAAAGAAGGTTTGGATTCTAGTTATGATATTGGAGGAAAGAAGTATAAAGAGATGAAAAATAGAATAAGAACTATAATTATGAAATTACAGGGTGCTTATGCTTTAGAAGATCAGCCTTATGGTAATCAATATTTTCTTTTTAGAATGGCTATGTTTATGAGAAAATATTTTCCTCCAATGATGATTGCTGAAAGATATGCTGGAGCAAAGAAATATGAAGATCCACAACATTTGACTGGTAGAAGTTGGAGAGGAAGATATGAACCTGGTACAGGTGAAATGGTATTAGGAAGACATTTATGGGCTATTAGAGCTTTAATTGGTTCATTAAGATATAAAGATCCAGAAGGAGCAAAAAGATCTGGAATTATTGGAAAAGCTATTGATGTTGCACAACGTAAAGTACATATTTTTGATTATCAAGTAAAAGCAATGAAAATTTTAATGGGAAGTAAAGAATTTCAATTATTACCTAAAGAACAACATCATGCAGTACTGAAAACAATAACTGAATTTGTTATGTTAAATGCTCTTATATATTTAATGATGGCTTGGTATGGATTTGAAGATGATGATGATGATAAATGGGAGAAATTAAGAGCAAAAAGTGGTCCATTACCAATGCCTTTTGTAGATAGTGAACGTTTTGAAGATAGACCTTTTAATTTTGGAGGTTGGCCATTTACTGATGATCAAGGTTGGATAGATAATCATGCATTATTATTATTAATGAATATAAGAGCTGAAAATGAACAATTTATACCATTACCTGGATATGGATTATCTGATTTAACAAAAATGAGAGAAAATATGTGGATAGTATTAAATCCAACACTTGATGCAATTACAAAAATGTTACAAAATGAAACAATTATTAGTGCAGAAGAAAGTGATTATTATAAAGATGATGCAGGTCCTTATACATGGCAAAGTGGAGGAGATGATTTTGAAGGATCTTGGAAAGGATATAATGTTATTGGTAAAATGTTTGGTTGGAGTGGTCAATCAACTGATCCTGGTACTGGAATGGAAAGATTTTGGGAATATAGACAACAAGCAAGAAAAAGATAAAAAAAAAAGGCTGTTGAATAAACAACAGCCCTTTTTATATATGAAAAAACAAACTAAATTAAGCAAGGAACTTAATTGTTCAAATATGCAAATAAAATATTATTTATTTGCAATGTGTTCTTCTCTTCGTTTTTTTACATCTTTATCATTAATTTT
>Ga0098047_10000270_pt1 | contig 20961 bp, 13 predicted proteins | sample 12_taG_FD_92585 | JGI IMG/M metagenome (GOLD analysis project Ga0098047, IMG submission 92585) | Marine viral communities from the Subarctic Pacific Ocean - 12_ETSP_OMZ_AT15267 metaG | ecosystem: Environmental > Aquatic > Marine > Oceanic | place: Subarctic Pacific Ocean | collected 2015-01-16 | reverse complement strand
TTTACATTTCTTCCCCGATCCCTCAATGATACCGGGAATAAGGTCTCGAACCAACTTGTTGTATTTTTTACGAGCCATTCAAATTTAAACCCTTCATATCTCCGAAGTGTTTCCCAAGAGCTACGTTCACCCTGTACTCGCCAAAGGGCGTCGCACTAAAAATCTTCATCAACTCTGGAATAATCTGGCGCTCGTCGTGTTTCAAATCGATAACGATAGAATCATGTAGCATAAATGCTATATTGCTCTCTGCGCGGCGAAGCCTATTGTGTATCTCCACTGCTTTGCTTAATACCAAATCACTTGTAGTACTCTGTATAATATAATTCAAAGCGTGGTGGTTGTCAACCCCTTTTATTTCCCTACCAAACTCAGTATATACATTATAGCCGTTCCAGTACTTTTCTTTAACGAACTTTTTGTTGTAAAACCCCTCGGCTTTTTCGTTTTTCCTCTGAGAGTATAACCATTCAAAAATCCTTTGCTTTGCTCGGGGCCGCTCTATATTGCCGCCGTATATATTCTCAATATTCCACATGTGTATGTCTCCCTGTGGCTGTGGTGTACCCGATAGTCCCAACAGCGTTCGGACTTCTGCTGCGTTGTAGTCCAACTCTAAAAACCAATCATTTTGCGGGTGGAGGCACCCACGAAAATCGCGATGTAAGGTCAAAATGGGAAACGTTTTTGGATTGGTTGTAAGGCGCCCCGTTACGGTACCAAACGGATTATAGTCGCAGATCCGGTCGACCTCTTGAAGTTTGTTAATAAAGTTCTTCCCGCGTACTGACACCAACTTTGTCATAATTGGCTCAATGTCAATATTTAAGCGCTGCTCTTTAATATCTGTCAGCATTTTTATTATATCCACCATAAAGTCGTGATTCAGGGGCCTGGCTTGAGTCGTCAAAATGTGCTCGGTAATCTTATTCTTAATATCACATAACTCATATAAGAAAAATTCCGGAATGAGATTGTATATGCAAGTCTCATCTAAATTAATTTTTGCAGCTTGAAACGACTTAAGAAACGACTTTAGTTTACTTGTAATTTTATCCCACGTGGGCTTCATTTCTTGGGGACACGCCTGTGCCAGGGTTAATCCTCCGCTATAGATGCGCGCATATTCTATATGTTTATCGCCCAAAGAAGGAGAATAGTACCAGGTTTTATCAGCATCTTCCGGAAGTTGTTGATAAAACAATTCACTATTGGCATAGTAGCCCAAGCATTCCCCTTTGCTGTCTAATGTTTGAAAATACAAAAGCGCCTCCTAGTAGGAGGTGCCCACAGATCCTGCAGCCGAAACTCCACCTGTACCCATTGTAGCACTCTCATCATCGGGTGTCAAGGTACGAAGTAAATTAATCAAATAACTGGGAGGATATAAATATTGTCTATAAACCGAGTTTACATATAAAATTGCACTATCTAGTGGCGTCTCATACCAGTGGGTATGTACCGGAGCGCCATTTGTTGGATCGATCGATTTACTTTGCGATTCTAGCACAACACCATTCTTAATTTCATGAGAGTGACAAACGCCTGGAAAATCTGGATGGCAGTTGATGTACGCTAGGCCGTTTCCAGTTATTGGATCAACCTGATACTGGTGTTTATGAAGTGCGTCCATAGAGGTGGTATTTACGGCGTGCAGCCTAGAAATCTCATACTTCTCGCGTGCAACACGTTTCATAAACCCTCTTTTAAGACGGGTACCTCCTGATTCGATTTCTCTCAATTCTATATAATAATCTATCCAATCAAAATCAGTCATTAAATTATTTAATTCAACGAGCGTTGTGGGTTCCCGAGGAATAAGCGCGACATTGGTTTTGTATGAACACCTGGGGCCGCCACTTGTCTTCTTTTCGTAATAAGGGTGAACCCCTATATATCGATTATAAAAATTAACGAACATTTCCTTAAAGTTTTTAATGTCGCCTAAACATGCACGGTGATAATAATCGATAAAAAAACTTTCTTTTGTAGTTGACCCCTCGATCGAGACGCCGTCGGCTGTTTTAAAGTGAGGTATGAAGCTCACCATCGCATCAGAAAATAAATCTGCCGTTAGTATCCATGGCTTGTTTTTGTCTACAATAAATCCAAACTTTTTTGCTGCGCTACGGTAAAAATCAAAATTTGGATTTGAAATAAATTTTTGATATTTGATTTTATCATCCCCAGCATCAAAATTAGCTATTTTAATTGATAAGCCCGACATGAACGGATCAACCATGGTTGTTAACAGTGCATTGGTCATGGTTACCGGAAATATGGTCGCTGAAGATCTCAAAAACTCCTTCATAACAACCGTGAAAGAATTAAAATTGTCGATCTGATCATGATGACGGCGGACATGATATCTCATAAAACCCTCATAAAGGTTTTCTACGTATTTTGAATATGTTTTATGAGGACATACCCACCCCTGCGCAGCATTTATTGTGTATAAATTTCCATCTGTGGTATCATTTAATCTTCCGTTAAAGTGCGCGCGGCTCATGTGTTCGGCAAAACCCTCAAACGCCTCCACAACAAAATCTGCTGCATAGATACGTTCTTTTTGCACACTTAGAACAGGAGAAATCTTTTCATTTTTTAAAAGAATAGTGTTTTGGCGTCTATCAATTTTACCGTATAGTGTTTTGTCATGCCAGGTATCGATTGGTGCTGGAAACTCTGAAGGATAAACGGTTTCTTTGTACAACGATCGCTGATAGAATAACGCCAAGGCACTTAGATCGTTGGCGCCTTCGGGATTGGTTCTGTCGGAAAGTGGGTAATCAAATGTGTTTGGCATTGTTATTTTTCCTTACGCTTTTCTGTGACACCGGCTAGTGTCCGGGCCCATACGTCTCAGGTGGCGCATCATGAGGCGACGGCTCGCCTGGCATCTCAGGCCCGAGAGGCTGCTCTGCCGCATACGCCTCCGCCTTGAGACGGGCGGCCTCCGCCATCTCCAGTTTTTGCTGCAGCTCTCTTCGCAGCATGTGCTCCTCCGGGGTGAGGGGCGCACCTCGGCGCAGAATTCCTTCTTCTCCACCAGATGCGAACCTCGGGTCGCCGAGGGTGCGCCTGGCCAGGTCCTCGGCCTCTTTAGTTCGCTTCAGCAACGCCTTGTGTTCCCTGCGCGCTGCTCGGCGCGCGCGTCGCTCTGCGCGAGTCTCTTCCCGGCGTCGTTTCGACCCTGCACTCTCCCTATGCGGGGCGTCTGGTTCCGAGGGGGCCTTTTCAGCCTTAAGTTTGCTGTATGGCACTATGGGGATTGTCGGCGATTCATTCAAAGATATGCTTTGATGGAGGGCCTCGGCTACTACTTCAAAGCCGTTTTCGCCAATGCGGTGGGACACCCCGGTTACAAGAAAATAGCCCCCCAGCCCAAGCAGCCTCGCTAGATTTGGAAGAGTTCCTGTAGAATTGGGACTACCGGCGCCGATGGCAGAAGGGTTTACGAAAATAAATTGACCATTTTTTAAGAGCGTATTGCCTATCAAAGTTAATTTAACACTATATAATTCTCGTAATTGCTGGGCGCCTAGCGAACCTTGCTTTTGGAGCCTAGCCTCTCGGAGGAAAGCCATATCCTCTCTATTAAAAGAGATTTTTTTAACGAGACCCGCGCTGGAGCCCAAATAGAAGTGATAAATGCCTTGCTTAAAATCATCATTCCAGTCTCCGCTTCGATTGCCCTGCGGAAGAGAATCGGTAGAATATACAAACAGGGTGGGTATCACAGAAGATCCGGCTTTCGGGCCAGGGAGCGCGCCCTCTTTTTTAAAAGTCACTCTCTCGCTTCTCACCTTCTTTCGTACATCAACAATATTATGTCTTCCATCATTCAGGGAGCCGTGCACCAAAAAATCACTTGTTGCAAATCTTACGGGCACTTGAGGAATGTCATAAAAACACCGAGCGCTCAAACATCTTCCCACCAACGATCCCAAAAGGTCCCTTATAAACTGATCTAAATGATATTTAGTAACGTTTTTTCTGACAATTTTATTGAAGAACCACTCATTAAATTTATCTATCGATATTGGAACAGCAGATAGGTCTATGTGTTCAACAATGTTGGTCGATTTATTTGCTAGAGGATTAACATATTTCATCAAATCGGCAGACTGCGGCATGCGTAATGACTTGCAAGATGTAATATCATCAATATTGCTTATCTGGTATGCCACTAGTGGGTCGATTATTTCCACCGTCCCGAGCACTAATTGAAAAGCGTCGGCGTCTATGTGATCTTTAATGTGTTTAATCCCCAAGATGGACGCCAGCAAGTCGCCCAGATATAAATAATGTATGTCGATATGATCAGACGGTGTCGCATCTTTAATACTATTCAAACTCCTACCTATTTTATTAAGATTCTTATTACTTAAAGTGTTGTTTGGATTATTATCGTCGAGAAGCTTATAGAGAGAAGTGTGTTCCGAGGAGGAGCCAGCCGTATTGATTGTAAACCCAGCCTGCTTGGGCGATTTAGACTGTCTCCTCTTGGCTCTTTTGGCGCGCTGTGCTGGTGTCAAATCACGCCAATTAGGAAGCAACAATTCTTTCATCGGAACCCGTATACTGTTAATAGTACCATTACGATATAAATATTTTAAAACACGCCTATATTTGCGAAGCCTATCTTCTCGCTCAAGGGCTAGTTGTTGTTTGTGATATTTTTCCAATTCTTTTTTTAAATGTTTGGACATCGACTTGCCATCTTTTTCGTAATCTTCTTGTAGGTTGCGGGCCCTCTGATTGCTTTTAAAAATATCCTCTAATGCCTTTTCATCTGCAAAAATGTCGGTAAACCCAGAGCGCATAATTCCCGTCAAAGCAGCCTGATATTCAACCGTTAGCTTGACGGTGCCGTCTTGTTGAAAATCCATATTGTGGCGGGCCAACTGTAAAAACAGAGTAGTCCTCTGTTTTTCTATTGCCTCTCTAATGCCCTGAGCGTTTAATTCTCCTGGAATGTTTTCTAGTCCATCTGGTACTGACCATCCCACAACAATTTTAATCCGATAAAGGGCGCCTTCATATATTCTACTAGCTTCATCACAAGCGCCGGGGGCTTTTGTTTTAGATTCCGGACTCACGTCACGTAAAATTTTAGATTGTGTTTCGGGAGCGATGATTAGGTCCAAAAAGCCCGGGTCTGCTAAGCCAGCTTGGGCTTCTTGTAGGGCGTCGGTGCCTTGAGACGGATCTATGTTATATCTAAATAAATCATATACACTCTGAAAGTGTACCTGTAAAGTGGCAGTAATATTATTATCTACTTCTTCTGGCTGTACACCTTCTAGTTTCCATTCAAAACTTTTCACGCCGGCGCCGGCCTGACGGGATTCTCTGCTTAAATATATATTATCGATATCATCTCTACTAGTAAAACTTTCAAAAGGCATCTCTTGTTCGCCTATTACTTCTAACGGGTTATCTTTATCATATAAAACACGATAAAGCTTCATATAGGGTACCATCAAGGCGTAGACTTCAGGGGGTAAATTTAGTAGTTCCATGGCGCTAAAATCTTCTTCATCGCCGTGATGGAGCGCAGACACTATATTACCCGGGGCGCCATCTAGAATTCCAAAATTACCATACTGGCGCGCACCCGCGGCTGATGAGATTCTTTTTATATTTTCTATCAGGAAGCACTGTTGGTCCCAAATGGACGCAGACTCAATTTTTTTGGTGCGTATTACGGGCTGGCGGGTTCTTGACTTGACTCTCTTAAATTCCCTAGGCTTAACTCCCAAGGGGCCACCAAGAGTGTCAACCGCGTCCCGGAGCGCGCGATCTCGCTTGGATGCTTCCATCACCAAGGGGCGAACAAGTCTAATCTCATCATCAGTGACTGAAATACTCGATAAAACCGCTCCTTTAAGGGGGGCGATACCGCTGGACTGGTTGTTATTTATGTCTACAGTTGCTAAGAGCTTGCTGCCGTCGGGGCCATAAATGTCGTACCGGTAGACCTGCCGCTGCACGTTCATTTCTTCAGACCATCCGAGAGCAAAAATTAATGCTGCCTGCGAGCGAGTGAGTAAATTTGATTTTAGTATTTCAGATTCATTTCCGGGAGGGCCTAGCCACGATTCGCTCGATGGAATGACTAGCGTGCGTTCATCCTTGTCCCACTCGGGTTCGTCGACACTACCGAACTCTATTTTAATAAACTCCCTCTTATCTGTACTATAGACGCCGAGACCGAGCCAGCCGGTGCCCTTCTTCTTTACCTTCTGATCGCCCGAAGCCCAACCTTTAAGATCTTCATATAGTTTCTCTGCTAAATCAAGTATTCTTTTATTAATCTTAGGTATGGAAGTCGACCCATCGGAGAAAAGATTAAGCGCTATGGAGATCGGGTTGGTTAGTTGTGCGTTCCTAGCGTCCTCCGGGCTTTTAAAGCCATAAGTTTCAAAATTGTAGAACGGTTCCACCGGACCAATTGTGCTTCTTCCAGTGCCTGCGCCGCTTTCTTGATAACGAACTACTTCACTATAACCATCTTTTTTATTACTGCGAGCCTCCTGCAAACAAAACGCAAATGCTCTACTAAATCTTAACTCGGATAATTCTTCAAGAGTACCTTTGGCGCGCTTCTTATCCCAATCTATTGCTGGAGGGAATGTTCTCGGCGGTGGGCCACGCCCAGCCGCGCGGTCGGCATCGGCATGTGTAAATACGGGGATCGTCATCCTCTACACTCCGTACGAGGCCAACGCGCGTTCTAGAGGCATTGGAATATAAATTAGTTCTCCAACTTTTACGTGCGCCTCGGTTGGTGTCTGGTTATACCAAGCAATAAGCCACCAATATTTAGGATTTTTATAATAGATGGCTGATAATTTATGATACCGATCTCCCGTTGCCCATACGTGCTGTATGGTTGACATATTGGCGGCCTCCTCTACGGTAGGGTAAGAAAGAATGGGGGTGTCATAATGTCTTATGAGGGGAACCCCTCTTTTGGCAAAATATTCAGTGTAGTGTTTGCTCTCATTCCGAAAAATGGTTCTGTCATCATATCGAGAAGTCATAGTTAGTCAAGCCCCAAAAGTCTGCGGCGAGTTTCGCGGCGCTCGGATTGCTGTGACTTTCCTATCTGCCGCATTGTCCTCCCCCGTTCGCTCAGGGACACACCTGCTTCTTGCAAAAACTCGCTGGTTTCTCGTCGGCTGGTTCGATGTTGGCTACGAAGAGAACCCATCTCCTCACGGATCCGTCGTGCATTTGCGCGTTGCTCGGCGGGGGATGGGGTTACTGTGTTATTTTCTGGGCAGCCGGCATTATAATTCCATCCGCGATTCCGTTCTAATGCCTGTCGGGTTTTGCGTCTTTGTTTTTGCCCGGGGTTGCCGGCCTGCTGTAATATCTGACGATTTGCTACCTGTTCTTCTTGCATTAAACGCCGCTGGCGCTGATTTTCGGAGGTGTTAATGGCAGAGTCTGGTATCCAGGGGCCCTCAGCGCACGGCTGGAAAGTGCCATCTGCCGGCGAGGCCATGGGGCCACCACCGGCATGCGGGAAATATGTGTCTTCGCCGCCAAAAGTATAAGTACCATTTGGTTTTCCCTCGGCATCGCTGCCTTCGACCCAGCCAGTAAGATGAGTGTGGATCACTTTCATATTGATATTAAGCTTTAATTGTTGAGGAAACAGGTCCAACCTCTCGCCAGATGGGCTATTAATAAAAAGGCCTGATTCAAAAACTGGCGAATAATTAAGGCCGTTTATAAAACCAACAAGGCCGCCGAAGGGACCCGAACTGACGAGGTTGACCCACTCCATCTCGATCAAGGGCGCCGTCTTTAAAGTGTTCGTAAAAGCCCGATCTCCGTCGACGTATACGGGATATAAAAATCTAGTTAGTTTGTCTACTTTTGCAGTATTATTAATGGCTTCGAACTTATTAGCCGCGACCACATCTAATTGCATAGTAAGATCTCTTTGTGTGCGCTGAAAAGTTACGAGGGGGTCCATGCGCCCGTAGGCGGTTTCTTCATTCCAGGTCGATTGAAAGTTATCAGTAAATTCATTCACCCAGGCAGTAAACTCTACTGTGTTTCCGGTGGCTATGTGTTTGAATTTAACTTTCCATATAGGATTTCCCGGATCTGCTATCAGACCAGGATTGCCTGTTTCTCTTGGATCTATTTGCGGCATTTTATTCTCCTAAATTATATAGTATTGTAACAAATTTAACTATAGCCCATCAAGAGCTTTCTTCTAAGTTCCGGGTGGTCTAGCGCGTCGCCGACAAATTTCGCGAACTCCCGGCCCTCGAGCTCTAATACTATCGGCTGGGGCGACCCGCCGGTTTGACTGCTGAGCGCGCCATTGAGCATATCCATTTGTTTTCCAAGAGCCTCCATAGAAGCGACCATCCTTTCTGTTGTGCCGGCCGGCGTTACTCGGGTGCCTGTTGGCATAGATGCCAACTCTGGGCCGTTCTCTCCAACTATTGCCAGTCCCGATGACGGCGCTGCGGCTCGGCCGGTGATCATTCTGCCGAGCCGGGAGCCCAGGGTGCCCCTGAATGGTCGACTAACAATACGACCAATAACGCCGCCGGCTGCCATTTGTTCGATTTCACCAGAGGCTGCGATGTCCTCTCTAAACTCCGCGGCCTTGGCGCGTCCTTTCCTGACCGACTCGCCGGCTCTGCCGCCATACTCCTCTTTGATTTCGACCAGCTTCGAGCGTGCAAACAATCCCGCGCCGCCAATGCCGGCCATTTTAAGGCCGGCCATGATCATCGGCACGCCGATGGCGACTCCGACACCCGTCGCTATGAGAATGCCGCCAGCAATTGCGAGCAAAACCCCAAGACCGAGCGTCCACCCCATAACCGTCTTGTACAAAGAATCCAACTTCTCCTTAAATACACCACTTGACAGGTTTATCTGCCCTAGGCCGTGAATGAACGGAACAATAAATTCTTCTATTAGTGGCCGCATTCCGGTCAGGGCCGATTGGAACGCGAACTTAAGTTGATCGATTAAAGTTTGAGACTTTCTGGCCGCATCGGCCAATCTTTCTTGGGCCATTTGCTGCAGCACAAATTCTGATTTTGATCGGTTCATCATTCGCCTGGCCGTGTCGACATCAGTACCCATAGCCCTTGCTATGGCCATTTGTTCATAACGACCCAGTTGATCAAAATTAAGGCCGGCCTGTTCTGTAAGGTTTTGTAGTATCTCAATGCGTTCTTCGTCGGTGGCGTTTAACATATCGATTGAATTTAGGTAGGGGCCCCCCAAAATGGCATTCAAACGACCAACCGCTCGGCCGGCGCCTTCAAAAGTATCGAACTGCTCTGTGACTCCTAGGAGTTGATTGATTTCGAGACCGGTGCGCTTAGCCTGTTCTTGGAGGCCCTCAAATACTTCCATCATCTTACCGCCATATTTAGTAAGTTTCGGTGCGGTGGCGGCAAAATCTTGAGCAACCTTGCTAAAGGGCTGTCGAGTTGCATCTGCAACATCTTTAACATGTAAAAGCATGTCGCTGGCCGCAGTTTCGTGCAGGCCAAGAGACCTCATCGCTGTGTCCAATATTTTACCCGAAGTTTCTACTGAAACACCAAGCTCCGACATTAAGGCAACGTTGCCGGCTATTTCATTTCGCATGCCCGGGCTAATCTCTGTAAAGTCTGTAAATGTATTGTACAGGCCCGCGTACGCTTTTCCGGCGACGGCTGCTGTTACACCAGCGGCATGAAGTTTATCATTTAGAGAGGGTATTTCGGCTGCAAACTCATAAGAAGCGCCCGTTGATTTCATGAAACTAGACATTGCCTCATCTTGCGCAAACGCAAGCTTCAATATCTCGCTTCCCAATTTCATAACGCCGGCAGTGAGGAGTTCACTAATCTTTAAAAATCCAGCGCCTATGGTTTTTTTCCATTTTTTGCCGGCAAAAGCAGACTTTATAAACCCCTGAGTCAGGGCTTTTACGCCTTGGTCGGTTTTGTCGAAGGCTTCTAGAGTATTCAATAAATTATTGTTTATTCCAAAAATTGTATTTGCTAAACTTTTTCCTGCTTCGTTAAGCTCTTGTTCGGCGGCGGCGGCCTCCCTGGACGCTTCCGCGTGCCTTTCGAGCGCGTCGATGTCAGCGGCCAACGTGGCGACGCTGCCTGCCAGGGTGGCCGTGAGGGCAGCGATGGAGGCATCGAGAACCGCGGAGGATGTGCCGCCGGCGACGAGTTCCGCGCGGTGGGCCTTCATTACTTCAAGTCGTTGTTCTTCAAGGGCACGCTCGTCTTTAAGCCTTTTAATTCGCAACTCGAATGCGTCGACTTCTTTTTGCCTTAGCTTGTATAAATCTTCACCTTCACTTCGAAGGCGGGCCGTTTGGCGCCCAAGATCGGTCTGCGCCTTTATGGTGTTTCTCAGGGCTCTCTCTAGAGCCTCCTGTTGGACTATTTCTCTTTTTGTTTTATCTGTGGGCATGAGTTATTCCCCTAGTTGGCAAAGGGCCAACGAATGCCGGTTTGCTTTTCAAACTCTTCAACTGCCCTGTTTAGAGAATGTCGGGTGGCTAAGGTTTTTGGATCGCTTAAGCCGTGCTCCATATAAGCAAGCATGTATTCCTTTTCGTTTCCAAGGGCCTCGGTAAAAGCGGCTACCTGTGCTGGAGTGCCAGATATTTTTACGCGAGGGGCCGCGCCAGGATCTGGGCAGGCCTCTTTAACCTTAACTGGAACCGTAGTGTCGCCAAATATATATCCCAGCAGCATCTTTGCGAGACTGCCGAAGGAAGAAAGAAAGCTTTCGTCGAGCTTATTCTTTTTTTTAATATTTAAATCTATTTTGATCGGTGCTAATTCATCTAACATCACAAACCCTCAGATTAACATAGTAATTAGTAATTTGATAGTAAAATGCTTTAACGGCCGAGCTTATGTTTGGTACTTCCTTTTTCGGACGCGTCTTTTTGTTTTTCAAATTCTTTTATGAGACGCTCCACAAACCACCGTCGCAGTTGTATAGGAAGATTATAGGCCTCAAAAAAACTCCAACCGCCGTGATGTTTTAGAACAAAGAGCTCTTCATAAACCGCTTCTAGATACTCATCGGTTAGGCCAAAAAAAGTCGGCGTTTAGAGGAACGCCGATACTCCCTTCATGCTCGCAGCTTGAGCACTCAAAATATTGATTTAAATCTAAATCCGGACTTACTTGTTCGTAAACGTTTCTGATGTGGACCGAGTCTTTAACTGGAAGGACGTCCAATAAGTTTTTAATAGATTCCGGATCCTCATGGCCGTTGACAGACACAATCAAAAGTTTTAATAAATCTGTCGTAGTGGTTTCGCGTACCTTCTTCTTACGCTTTCGTTCGCCGGCGGCTGTAAAAAGACGTTCCTCGTGGCCCGTCATTAGTTGAATTTCCACCTCGGCGCCGGTTTGTGGCAGTTTGATAAAATAAGTATTCTCTTCTGAGCGATAGACGCCATCCGGAATAGTGTTTTCGCGCGGAAGGATTGCATCTAAATCAAACTCAATTTGGGCGCGCTGTCGGCACTCCGGGCATGTCACCGATGTTTCATAGGCGGCGCCATATCCCGTGATGCGGGCCCCCACAATTAGAGCATTTTTATCTCCCATTAACAAATCATCTAATTTAATAGTCTTGTCTACCATTAGAGATTGTAAAAGCCGATCAATCGCCAGCCCCTTACGCAAAAGACTTTCAGAGGTAAGAATATCTTCCTCTTTGGCCGTCATGTGCTTTATTTCAATTGAAGATTTGCCGTGCAGTGCATGACCTTCCTCATAAAACTTTCCTTCACTTGGAAGATCGACGAACTCCGTAGGCACCACATATGAAAATATATCACTTTGTTGAGTGGCTGCGGGGGTCGGGGATGTGTCAGGAGAAGGGGCGCTTATTCGATCTTGATTTCTTCTTGAACTCACTTAAACCTCGTTTCTATACTAAATCATGGGCGGCGTAGAGTCGTATGTCGCCCAATCATACTTAATCGTAACGCTAACATTTAGGATATCGTCACCAGCATAATCTAGGTTACCAAATTTTGCGCCAGTTATAAAGGCATTTTTTAATCGCCATTCGCCAATGGTTTGTCCCTCTCCATCTAGTTGGCGACATATGACGTCTCCCAAAGCGTCCAGGGCGTTGGTCTTGTTGACGGTACCAACTGCTTGGCCCGCGGCCTGATACGCATCATATTGCTGATCGGGCTGCAAGTAACCGGACTGTGCCAGAGCATTCATTAACAAATCATTACCATCGGGATCGACCGCATTAACAATATCTACTGTGACCTCATCCCAAGTAACGGTGCCGGGATAATGATATTCATTACCCAAAAACCTATGTGTGGTAGAACTAACCGTATAGCCTGGAATAGTCATGGTTTTGGCTAAATACTGCTGATAAGATTTTCCATCTCTAGTAACGAGAGAGGAAAAATTAACTAAAAATCTATGTTGTCTCTTTGGTTCCGACGATGCTAAATTCCAAAATGCCATTCTCTGATAGTCTCCTTAAAATTAAATAGTGGGGCGAATGAAATCACCCCTTTTATTAATCAACAAATGATGCCCCCGTTCTCGTAATGTTGAAGTCTAGAGCGATAAATTCTATTGCTCTGGTTGGCTTCAAGAAAATTTGTGCATACATAATATTTCTATCGACCAAATCCGGGGTAGTTGTCGACTCATCCAACACTAGTAGGTAGTCCGAAAGACCAAAGTTTGTCTTGACCTCATCTAGGAATGGAGTTACTTGGCCCACGAATCGGTCCCAGGTCTGCTTTACGTTGGGATCAAATAGTAATTGTGAAGCAATCTGAGAAATCCGCTTCTTGACAAAGATTAAGAGCCTTCGTACGTTGATTCTATCCAAAGCAGACGGGGTCACCTGTAATGTCTTCTGACCAAAGATAACAATACCTTCTGCGGGGAATTTGGCAATTGGGTTAATGTTAGCCTCGTAAAGATCATCACGCTGAGATCGCGTAAGTTTTTCAACAACGTTAACCACTGGGACGCCGGCCGCGCCGACTGTAAGGCCGCCGCGATTGAAGCCGGCTGGAGCAAACCAAACCTGACTCTTTCGTTGCGAACTTGAGAATGTCCCTAGGGCCGCCACTGAAGGAGGCACCCACAATTGGTTACCATTAATAGTATCTCTAATTTGTACCCACGGATAATAAGCGCAGCCGTAGCTAGAATTGATGCCGCGGTTCTTCAAATTGGTAATCGTGGTTGTTACGCTTCCAACACGGTCACTAAATGCATCCGTATTTTCCGTCGAAGGCTTGAAGCCACCCTTAAGATCAACAAGCGCTAACGCATCTGCTCGATCCTCACACGTATTTATAAGATGAGCAGTTAGGCCCTCTTGCCACACGCCTGGAATAGTGGCCACATTCATTTCTACAACCTCTGGATCGGCAACAGCGTCAATGGCCCGCTTAAGACTATAATATGGGCTCCAATTGAACTCCGTAGCGCTGGCATCCAAATCGGTATTGTTAAAGGGCTCGGAAGATTGAACATCAAGCCCATCAAAGCCGCCGTGCATCGGGACAGTGAATCGGTCAAAGCCTTCATCAAGTACCTGCTTCCAAGAACTTGAAAGAGCGGTCCAAGATTGGCCGGCTGCGCGTGTACCCAGTTCCCAACTAGCATTATTGGTGCCCGCATGTCTTACATCATCCAAAGAGAATGCGGTCGAGGCCTCGACTCCGCCGGCAGTTGAATTAAACTGATCGGTTTTTGATAGGCCGCCAAGCGCATGCAGGAGATCCAGATTGGACTCGTCGAAGCGAGTGTTTCCGGCCGAACGGCCCACCTGGAAGCCGAAGTAGGCGTCCGTGTAATTCCCCAGACCACCGAGCGAGGCGCTTGAGCGCATTGCGGGAGCCGGGAATTTAACTGAGGCGCTCAGGCCTAATTGTGCACCTTGTGTCACTGACGCGTTAGTATCGATGAGCGCATGTGTGAAGTAGGCGCCACTAACCTGTGCTACTGTTGGAACAGCCGCGCCATAAGCAGAACCAGACCCGAGGATCCAGCTATTTCCTATGGTGAAATCTCCCACCTTGCCAGAGTCTGAAACCCCTTCATCATTAATAGAAAGATTAGCATATTTAACCATCCCCAAGAAACCATATGGCAAGTAAGACTTGTCCGCGACGCCTAGATCTACATCTGAATTCATAGAAACACGAATGTATCTAGAAGCATTGTTATATTGACCGTATTCTCGGTACCTCTTGAGAGAATCGTCCCAAGCGCGATATCGATCGCCAATCTTGCGTGCAATATAGTTCAGCGAATTCGGGTTTAAGTTACAATTATTAAACTGTTCTAGAACCTCAACAACATTATCTGAGTCTTTTAGGCGTCGGACCACGACCGCAAAAGAACCATACGGATCGAAGTCGTTGGAGGGTGCCTTGACGTCCTGAATAGAAATTTTAATATTCCGACTAGTCCACGCACCAGGCTCATCAAGAGCAACAAGTTTAAATAATTTTTGCATATTAGTAGGATTATAATTTGTATAATCTGTCGTCAAATCCTGAGAAATAATCCATGGAGTCTCCGCTTCAACTACCGGAATCTGGAAATCACCGCCATTGGCGGCACTTCCAGACGCCATTGGAAGCAGACATGCATAATAATCATTTCCGGAAGCGGCCGAAACCGTGTCTGAGAGGTGACGATCAAAAGTTTCCCCAAGCCAATACTTAATTGGTGTAGCGGTCGTTTGTGAATTTGCGAGTTGTGGATTTGTATTAAACACCTTTCGGATATAACGCTCCGAAGTGGTATTAAAGTTAAAGCTCGAGGTTAACGCCGAACTTCCCTTATAGTTTTCAATATGCAACTTAAACTCATATCCGGTACCGCTAGATACTGACTTAACTAGGGCCGCAGAACCAACAACCGGACTCGCAGTACCGGCCAAATTACCACTCAGCGCCAGTGCTGGCTTATTGGAGTCTTGGCCTGTAACATAAAAAATTGCCGCCAGGGCTCCGGTGAGTGCCACCCCTGCCGCGGTACTTTGGCCTCCCTGCATTTGATTGGGAATCGAAATTTTCCCACTCCCGTCGGTCACTTCCTGAATATAAGTACCATTACCCCTGGTGCCCAGGCGCAAGGAGAATGTACCACCTCCCGCGGTGCCACCGGTGGATGCGGTTATATTTACGAGACCGGCGGGGCCGGCGCTGGCCGAATAAAACTCTGCCATAGAAGAAGAGGCTATAGCGCCTGAAATAAAGATGCCTTGTTGCGCAGCCGTAGCACCCAGCTGAACCCAGGCGTAGCCAGCAGTTTGCGATCCCGAAGTGGAATGTACGGAGAAGCCGCGGGTCTGGGTCACCTCTCCCCCGGTTGAGGCAGACAGGGCGAATTTGTCGTTGGTGTCAAGTCCAGCATTAACTAACAAACTCCCCGAAGCCGCTATAGCACTAGTGGCAGCAATCGATGAAGAGTTAAAGATAAAAAGTCCATAGGCGCCTTGTCCAGAAGTTGAGTCCGCTACGGCAACCTTCCAGCCTGCTTTTCCAGCAGAAGTGGCATCGGAGCTTTCAGCACCCAACAGGCGTACGTACGTTAAAGGAGCACTGTTTCTAAGATATGCCTGCGCGGCGTAGGGGCCATACGTTGGGCCCACTCTGTTTCCGTCTCGCCAAACATCATCACCCGAGGCGCCCGGGACCGGAGGGCCGAAAACACCAACAAATTCTGAAAATGAATTAACCGTAACGGGCCTTAATCCGGGGCCCTGGACGCTGCGTCCGATGACGACCGGTCCGATGCCGGCAGGAGATGCCGGAAGCTGGGAGTTGTCGATTTCGTTGACAAAAACCCCAGGCGAAACAAATCTAAACTTCTTAACTGCCATTATTGGAGTACTCCTTGTTGTATTAAACCATAACCTAGGTTATTTATCACTATTAAATAGTCCAATTGTAAGCCAAAGGTCTTATTCTCTGTAAAAACCTCGACTATCAATATTCTCGGGTATGTCGCCCACCACTACGTGTTCTCTGGCAAACCGAAATTCAACTGCATTTTGGCGCTTTACGATCTTTGGCCTCTCTTGGTTGGGGCCTTCGCCGATTAAATATCCCAAAACATTTGCCGTAATAACTGTTTCATAATTTCTGTGAGTCATTTCTAAGTCGCCAGTATTGCTGTTGTTCGCATAGTTTCCATCAAAAAATACCTCAAATTTGTGATTATCCCTCTCAATTCTGGGGGGCATTGTGCTGTTCCCTGCAACAGTTACCCATGGTTGAATAAGATCGTTCATTTGCTGCTGATATTCTGTCCGCAAACTAACTTCGTATGAAACAGTCACCCAGGTCGGCAACGGTATTGTAATGGTTTCAAATACGTTTTTGCCGGCCGTCTGATTTCTTTTATTAGTAGCGTGCATATAAGATCTGGCGCCAGATGGCCCATATCGTCGATTGGCCAAGTTGTTTTGGAACTCTGAAGTTTTTTTCTGATTGAGCTTTCTTGCAATGGTAATGGTTCCGCCCTTCTCGTCGTTTTCGGGCATAATATTGGCCCATGGAAGTCCGCGTTTGTTAGCCTCTTTAACAACTGACTTTCTTTCAACAACCACAAGGGGCAAAACCAGACTCGAATCCGAATCTCTTATTTCTTTATTATGCTTAATTTGATAAGAGCGCTCAGCAGAAGCCCATATAATAGGTGCCTTCTTAAAGCCCTCGTTTGAAGTGGTAAAAAGATTCATTTTTTCGTTGATAAAATCATAAAAAGCATAATCAATTGTTTCCAGGGTCGACGGCATAAATGTTATCTCCTGTACGCGCCCTTCGGTTTCTGAATCACTCATATGTTCGAAGCGGTCAGCAAATTTATTTTGCAGCTGTTTTTGATTCTTTTTAACTGCCATCGTTTATACCCCTAAAAGTGCCGCGGCGCGCTCTTATACAGTCGGCCGTTATTTGAAATTTATGATCCACTTGTCCAAAATAGTATTTTGTATCGTTATAAGTATTAGCTATCTCATATAGAAGATCTCCGTACTGAACGAAGTCTCCTACGCGTACAAAAAGGTTTTGATCCTCAACAAGGCGACGACGATGAAAATTGACCGTCAACTTGCTCTTGTATTCGTAACTATATTTGTCATTTGTTTGTTCATTTTCAACCGTGACATATGCATATACACGCACGGGGGGCAAAAATGTCTTATTAACGGCTTCGCCATAAAGAGAGTGAAAATTAGTCGCCTCTAAATCAATTGGATAATAAAGAACAGTTTGCCCTATAACGCGCTCTACTAATTCATCATTGACTTGCTTAACAAGGTCTCGCTCCTTCTTCCCAAAAAACATGGGTGATGGAGGAGCAGCCGGCTGAGACCATTTGTTGTCTGGATTTCCCATCTATCTACCCTACGTAGATGCCTGTCGGCACATCGGCCAAAACTTTTTCAGCATTATCTGATATTGTCCCGTCAGTTTCTGCCAGTTTAGAATATGTAAGTTCATCGAACGTTTCCTTAAGCTCATTTCTGAGGGCATCTTGTTCTGCTTTTGCTTGCGACAATAGGTCACTATAATTTAATGTGATAGATTCGCCTGGTATAGGAACAGTATTAAACTTTCCTCTAATTTGACCTAACATTTCCTTCGTAAGGGCCAAAGCAAATCTTCGAATCCACTGCTTGCCAATAGAGTTGACACTGTCATACGCTATATTTTGAAAAGGCAGCGTATTCATGTTATTAATGCCTTTAACTCCCGACAATCTGTCGCCACCGGAGTCATCCCATGGGTCCGTTTCAATAGTAAATTGAATCCAAAATTTTTCCGGGCTGTTGTTTGCGGGGGTTGGGTGTATCCTCAGCATATTGTTTTTAATTTCATAAGACCAGTGAGACACTCTTGTATTTAAAGCGTCTTCATAGGCCATTGACTGAAGTTTGTTCTGCCAAACTGGCACAATATCAAACGTTGAATCATCAGCATATTGCCCATAAGTTCTTAAATTGCCAACAGCACTGAAGCCACCATAATATCCATAAAACCTCCACATCGCGTTCGGAGTTTTATAATACATTCTGCGAACTGTAATTTTCTTATTCCCCACGTTGCCATAGTATGGTACCGTAGCGTCTGTAGCGGCAGAGGATGAAATAAGGTTCTGTAAATCATAATCTGCCTGGTTATTCACTTTTGTTATAGAACCGGAATATATATACTCAGTTCCGCCAATATTACTTTCTGTCGATATTTGATCCCCCACGCGCCTTATATAGCCGTAGTCAAATTTGGGATATCTTAATTCTACCTTTGATCCAGAAAGAGCATGACCACTAGTGATTTGTCCGTCTTGGTCAAAAGAGGCGGTCGTGTGTCCTAGAAAACTAGAAAGCGAATTCTTTGACTGGTGCACATTCACAATATAAGAATACTCCAGACACGCCTCTTCGTAGGCGGCATACACATTTCCCGCTGTCAATTCAATGTCCAGCACGTCACCGCCTAGTTTTTTATATGTATATGCAACTTGATCTGCTGCGCCGGCGTGAAATGCTGTCGATTCGTAAACACCAAAAGGCAGCAATGCTGCAACATCGCCGGCAGTTCCGGCAGACGGCAAAATATTAGAGTTGCTGGTGGAGGCTGGATTTAATTTTGGTAGGGCCATCGAAGTACCTCGTTGTTAAGTAGTCGTACTACTATAAATAGAAAGCCCCGTCTCAAAAGAGACGGGGCTTTAACTATTTTGACCTTACGTCAGTTATGGCTAGATTAAGTCTTGAACGACAACTAGTCCATACATATCGGGACGTACCATCTTCTTGGCATATCGGGTCATGACTCCCTTACGGGGCACGAAATCCTCTACACCGAAGATCGTAGGTGTGGTCTGCAGCGGGACATAGGGAGCGTAAACATAGCCGCTCTCTAGGAAACTGCCGCCTCGGCGACCCACAAGCACTAGGCTACGTGGGAAGTAAGGATCGACATAAATATCCCACTTCTTGGAAAGACTACCAGTCTTAACAGTACCAACCGTTCCGCGATCACTATCAGCGGTCACGTTAGCGCGGAAACCAGCCGTAAACTCAAGGATGTTGGCAACTTCAGGTCCGCAGACAATAAAGTTAGCACCACCCCGCAAGGTCTTACGGTGGATCTGGGCAGAAACATCGTTGATTGTCTCAACGAGAGTCTCGTACCACTCGCTCACATTACCAGTGAAGTCCGGAGTAACGGTACTGGCACCAATTTCCTTACCGGTTTGCCGGTTAAGGAATCGACCAGCCGCGCGGCTCCAGTAACGAAGACCAGCGGTTGCACCCCGTACAAGATCCTCAAGGATCTCACGATCAATTTCAAGGGCAATCTGCTCAGATAGAATCTGAGTAAGCTCGACCTCGGCATCCAGGTTGTGATAGGCATTAAGATCCTGTCCCAACTCCGGAGTCCACTTGGCCTTGAGCTTCTTGGTTACTGCCGTGACGGCAATACTATCGACCTTGATGTCGATCTCGGGAATGTTAGGCTCGTTTTCCAGCCCCCACTCGGAACTACCCTTGACGGCGCCCAATGCATCGGCTGCATCAAAGTCGTCAGTTTCTGGGAAAGTCCAGGTGTTTGCACTGGCCATACCACCCGAGAGTGCCTGCTTAATTTGCTCAACACTGCGAGTACCTGCTCGGTCGACGAAAGTCATCAACAGGTTAGTGGAACCGCGATCGTTGACCGGGCCACCCTTCGACGCAGAACCATACATAGTAAGTCGACGAACAAGACGAAGGTCTGAATCGGCAAGGTTACCTGAAACGGCTAGCTCGCCCACTCCGCCGTCGCCGGCGCCGGACACTTGAATACCTACCAGGTTATCCTTGTTTAGTCGCGAACCTTCCTGATTAAACGAACTGAACGCGAGCTCTGCCACAACTATATTTGTAGAACCAGAGATAAAATCTGGATCATCCTGAGTTAGCGAAACAAGAGTACTAACATTGTCAAGAGAAATCCCTCGACTACCGGTAGTATCTAGAACGCCAGCAGTGCCCGAAGCAACAAAGCGCCAAGTGGCGCCTGCAGAAGCAAGCCCCGCGATAGTGTTGATGCTCGCGGTCGGAGATGAGTAGCCGTTATTCAACGAATACGGACCCGCTTCGGGATTATTTCCCGTCGCTAGGTCAACACCACCGGTGATCTGAGAACCAACGCGGCCGCCACCGAAGAGTGACTGCTCAACTACGTTACCCAGGCGGTAACTTTGACTACCAGTCCCACCACCGGAATCCGGGGAGAACCTGAAGTCAAGGAAAAAGATCAGGCCAGAGGGCAAACTCATGGGCTGAACGCTAACGAGATCGTTAGCAATTAGGTTGCCGAATACTCGACGAACCAGGGGGAAAGCAACAGCAGCAAAACCTTCAACGTCGCCAACTTGCATGCTGGACGCCTCACGGAGTAGTTCCTTTGCTTGATTTTCAAGCAGTGAAGCCATTCCGTTGCGAAGGTGGTCGCTATCTAAACCCTCTAGAAGACCGGTCTTTTCCCACTTGGAAATAAGAGCGTCACCCTCCTTAGAGAGGTCTCGATTAATGATGCCCTCGGTTAATTTCTGAACAATAGACATTTTTTTATATACCTCCTAAAAATTATTGTTTCAATCCTGCCAAACGTAACATTCGATCCAAATTTGGATCAACAGTAGTAGAAGCGTCTTTGCCTCTATAATCGGTTGAACTTAGAAGCATGGAAGTTGTGGGTCTGCTGACGGCTTCGCGAAGTGATTCTGTACGGCGTGCCCTACGGCTGCCCACTGCGCTTTGAAGTGTCTCAAACAACATCTTCGTCTCTTCTACTGAACTGGCGTTACGAACAGCTTCGACAATCTTTTCTTTTTGTCGCTCATTCAAGGAGGCGCTATTCAAAGCCTTGTTTTGATATAG